>ERZ780198.334-NODE-334-length-54749-cov-4.956577_pt1 | contig 54749 bp, 46 predicted proteins | sample MGYA00510979_ERZ780198 | MGnify/ENA primary metagenome ERZ780198 (study PRJEB29588, sample SAMEA2158039) | human gut metagenome | biome: human gut; feature: human-associated habitat; material: faeces | place: Denmark | collected 2008/2010 ...
GGATGTACTGCTTAAAATCATCGATGGTCATCCGATCTGTCCTGCCTTTTGGCAGATAGATTTTTTTATCGCATTCCTTACAGATCGGTGTGTCCTGTATTTTTGTTGCAAGCAGCCGCGGTGTCGGATTCCCGCAGACCGGACATATTTTTTTATTATTACTGAATAATCCCATATTAATCCCCTTTCTGTGACAGATATTCTCTTTTATGAAAGCCAAGAATACCTGCAATTACATTTGTAGGAAACATACCAAGCGCACTGTTTAACTTTGTCACTGAATCGTTGTAGATCAAACGGCTGGTATATACCATGCGCCCATAACATTCCACCGCATCCATACATTTGGTATAGTTTTTATCTGCGCAGAGCAGTGGATTACGTTCTGCTGCCAGACGGATGCTTTTTACGGTTTCCTCTATCACCTGCTCCTGCTCTGATACCTCCTCAGGTGCGGAGCGAGCAGTGATCACACTTCGTCTGGCTGCTGCACGCTCCATCAGCGGCTGTATGTCATCTGCTGCATATCCTTTCATAAGATCAAGCACTGCAAATAGTGCATCAAAACGTGAGGAAATCTGCACTCCGATCTGATTCATGGCATTTTGGATATTTCCGTCCATCACCGCAAACTTCCGCTGCACGGAGATGATCCAGAGAACAAGTAAAAGCAGGATCAAACCAATAATGACCAAGATTTCCATACCTAACATTTTTTCTTCTTAATCCTCCCTTCTTTTGTGTGCTTATTTTGGCTTTCTCCTTTGTCTGAATCTACAATACACGATTTTCCCCAAAAAATGGACGCACTGTCATGAATCGACCGTAAAATGTATTGAATCGACCATATCCATTCTTACTATTGGTGTAGTTTGTTCTATCAAGAAAAAACAGACCGTCATAAGACAGCCTGCTCTCCATTAAACGCATATTCCATATATGTATTTTTGATTTCCGAACATTTTCCATGCGGAATTGGGATTTCCGCATCATTTACCATTTTGATAGAACGGCTGGAAATATTCTGGATATACTCCATATTCACAAGGAAGGATCGGTGGGGACGGAAAAAATTGCTGTACTGCATCAGCTGTCCTGCCAGATCATCCAGACTCCCTGCGCTTTCCAGAACTGCTCCGTTTTCCAGATGAAATAAAAGTTTTCGTCCCAGCACCTCGCAGTATTCCAGCTGCTGCAGATCAATCCTCGTAATACCGTCTTTACTGCGCAGGATCAGACTGTTCTTCTTTTTCTTCTCACACTCCACCAGCACTGCATCCATCAGCCGGAAAAAGCTTTCCTCCCAGATCGGTTTCAACTGGTAAAAATAAGCTCCAACCGAATAAGATTCCACCGCAAACTCCGGGGATGAGGTCAGAAAAATAATTTTCATATTCGTGTCATACTGCCGGATCTCTTTTGCCACATCCATGCCATTCTGCCCCGGCATCACGACATCGAGAAATAATATATCCGGTCTTATGCCCTTCTCAATCTCCGTCAGCAGTTCAAACGGACTCTGGAATGCCGCATAGGTAATATCCTCATTCCGCTCTACCCGGTAGCGGTCTAATAATTCGTTCATCTGATGAAGCACTTCCATATCATCATCACAAAACGCGATCTTTATCATAAAATTTTCTTTTCTCCTGCGTAATTATAATATTTCCATACCTCTTGTGATCCATTTTACTGTCACAGGAAGCCTGCAAAATGTTTTTTCCACATATTATTATACTTCACAGAAGGGAAAATGAAAAGCCAATGTCCGCTACCTCCGCAGATCCTCAAATGCTCCATACACATCCAGCGTTCCATACCCCCACGACGGATTCGGATAACTCCTGTCATCCGCCCGGTCTGCGCCGCGGATCAGCATATTTTTGATATCCGCAGAGGACATGAAAATCTGATTTCTTTTTACCAGTCCCCATTCCATGATCTGCGCACATGCCCCGGCTGTGATCGCTGCCGCCGCACTCGTCCCGGTCATGGTCACAAAGCGGTTCCGCAGTCCCGGTCCGTACACATTCACCGCCGGGGCACAGAAATCCGGCTTTACCTCACCGGAAAGTGTAAATCCCCTGCCCGAGTCCAGATACAGACCGCCATTTGCCACATTGTAGCCGCCCGTGCTTATGACCTGCCCTGCGTTACCCGGCACGGTGATCGTATGATTCGGATTTGACCGCAGGAAAAAAACATTTCCACTCGTAAAATTCCGCATGGGAAGCCACATATTGTAATCCCCTGTCACAATGCTCTGCGGATACACGTTGATCGTCCAGATCCCCTGCGCTGCGTTTGAAAAACGTAAATAAATAAGCTGGTTTCCCTGCCGCCTGCCCGTCAGCCGATAGTCGATGCTGACTCTTGTCTGCTCGAAAATAAAGACAAACTCCTGTCTTCCACCGCTCCGATAAGGCACTTTTGGCAGCACTTCCCCGGTGGGCGAGCTGACCGATACCGCATAAAGCTCCGGCGCATTTGCCCACATCTCAATGAAAAAGCCCGGCATATTTTCCTCCACCGAGACTTCCACCGATTCGTACTCCATGTCCGGCTGTATTTTTCCAAGAAAATGATGTCTTGCATTCGCCTCGTTTCCTACTGCTGCCACACTGCATCTTTTCCGCCTTCTGGATACAATATCCAGATAAGTTGCCAGTTGTCCGTCCTTGCCACGGTTTCCCATGTTGCTTCCTAGTGCAATGCAGATCACAAGCGGCATATCCCGCTCCTTTGCCAGCCGGTCCAGATAGCTGACTGCCATCATGATATCATTCTCCTGATACGCCGGAACAGAATCCGGGATAAAATAAAATTCCCGCAGATAAGTTTTTGCCTCTTTCAGTTTTACGACTGCGATCTCGGAAAACGGTGCCGCCCCGATACAATTATCTTCCACATCCTCGCTTCCACATGCCACCCCGGCCACAAAGGTTCCATGTCCATTGGTATCCATGGACGGAACTGTTTCCAGCGGATTTTCTGCCCGGAGTGCGGCATTGATCTGCTCTGTCTTATACTCGGAACCATATGCGATCCCCTCCGGCTTTGTTCCATCCCGGATCGTCTGATCCCAGATGCGGTAAATCCTTGTTGTCCCATCAGAATACTGAAATACCGGATTTCGGTAATCGATCCCGGTATCGATAAATCCGATCATCACGCCCTGCCCTTTCAGTGCGAGTGCCGGCTGCTGCTGTAATTTTAATATCCCCGAAACCTCAAGCGCCGTCTCATCCAGAAGTCCATAGCACTTTGGAACAGAAGCATAGGAATCTGCCGGAAAATCAAATATCCGGAAAAAACTCCTCGGATAAAAATAAGTATCCTTTTCCTCATCGATCCGCTGGATACAATCACTTGAAAGGTCAATCACATCCAAAACATCTTTCGATATGATAAAATCCACATAATCATTGAATACATGAGTTCCATATACATAAATGGTTTCATCCTTAAAGTAATTTATTAAGCTATATACAATATCCATACTCTTTGTATATATAAGCTGTAAATGATCAAAAACAAGCTCACACTGCTTTTGTTTAAATGGTAAATCCAAAATTACAAAGTCCTCTTTTGAAACTTTCTTTGGCAACAATACCCATGATTTTTCTTCTTTCAACACATTGATTTTTTCTTTTAATGCATCTATTACACGCTTATTTAAATGTTGCTTAGATTGGATAACTTCTTTTCGCTCATTGATTTCACACCACGATTTTTCATCCACATATTTTTGTAGATAAAAACTTTTACATTCAATACTCTCATTTTTTGTTTGTAGAACCATATCCCCTGGATTCTTTAAAGTATAAGCCTTTTCGTTTTGTAAAATCTCCCGACTATCCTGTACATTATTCACATGAAAGCACGCCTTCCAACTTGTATTTGACATAACTTGATCATCAATGATTCCCAATGGTTTACACTTGTAATCTACAAACTTGTACTTATTCTTGCAATGCCAAGTGGTTATCATTCGATACTTGCAAACTTGTACTTATCCACGCAACGCCTAAAGGCTTTTGTGTACTTAGGACTAAATGTATCCCTAAAGACCTTCCAATACGTGCAATTTCTTGAAGCTGTGACATAAATTGCGGAAAACGAGTCTTTAATTGCGCAAACTCATCCACAAATATCCATAGATGCGAGAGTGAGTGCGTTTCATTATAGGCATTGATATCGGCTACTTTTGCCGCTAAAAATAAGCGTTGCCTTTTCTCCAGTTCATAATTCATACTCATAAAAAAACGTTCCATGGATTGTGCATCCAGATTTGTAACAATTCCTGCACAATGCGCAAATTCATAAAATGGCTGTCCAAAAGCACCTCCTTTAAAATCAATTAATATATATTGAAATTGACTTGGAGCATTATGCCAAATCATCATCATCAACAAAAAACTTATAAATTCACTTTTTCCAAATCCGGTCATACCCGCAACCAATCCGTGAGATCCATATTTACGAAAATCCATATACACAATTTGATTGGATTCACGCATTCCAACAGGAACCCTCATCACATAGCGCTCTTTTCGAATGGGTCCATTCGCAATCAGCTCTTGATAAAAGTCCATATTCTGTGATTTTAAAAGATATCTTTTTTGATCTTTATTTATATTGGAAATACATATATTTTGAATACAATAGTCATAATGGAAGGATGGTTCTTTCTTTCCTATATAGATCAAACAATAATACTCTTTCGGATGACATTTTAAATCCCTAGTAACCACTATGAATTCTGAATTCGACTTTTCATTCACAATACAAAATGGATTCAATAAAACATCTTTTATTTCATCAAAATCTTGCAGCCACAACCACTTACGCATCGTATTTGAATACCACAAATAGTTCTCAAACAAAATCAAGCTCTCTTCTATATTCCCTTTGATCCAACACACTTCCCCTTTTTTTAAGAAGACAGGTTGTAGTATTTTGGAATTTAAAGATTCTATCAATCGCTCTCTTTTTTGAATTAAATCATTTAATGCATGTTCATAAGACACTTCACGATATGAAATAGCACACCACTTTAATTTTGTGCACCCCACATAAACAATATCCTTCGTTTCATGTTTAAAAGTATCCACGTACTTTTTGATATATAGATTTACCTTCTTTTCAAAATCATGCTTCAACAAGCCCTCTTTTTCATACATTCGTTTTAAATATCCATCATACATATCTAGACTTTTCTGATTTTCTTTTACGCTCAATTTATATTGATAGTTTCGATTATATAAACCATAAATCATAAATGTTACAGCCATTGTTAAAGAGCTGATCATACTCATGAATAGTGTTTCCACGCTTTGTTTTTGAAGATACCCAATCAAAATAGAAGAAATAAAACCAGAACTTGCGATCATACACGATGGCCCAATGGCACTAAAAAGACTCTGTTTACAAACTACACGATGGATTTGTGGCATCTGTATGTCCCACGTTTGTATTGTTGGTAATTGAACATTTAAATTGGATGGATAGAACATGGGTTCTTCTCGTTTTAAATCCTTATTTTCAAAAGGATTATCCACCATATCTACAAGCAGATAATTTTTAAAATAAATCATACGAACATTCGCAATCACAATTTCATCCTGCATGTTTAACTTATATGAATGTACACGCTTAGTGTTCACATATGTACCATTTAAACTATCTAAGTCTGTCAATACATCCTTTTCAATTTTAAAATGAAACCTGGATACTCCACTTTTATACAACTGTATATTACACAAGCTACTTCTTCCCACTTGAATAGAAGTCTCTATTGGAAAATGACATTGTGTACTTTGTTTTTCATCAAGAAAGAAAGTTGTATGATCCAAGATACAAGATTCATTGCATTTTAATACTTTTTTATTTTGTTTGTAAAAGATACAAACGCCTTGATTTCTTCTCTCAAATTGAAACCTGTCATATTCATGAATGGAATCTACATCAAACCACGCACAATGATCCTTTGTATATATCCAAAGCTTGATCATAATTTAAAGACACGCTGAATCCAAATCCACAATTGTTTTAGAAATGATTTTTTTAAGATTGGTTTTTTAATTTCTGATTTCTTTATCGTAGTAACACCCGAATCATTTTTAGCTTTGACTTCAATGGTCGTTTTTGATTTTTTTAATGATATTTCCACAAAATCATGTCCCAACACATCTTTTTGAATCGCAATCTTCTTTCCATTCACAAAACAAGATTCAATCTGATCTTTGGAAAAAATTTGTACTTTATTCTTTTTTCTCACATAATGAATCTTCGGCTTCAATTTTGAAGTAAGAACTTTTGTATTTTTTTCTAAGACCAATTCATTCTTTTCATTTACACTCCATATTCGTTCAAATGTAGCCACTTCATCACTACGCAAGATCTGTTCACTTTTGGAAACCATTTCTATTTTCTTATCTGGACTAAACATAAATTCATATTCTTTTATTTCAAAATTTGATAATGCATCATAAGTGTACGTTTTAACCTTTAACACATCATCTTTAATCATACGATTGAATACTTTTTCGATATCCATATCCATCAATACACCATTTATGTAATATTCAATACGCATATTTGCACGATTGTCATCGATCAAAAATTCAAATTCAGGTAATTTCTTAATTATTTTTTTATCCAATACCTGTTCATTATTTAGATACAAACTTGTTGATGGAGCCCTCTTATCAATACGTACAATAACCATATCCGTAACTTCATTTCCAAAGGCATCCCTGGCATACGCAAAAACTTTATAGAATAAATCTTTATTTTCTACAGCCTTTAAACAAATTTCTTCATTAAACGGATGACGATCTTTGATTCCATCAAGTTCTACATCTACATAAGCTTTCTTTATATATGGAACATACCAATTTAAACCTACAAATACATCTTCATTTGAAACTTTGCTTGATGGCTGTAAAGTGATGATGGGAGTTATGTTTGAATATACTATCGATCCTTCTAATGCTTTTTTAATTTGAGGATATTCCTTATGTTCTAGAACAAATGTATACGTTCCATTTGAAGTAAAATCAACTGTTATTGCATCTCGATTTTCTAAATCCAGAGAATAACATAAATCTTGTCCACAATATACCTTCAGATAAAATGGCATTTCACAAATTCCATCAAATTTGAGATCCATCTTGTTCTCTTTTGTATATAACGTGTCCTTTAGCTCGCATTTAGGAAATACGATTGGTAATATATCAATTTTTCGTTCTACTTCATTGCCCGCAACATCTCTACAAAGAATGCTTAATGTATGATTTTGACTTGTCACATCTATATCAAATTCTTTGCCTTCACAATCCATTTTTTCATCATCTAAATACACTTCTACACTTTTTAAGTTTTCTTCTAGAATCTCAACATGAATTGTTTCTTTATTTTCTAAAGGCAAAACATCCATAATATTATGATTCTTTACCTTAACTACAACATCTGGAATCGTTGTATCTAAAAGAATGGATTTTTCACCTTGTTCTAAAGCATAACCATCCACATCTTTTAATATATAAACGAGTTGTGTAACACCTTCTTTTTGAACATCAATATAAATATGATCGTGACTTAGATCCACTTGTTTTCCATCATAAATAACTAAACTAGAATCCCGGTCTACTTTCTTGTCAAAAAACAATTCTATATTTTGACTCGATGAAGCTACACCATTGATAAACGAATTTGTTTCCTGCCAATAAATATAGTCAGTATAAGCTACATCCTGCATCCAAATCATAAACTCCTCCAAAACGTATATATATCATTCCATCGATTACTTTTTAAATGATCAACAAACACCACAGGTACTTCCATGATCTCACCCTCCTTATTTCGTAATAAAAGTAAATATTCTAAGTAATTACATCCTAAATCTTCAAATTCTTTTGTATACTTCAATAGCTGTGATTCATCCACACTCTCTAACCAAGTACGCACAGGCGTTAATGAAATCTTAAACTCTTCATGAATTGCGATTTGTAGACACTGGTTATATATATCAAGCTTATCTTTTAATAACATGTTGCCTTCATTTGCCAAAGTCATACATCGATTCACACGATTTGCGTTGGGTTTTAAATACATCATAACGAAAGTTTCCAGTTTTGACCCCTTTTTTAAAGACACACGATCATATACATATTGAATCAATGTCGCATCACTTGTAGAAATCGCCTCCTTCATCAAAAATATGGATGCTTGTTCATTTTGGTATACATCATCTAAGATCCAGCCATTTAAAACCCATGTATATAAACGATCTTTTTGATCCGATTCATGATATGCCTTTTCAAACAAGGCAATATTATGATGATAATAGTAGGCATCAAACACATTTTTTGGACTTGTACTTTTTAAAATTAAGAAGACAGACAGAATACATAAAGAAAGTACAACCAAAATGTGAATGAACATATGTAAAACAATCATTGTCTTAAAAGTAGATAAATGAGAAATTCTTCTTTCTTGTTTTTGATGACACAAAAACACAATGGGCATCATCCAAAATCCAAATAGCTCATGTACTAAAGAGCCAAGTGCATAGATATCACAACGAACATCCTTTTCATGAAGATTCATTAATTCAGGGGCACAATTGGATTTAGATGCCATGATCGCAACACGCGAATGATTCTCAATACATGCATTAAAATCAATTAAATAAAAACGATTCTGATAATAAATAATATTTTCTAATTTCAAATCAATATAGAGATATCCAATTTCATGCAAAGCTTGTAAAACAATCAAAATATCCAACAACAAGCGATACCTTTTAATAAAGCCTTTATATCGTTTCATAAATTGTTTCGCATTCATTCCTGGAATATATGTTTCAACAAAATATTGAGCCATTTCATCTTCAAAACACGTGACTAAACTAGGTGCAAGAAACGAATTCAACTTTGAAAGCACATCGATTTCTGTTTTAAATTGATGTTTATATCGCTTTGTTTCATAGTTTTGACATACTTTTAATATATAAATACAAGTACTCAACTCATCTTGAATACGATATACATTTGAATTGTAAGACTCTAGGATCTGATATCTATTCTTCTTTAAATTCACATTCAACATCGCCAAATCGTACTTTCATTCCATTTTTTAAACGCATCTTTCGCTTGACTTCTTTTCCATTTAAATACGTTTTATTCGTGCTCTTTAAATCTTGAATATAATACCTGTCATTTTCACAAACAATCTTGGCATGTTTTAAAGAGACACTTATATCTTGAAGTCTGACATCACAAATCATAGCTCTTCCCACTAAATTAATTTCATTTGATAAAGCGTATGTATCTTGTTCAATCTTTAAATAAGCAGAAAAGTTTACTTGAACTTGTAAGAGCTGTGTTTTATCTTCCGAACTAGATTCAACAGGTTGATTTCTATGAAAAGCTTGTATGGGTTCTTTGACTTTAAATGTCTGTATACGCCTGTGTTTGAAAAAAGAGAATTTTTTTGGATAATATAACGTACGGATATTATCAAGTCCTAAGACAAGATTGGGCAAACTAAACTCTGCACTCTTTAAAAATTTCAATAAAAAGCCAGGAATTTCAAATGCGGTTGTCGTTTGCATAGTCTTTGCGATATACTCAACCCATTTTTCAGACATATCTTTTTGAAACATCCAATTCGAGATTTGTATAGGGACAACCACAAAGGCAAACCGATCGCCAAAGCCGGAAACAAATACATAATCCGGATCAAATAAAACAGGTTTATTTCGATTGGATGCGATAGCCTGTTCAAAAAGTTGATGCAAGAAAATATATCCTTCCTCATTTTCAAACACATATTGACTCAAAAAATCATGTAAAGGAATATAGCCTTCAGTCGCATAAACAATGGATGCACTTTTTTCATTTGTCAGCATACAAGGAAGACAAAAATCATCATTTGACATTCGATCAAAGATGGATAAATCTAATAAACTTGGATCTTTTAAATGTACATACAAGTGGTTTTCATCCTTTTTATCTTGTTCAATCCATTCGGTCATTTCATCACCTCCATATTCTTAAACGTTTTTAAAAGAGGTTTTTCGAGAAAACTTTCATTATTTTTTTGATTTTTCGCACTTTTTTGTCTAAAATGAAACAATGATGAAATCTTTAACTTATATTCACGTTTATTTAATCCAAACCATACTCAATATTCTTCCTTTTTTCTGGATCGACGTATTTTACGACAATCAAACCTATATAGGAAATCAGTTAAATCACCCCATCTATTTATTTTTGTGGGCACTTAGTTCAGCTTTTGGCTTTTATTATTATTCAAAGAAAATCTGGGAAAAACAGAATGTGAAATACAATAAAAAAAATCATGCCCTAATTTGTCTTGGCATGATTCTTTCCTCTTCAATTCCATATAACAATATTACAATTTTAAAAGATCTACACGTATGGCTATCCATCCTATTTGTCGCTTCATTCATTATGGAATGGTTTTACTATATTCCTGTAAATCTAAATAAAAACTCAATCCTGTTTTTCATCAATACCGGATTGAGTTTTGTGTTCACATTTATGTTTGGCCATATCACAGGCTTTTGTGAGATTTATTTTTCTTTTACTACAACTATTCTACTACATCATTGGTTGGTTCAGGATAAATTTTATCAATTTTAGCTAAATAGTTTTTAGCTTTCTCTACAAAATACATACGATTACCAATCTCAAGAACCTTTTCAAAATACATACGAGCCAATTTGTAATCTTCTTCCACAAAGGAAATTAAAGCGATATAGTAACATGAATCCACTTGTTGAAATGGAAAATTTGCCCTTTGAAGCCCTTGTAAATAATACTTCTTACATGTGTTAAAATCGCCATCCATTAAATGAATCTTATTTTCAATAGCTGCCATTTCTTCACTTTGAATCATGATACCAGCACGTCCATAATGTAGACGAATACTTTGTGCTTCTTCTTTACAACGAGATAATCCATCTTCATCTTTTAACATATAATCAATATAAGACATCAATGACCAATATTGTAAAGAACTTGCAGCATCCTTTCTAGGATATGAAATCAATACATCTTGAGCTAATTCTGGATCATTTAAATAAATCAAACATTGCGCAAGTAATGTATGTTGTTTTAAACGCGTATGTCCTTTTGAATTTGTACAATAGTAAATAACAGCACTCGCACAAGCTTCTGGATTACAATCTTCATATAATAATCTTGTGATTGGTAAAAGTGAAACCGCACGATATCTTAAAACAAGGTTAAACGCAAATAAATAGAACATCAACAATACAGCTAGAAGCAACATATTATTGATCAAAATTAAAATCACCAATAAGGCAACAATACCTAAGGCATAGATTCCATTTAATTTACGAACATTTTTACGACATGTCTTTGCGAGTTCTTTATAAGATTCATCTAAATTATGATGGATCTTATACATACGAACCAATTCATCATCATTTGAAAAATTAAATTCTCTACGCTCTTTAGAAATACTAGAGCGTAAACTCAACATTCCATAAATACAAACAATAAAGGCAGGAATCACAAGTAGAGTTCCAATATAAATCATATATTCTGGTAAGAAAAATATTAAACACATTACGATCCATGGACTTATATTGAAACGAGCCGTTACATATTGACCAATATAAATAATATTTATAATCCCCGAAATCAATAGGGCATCCCCAAGATATAAAATCCACATATTATTTTGTAGATAAGCCAAAACTTGATTCAATGCTTCTGTATTTACACCTGGAGCTTGACTTAAAGCACTTGAAAACATATCTGAATTTAAATCCACTCCACTTGAAAATACAACTGCACTCAAGCCTAAGCCAACCACAAAAGCGACACTCATCGCTATTAAATGGGATTTACAACGATATTTCCACATATAACCACCTATTTCTTCTCTATAATTCTTGCAGGAATACCCACGGCTGTAGCACCTTCAGGTACATCTTTTAAAAGTACCGCATTGGCCCCTACACGACAACCTTTTTTTAAAGTGATATTTCCTAAACATTTGGCCCCACAACCAATATATACACCATCCTCTAAAGTAGGATGTCTTTTTACATGTTGCTTACCTGTTCCACCCAGTGTAACGCCATGATAAAGCTGACAATCATCACCAATAATTGCCGTTTCACCAATCACAACACCCATACCATGATCAATCATCAATCCACGACCAATTACAGCACCAGGATGAATTTCAATACCCGTCCAATGCCTTGCTCGATTACTTACCCAACGGGCAATAAATGTATGATTGTGCACCCAAAACCAATGGGCCATTCGATGCAAGCCAATCGCTTTGATGTGCGGATATAGCCAAAACACTTCCCATTTAGAATGGGCTGCAGGATCAAGCTGCATTGTTCGATTTATGTTATATAATCCATCATGGATAAAAGATCTCTTGCTTTTTTCTGACATGATAAAATTTTAGTTGATTTGTGTTTAAATTTCAAGTTTAGTGTTTATTTCACATAAACTTCACATAGTGAATCATCTAAAACTTTTCCAATTGAATCATGAATAACTAAATCTGCTTTTGAATCCATGTTCGTACTATCTCTATTTATTAATACCAAATGTTTACCATGGAAATAATTAATCAAACCAGCTGCCGGATATACAACCAAGCTTGTTCCACCTACAATTAAAAGATCTGCCTGTTCAATCGCATGAACGGCTGAATACAAAGTATATTCATCTAAGCCTTCTTCATATAAGACTACATCTGGCTTAATAATGGCACCACACTTAGGACATCTAGGAATACCATTACTATCCCTATACTTCATCATATCCTCTAAAGAATATTTGGTTTGACAATGGGTACAAGTATTTCTTAATACACTTCCATGAAGCTCATATACATGTTTAGAACCCGCCATCTGATGTAAACCATCAATATTTTGCGTAACAATAGCCTTTAATTTACCCATCTGCTCTAGTTTTGAAAGAGCAAGATGCGCCTTATTCGGCTTTGCGTCTGAATAAATCATCTGATTAAAATAAAAATCAAAAAACTCTTTTGGATGACTTACATAAAAACTATGTGACAACATAATCTCAGCAGGATATGGATACTTCTTTTTATACAATCCATTATCACTACGAAAATCTGGAATGTTACTCTCCGTAGACACGCCAGCTCCACCAAAAAATACTATATTATTACTTTCTTGAATCCAATCTTTTAAAGACATACTATCACTTCCTTTCTCTATTATACGCCTAAACACAAAAAGAAAGGAAGATAATTCACTATCTTCCTTGAATATCAAATGTATACTCGCCATCTTGACAATCTACATGGATTACATCCCCCTGCATTGCACCAGTCTTAATCATTTCCTTGGCAATCTGTGTTTCAAGATTTCTTTGGATATAACGCTTCATAGGACGAGCACCATACACAGGATCTACACCCATCTTGGCAATCTGGTTATATACGGCATCACTTACATTTAATGTAATGTCACGATCTGCCAAACGTTTTTGTAGTAAACCAACAAACTTATGGGCAATCTTAATAAAGGCTGAATCATCTAATGCGTTAAACACAATAATTTCATCAATACGATTAATAAACTCCGGTTTAAAGTGTCGTTTTACTTCCTCCATATATTTTTCATGGATATTGCCAGATTCAAAGGCATATTGACTACCTAAGTTTGATGTTAAGATAATAATTGTATTCTTAAAATCAACAGTCACACCTTTCGAATCTGTAATACGACCATCATCCAAGATTTGAAGCAATACATTAAATACATCTGGATGTGCCTTTTCAATTTCATCAAATAAGACAATACTATATGGATTACGACGAACTGCCTCTGTCAATTGACCACCTTCATCATATCCAACATATCCTGGAGGTGCACCAATTAATCGTGCCACACTGTGTTTTTCCATATACTCACTCATATCAATACGCACAATGTGTCTTTCATCATCAAATAACTGTTCTGCCAAAGCTTTGGCAACTTCTGTTTTACCAACACCTGTAGGGCCTAAGAACATGAAAGATCCAATTGGACGATTCTCATCTTGAATCTGTGCTTTTGAACGCAAGATCGCATCTGTGACAAGTTCTAGAGCTTCATCTTGACCAACTACACGTTTTTCAAGTTCTGCTTTCAAATTCAACAATTTTTCTCTTTCACTCGCAACCAAACGCGTAACTTCAACACCTGTCCATCTAGAGACGATTTTCGCAATCAATTCCTCATTTACCGTTTCTTGAATTAATGCATCCTCTTTTTGACTTGCCTGTTCTTTTTGAATACGAGCCTCTAATTCTGGAATCGTTCCATATTGAAGTTTAGCTGCATCTTCATAACGAGCTTCATTACGAGCTTGTTCCAAATCTAATCGAGCCTTCTCCAAACGTTGTTTATCTTCTTTTTCATTGGCCAAACCACGTTTTTCATCTTCCCACTTAGAATGCATCTCATCACGTTTTGATTGTAAAGAAGCCAATTCACCTTCAATTTCTTCTCGACGCTCAACCGCTCTTTTATCTTCTTCTTTTTGAAGTGAAGTCTTTTCAATTTGAAGCTGCAAGATCTTACGCTGTAATTCATCCAATTCTTGAGGCATACTTTCCATTTCAACTTTTAATGTAGCACAAGCCTCATCTACCAAATCAATCGCTTTATCTGGCAAGAAACGATCTGTAATATAACGATCAGACATTGTGGCAGCCGCAATTAAAGCTTCATCCAAAATACGCACACCATGATAGCTTTCAAAACGATCTTTCAATCCACGCAAAATACTAATTGTATCTTCAACACTAGGTTGTGCAACTTGCACTTTTTGGAAACGACGCTCTAAAGCTGCATCCTTTTCAATATACTTACGATATTCATTAAATGTTGTTGCACCAATACAATGAAGTTCACCACGAGCTAACATTGGCTTTAATAAGTTAGCCGCATCCATGCTACCTTCTGTTTTACCAGCACCAACTAAGTTATGAATCTCATCAATAAATAAGATGATTTGTCCATCCGATTTTTTCACTTCATCCAAAATGGATTTTAAACGTTCCTCAAATTCACCACGATACTTAGCACCCGCAATCAAAGATCCCATGTCTAATTCAATCAATCTTTTCTCTTTTAAAGACTCAGGTACATCCCCCTTCATAATACGCCAAGCAATACCTTCAACAACGGCTGTTTTACCAACACCTGGCTCACCAATTAAAACGGGATTATTCTTTGTCTTACGCGATAAAATCTGCATAACACGACGAATCTCATCATCACGACCAATAATTGGATCAATCTTACCATCACGCACATCCTGGACTAGATCACGACCATATTTCTTTAAAGCTTCTACATTCTCTTCCGAATTTGGCGTATCAAATTTCTTTCCATTACGACGCTCTAGTTCAGCCTTGTAACAAGCATCCTTATTCAAATTAAAAGTTCTTACCAATTCTTTAGAAATATAAGAACGATTAAACAATAAAGCTAAAAATACACTCGCAACCGATAAATAAGTCTCATCATGTTGACTTGCCCAGTTTTGTGCATCCTCAAACGATTTTTGGACTTCATTTGATAAATTTATATTACTTGTCGAGCTCTTTGCGACACGATTTGATTCTTTTTGAACCATCTGTAAAGCACGCGCTTTATCTAAGCCAATACGCTCAAATAAACCATCTAATACATCATCCTTAAAAATCGTCTCCAACATATCCACTGTATCCACACTAGGATGTTGGTTAGATTTCGCTAAATTGATCGCATCCATTAAAATTTTCTGTAAACGCTCTGACATTTGTTCGATATTCATAAATAAGCACCTCCTTGTACTTAGCACTCACTCTTTATGATTGCTAATGATAGTATAACACTCTTTTTGGCGCTGTCAACACTTAAGTGCTAATATTTTTTGAAAAAGAAAAAGTAGATTTTCTCTACTTTTCGAATGTGTTACGATTATAAGCTCTTTGCCAATTTACACTAAATTCACCAACCGCAATCTTTGTTCCTGGATGATCAATCATTTGATATAAAACATCACAAGGAACGGTCACAGCTTGAATACCTGCCTTAATCAATTCATGTACTTGATATGTATTTTTAAAGCTTGCCGCAATCACTTTAGCCGGCATATGATTTACTCTTAACATTTCAATCAAATCTTTAACATCTTGTACACCATCCCCATAATTACACATACGATTTGTATAAGGTGCTAAATATTCAGCTCCATTCATAGCTGCCAAAAATGCTTGATCTGCCGTATAGATGGCTGTAGCCAATGTGTGAATACCTAATTTTTTACATTCCTTAATAGCTCTTAATCCTTCATGTGTAACAGGAATCTTCACATACATATTTTTATTACGAATGGAAGAAATCATTTTAGCCTCTTCCATAATTCCTTCAAAAGAAGTTTGTACAGTTTGAATAAACAACAATTGATCTTCGCTCAACACTTCGCATAAATCTTTTACAACATCCATTGCTTCTCTACCTGATTTTGTAAGAATTGTAGGATTTGTCGTAACCCCAGTAATTGTTAGTAAATCGTTTAATTCTTTAATTTGTTCAATATTTGATGAATCAATAATCAATTCCATGATAGATCCTCCTTAAGTTCATATGTATCCTAACACTAGATAAAATCCGTTTCAACATCCATTTCACATCAAACAAATTATGTTAAATAAACACAATAAATCATGTTTCTTTATGTTCTTTTTTGTGCTTTAATAGAATTATGAACACAACACAAAGAAGATATGAAATCTATGAAAAATTAAAAAAAGATAAAACTGTACAAGTTAATGAATTAGCTAAAGTATACGCAGTTTCCTTAATGACGATTCGAAGAGATTTAGATATGCTTGAAAATCAAGGCCTTGCCACAAAAAGCTATGGAGGAGCTACATTAAACGAGTCTGTATCTACAGAACCGGCTTTTGAAATCAAAGAAGGCATTTCTCAATCCGATAAAAAAGAAATCGCAATATACGCAAGTACACTCATTCATGATAAAGACTCCATCTATTTAGATTGTGGTACAACCTGCCTTGAACTCTTTAAAAGAATCCATCATAAAAAGATCACAATATTCACTAACTTTTGGAAGATTCTTCAATACGTTGATCGTAATACAAAAGCTAAAATCATTATGGCTCCAGGAACCTATAATCCTATTACACAAGCAGCATTATCTGAAAGTACGATTCAATTCTTTCAAAATTATTATATTGATAAAGCTTTTATCTCTGTTTTAGGAATCGATTTAGACTATGGTGTATCTATCCCTAGCATGAGTGATGCACTTATCAAAAAAGCCATTCTTGCTTCTTCAAACAAAAAAATTTGTATGGCAGACCATACAAAATTTAATAAAAAATATATGTCAAAAATTGCCAATATTGATGATTTTGACATGATCATCACCGATAATAAACTAGATGATACTATAAAACATGAAAACATTATAAAAGCACATCCGTGAATGTGCTTTTTGTTTATTAAAATGCTTTTTGACCTTTTACGTAAGTCATTTCAACAGAATAGTCATCATTCAATACAACGAAGTCTGCATCTTTTCCAGTTTGAATAGATCCTTTACGATCATCCACATTTAACATACGAGCAGGGTTCAATGTACATGCATTGATAGCTGTTTGCCATGGAACCAATGCCTTTTCTACTAAAATGCGAAGTCCATCATTGACATGCAATGTGCTTCCTGCAAGACCCTTTGTATCTGTTAAGTGTGCACTTCCATCTGGATATAATTCGATTTCGTTACCACCAAATAATACTTTTGTACCAACTGGCAATCCCTTAACCATTAATGAATCTGTAATCATAATGCAGTGATCTGGCCCTTTAGCTGTAAAGTAATCATTTAATGCTTCATAAGTTGAATGGTTACCATCACAAATAATTTCACCATATACATCTCTATAACGCATAGCTGCACCAACAAGTCCTGGTTCACGGTGGTGGAATTTAGTCATACCATTGAATACGTGAGTCATTGAGTTTGCCCCATTCGCAATAGCTAAACGAGCCTGTTCAAAAGTAGCTCCTGAGTGACCTTGACTACATACAATTCCATTTGCACGTAAGAATTTAGTTAATTCAAAATTATCATCGTGTTCACAAGCCATAGTCACAATTTTAATTAAATTATTAGAAGCAGCTAAATAACGTTTAAATTGTTCTACATCTGGTTTTACACAATATTGCTCTGGTTGAGCTCCCTTGTATACTTGGTCCAAATAAGGTCCTTCAAAGTGAATACCTAAAATTTCTGCACCTTCATACCCTTCTTCAACCACTTTTGCAACATTTTTAACCGCATTTGTCAAAACTTCTTCGGATTGTGTAATTGTTGTTGGAAGAATACCTGTAACACCTTCTTTAACGATGTTTTTCATCCAGTTACGAAGGCCTTCTTCATTCGCATCATTTGTATCAAATCCATAAGCACCATGTGTGTGCACATCAATAAATCCAGGAATAATTCTCTTATCTCCATAATCTTCATCCACATCTTTTTGGCCATATGGATAGATATTTACAATCTTTCCTTCTTCTACTTCAATTTGGGCTGCCAACCAAGTATTTACCACCCAAACTCTTTTACTTTGAATAATCATATCGACAATTCCTCCTAGCTTTTATTATACTCTCAAGAAAAAGAAAACACTTACACTTTTTAGTTTACTTTTTATATTTTTTATTTAAAAAATGTAAAAGTGTGCAAATGAATAGACATAACTCATAAAAAATTTTAAAATAAAGAAAGAGGTGAATTAAAATGAAAAGAGCTAAAAAAATTATAGATAACGTATACTGGGTCGGAGTAAGAGACTTAAACAACCGCCACTTCCATGGTGATTTATATCCAATTGATGAAGGATGTACATACAATGCCTATTTAGTGGTAGATGATGAAGTTACATTATTCGATACAGTAGAAGAAGAATTTACAGAAGAATTGTTAGAAAGAGTGGAATCCGTACTACAAGGAAGAGAAATTGACAATATCGTTGTTCAACATACAGAACCGGATCATTCTGGTGGATTTAAAAAAGTATATGCCAAATATCCAAATGCGAAAGTTTATGCATCTATTTCCGGAAAGAAAAACATGATTGAACAATACTTTGATCAAGTACCTTATCAAGTCGTTAAGACAAACGATACAATCAACACAGGAAAATATGATTTTGTCTTTGTTGAAATGCAAATGATTCATTGGCCAGATAACATGTTGACATATTGTCCACAATTAAAAACTGTATTCTCAAACGATGCCTTTGGACAACACATTGTAAACTTTAACTTAACAGATGAAGGATTAGATAAAGCTTATTGTTTAAAACAAGCCAAAGAATACTTTGCGAATATTGTTCTACCATATACAACACCGGTACAAGCTAAATTAAACCTTATTCTAGGCATGAATTTAGACATTGAATATATTATGCCTGCCCATGGTATTATCTGGAAAGACTATATTGGTGATATCATTGAAACTTATAAAGGTATCGCAGCTCAAAAAACAGAAAACAAAGTCGTTATTGTATATGAATCTGTATGGAAACATACACAACAGATTGCTGAAAGCTTAGCTGAAGGATTTAGTGATGCTGGTATGGATGTAAAAGTCTATAAATTATCGGATACAAAATCAAGCATTGTCATGCGCGAAATCATGGATGCTAAAGTCGTATGTATTGGATCTGGAACCTACAACAATGTCATGGCACCAAGTGTTGCAGCTTTCCTTGAACACATTCGTCCATGTAAATTGAAAAACAAAAAAGGATTGGCCTTTGCCGCATACGGATGGTTTAACCAAGTCGCAAAAGAAATCGATACAAGGATGCAACAATCTGGAATTGAATCTTGTCACGATGTCATCAATCAATGTTACACACCAAGTGATGATCAATTAGAAGACTATTATAATATCGCAAAAGAAATCGCAAAAAATTGCCAGGAATAAATTTTCCTGGCATTTTTAGTCTATATTCACATGTGAGTTAGGTAATAAACGAAGTCCTTTAGGAATCTTGTTTTTGATTTGCCTTCCATCACTCTTGCCAAAGCCAAACGGATGTCCTTTGTAACATACGGCAACGTAACCTTTTTCACATTCCTTTTGTAAAACTTCACCATGCATAAAAAGATCCATCTCTTCTAGCGTTACTTCTACTTTTCTTTTATAGTCAAAATCTGCAACCATATAAAAAGAATGACTTGGCTCAAAACGATTCTTAATAACATCTCCTAAATATACGCCTTGACGTAATACTTTTACCTTTTTAAAATCCACAAACGGAACATCCATTCCATATACTCTATCCTTATCTATATAGTAATAGTTTGGTAATGTATTCAATTGTTCCTTCAAAAATTTCTCAGTAATCTTATCTATCTTTTTAGATTTTAAAACTGGAAGTTTACCTGCAACACCAGATTGTTTCTTGAATTTGGCAATAAAATGGCCTTCACCACCATCCATTGGAAAGATACGACGCACATTTAAATCTTTAAATCCTTTTCTTCCCCACAAAACTTCAGGATCCACAAGTTGAATATCTTCATGTTTTTCTAAGAAAGATAAAACGACATCTTCATCTTCTTCCAAAGCATATGTACAAGTTGAATATACCAAAGTACCACCCGGTTTCAACATCGAATACGCATATTCTAAGATTTCTTTTTGGCGAGCTGCACAAAGCTCAATATTTTCAATACTCCAATGATTCAAGGCAATATCATGCTTTTTAATCATACCCTCACCACTACAAGGAGCATCTACTAATATCTTATCGAAACAACAATCAAATACTTTCGCAAGCTTATCTACACTTGAATTGGTTACAGCTACATTTTTAACACCCATACGCTCTATATTGGATAAAAGAATCTGTGCTCTTTTCGCATCAATTTCATTCGATACTAAATACCCACTTTTTAAATGAGAAGCAATCTGCGTACTCTTTCCACCAGGAGCTGCACATAAATCCAATACATAATCATCTTCTTGCACATCTAAAATTTCAACGGCACTCGATGCACTTGGTTCTTGTAGATAGAAGCATCCACAAATATGGTAAGGATGATTTCCCAAGGGTTTATCTACATAATAGCTTTCCTTACAAAATTGACTTGGACTTTCTAAATGATCAAATTCATTGATTTCTGCCTTTTTTAAATTAATACGCATACCGCGATATAAAGGTTTTGATAAAGATTCCATATATGCATCATATTCATCTTTTAATAATTCCTTCATTCGCGAAAAATACATTTCTTGACTCATAAACCCTCCAAAACTATCTCAGGATCTATACGACACGCATAGTCTGAGCATGTTGCAGCTGCATTAAAGCCACATCCAAAAGAAAAATCAGCACCACTGTTTCTAAAATATTCTACAGTCGAATTCAAATCCTGTTTTAACTCAAACACCTCTATATGTGTATGAGGACCTGTTGAATTTCCACTATTTCCACTTTTCGCTATAACTGTTTTTTGACTGACTTGCTGGCCACTTGTTACATAGATTTCATTAGACAAGTGCGCATAACTAACCGCATATAACTTATCATGAACAGCTACCACCATACAAATCGAATTACCAGCTCCACTTGGCCATCCACACATATTTCCAAGATATCCATTATTAGATTCTACAGGTGCATGCGCATACAACACTATGCCATTGGCTAGGGCATACACATCACTATACATACTACTTGCGATATCCAAGCCCAAATGAAGACTTCCATCTGGATATGACCAGCATCTAGCACTGATTGTACCATTTTCAACCGGATTTTGCCAAAAAGAACTATATGTATCAATCGCATAATTTCCATCAACTAAACAAGACATACCCTTGTTTTCTAAAATTTCATATCCGCCATATGCAGGTAATGCCTCATTTCCGGCAATCATTGCATCTTGATCAAACTCTCCCAAATCATTGAATTGACTCAAGCTTGAAAAACGCTCAAATAAACGCTTTTGACAATGATTTAAACGAGTTAAATAAGATTCATATAAATCAAGCTTATGCTTATTCTTTATTAATTGTTTTCTAATTTTCAAATATTGAATCTGACTACGCTTATATTCATTGAAGCATTTCGTTAAATCCTTATCGATCCAATATGATTGAAACATCAAATCTTGTTTTTGAATCCTATTTAAGTCTAAACTATACTCCAGCTTTTTAAGTTCATAATACTTCTTTTTTTGTGTATACCTTAATTTAAGATCCTCTAATTTTTGACCTTGAGAATCCATTCTACAATTCAAATCCTCTTGTTCATTTTGAATCGCATTTGAAACATCTCTACATTTCAAAGATAAAAAACTGGCCTTACTTTCATCAATTATTTCTACTTTTGATTCTATATTTGAAATTAACCTTTCATAATCTGGCACATTTAGTGTTTGAAGACCAATAAAAAAACAGACAAAAAGAGATATATATTTCATAAAACTCCTTCTACTGTCTGTCTTCTAAATTTATTGTATTTATTTTTCTTTGTACATGCAAGCACTATTTAAAATAATAAAACATAAAGTTCCTGTCGCAACAATATTGAGTGTGCAATCTAACAATCCATAAATCAATACGATTGCGATAAAACACATCATCATGCCAAATAAGGCTGGATTTTTTTTCCTTGTATTTGAAGTAAAGATTTCTTTATTTAACACAAAAGTATAAGCTAGTACAAGAATTGTACCAACAACACCATACGATAAAATGGAATCTATATAAATATTATGTGCGTGCGGTGCCTTATGACCATGCACCAAAGGATAAAACTTTTTATATGTCTGTGGTCCCCATCCAAAAAGTGGATACATAGAAATACACATAAATGCCGTCTTCCAAATCTTGATACGAGAGGCAAACGTAGACATATCACTAATTCTAGGGATCAACGTTGGTTTTAAAAACACCAAGCCACATACACACAACTCCAATACAATAGATGTAATAAATAATTTTTTCCAACGAACACAATATAAAAAGATAGGAAAAATCAGTACAAAAGGTAAGAGTGCTGTTCTAGATCCCGTTAGATATAACACAAAGAAGTTAAATAATGCCACAATAACATAACCAATCTTACAAAGAATGTTGTCATTTTTCACAAAACGATACATACACATGACACATACAAAATCAATGACCATCGCATAAATGTTCGCATTCATAAATGTTGATGTAATTCTTCGCTTTGGTGAATTAAAGATATGAAATTCTAAAAAGCTTCTTCCATTCGCAATTGAAATCTGATTAAATTGATACAATCCATAAATAGCCGCAAAAATAGATAGAACAATAATTAAGTCACACATCTTTTCAAAAGTGTTTTTTGTGATGCTTTTTCGATAATAAGCTCCATAGAATCCAATCAACACAAATAGCCATGTATTGCCAAAACCATTCCAGTTTGAATATAAAATCGTAACAATCAATTCCAACCCGATAAAACCATATAAAAAAATAGCTCCTGTTTGATTTTTTATGGCATCCACTAATTTATGTCGACAAAAAGCCTGCACCAATATGCATGCAATTCCAACACTGGCTATTTGATAAGGTAAAAAAAGAAAGCATGTCGCCAACAATATCATTTTTTCATCTAAACTCATAGATACTCCTTCAAAAAAAGAAGCTGGATAAACCAGCTTGATTTTAAATCATGGTGCCGACTATCGGATTTGAACCAATGACCTACGCGTTACGAGTGCGTTGCACTACCACTGTGCTAAGTCGGCATATCGACTACCCATAAGGATAGCCTTTTTTTCTAAGATTGTAAAGCAGCAATTTGTTGCTGATAATATGCGATCTGTTGCTGCAAAGAATACAACATTTGATTGTTTGTATCAATTTGCGATTGAATCTGTGAACGATCTTCATCACTAGCATCCGCCAATTCCGATTCCAAACTTTGCGCATATTGCGCATATGTATCATAATCTTGCTGCAAACTATGTAAACTAGCTTGATATTCTTGGATTTTTGAAGCATTCTCAGACTTCTTTTGTTCCTCTTCTTGTTGAGCCTTTTCTTGAGCTGCCGTTTTTAATTCAGCTTGTTCTTTACATAAATCAATAAAATCTTTTCCCGTTTTTGATTTCGATAAAGAATCCACTTCCTTTTTCAAGCTCTTTGATAAAGAACTATACACCGACTGCATATCGGCAACAGCCATCTTTTCTTCATCCGACTTTGCATCCCAACCATTTAATAATCCAACAATTTGCTGGTAGGCTGGAAGCTTCACATCCTCTTTTGTCTTTTGAAGTTCTTTTACTTCCTTTAATAAAGTCGTATAAGACTTACCTGTTTGTTCTTTAAAATATGCATTGATTGACGTTTTTTGTTTATCTAAAAGCTTTTTATACCCAGAATTCAAGTCAATAAGTTCTAGCTTTTCAGCATCCGACATCATATTATCTCCATATTCATCCGCATAAGATACTAACTTATCATATGTTTTCTGTTGTGCTGGTGAAACAATATTTTGTGGATCATAAACCAATACCTTATATGAATATACACCTAAAGCTGCCACACCTAATAAGATACATCCTAAAATAATCTTTGTGACCTTACTCATAGGTTTCTTTTTCTTCGATTTCTTTTCTTTAGGTCCTTCTTCTTTCTTTGGTTTTTCTTTCTTTTCCTTTTTTTCCTTCTTTTCTTGTTTTTCTTTTAATTTCTTTACTTGCGAAGGCAATAATTCATCATCCTCATTTGACATATCTTGCAACATCGTATGTACAAGATCTAATGCATCACTCGACTGCTCATTTTCAATCGATGAAGTTGTAAAATCATCCTCCATATGTTGGGAGTCAACTTTATTTTCTTCATAAAGACGCTCTTCTTCCGCAATTGTTTTTTGTCCACGCTCTTTTCGAAGCATATCTAAAGCAGAAGACATTGTCTTTTCTGCAAGTCTTCTTTCAGCTTCCGTCATCTGATGAACCTCTTTCGGTTTTTTCAGTTCCTCGTTATATTCTGTTTTTTTATCTAAAAGTGCTTTTGAATAAGCATCTATATTCTTATCATTTTTACTCATAATATATTTTCCTCAGTTCCAATCTATTTTAACACATTATAAGCCTTCTTTTTCAACAAATTCATAAAAAGATTTTTCTTTCGCAAAATCCTCTGGATTCACCTTCCCAACTGGCTGCGAGTAAAGAATAAACTCGTTTTCGCCATCCAATTCAAACATTTCATCACAAATCGAAGTCACACAAGCCCCAATCCCACAAGTTCCTAAACCAATACTTGTACTTGCCAAATATATATTCTCACCCACATGACCAAGATCGACCAATGCGATTCGATGTGCAAGATGACCGTAACGCCATTCCGTTCGGTATGGTACGTAGCTAAAATACAAAATCACATTGGCTTTTAAAGCCCATAATTGATCACATAAGGAAGATGCCAAAACATCGGACACTTTATCAATAGGATTCAAAAACTCAATACAATGTTTTAGAGGCAAATAATGATAGGTTCCAGGATCTAATCCTTCTACATTTTGACATACAAAATATAGTTCAAAGCCATGACGAGCACCTCCAGAAGGTACTGTACGCAAAGTCGCATACTTTTTACCACGAATTTGTTTCACACCTTGACAAGTCCAAAGAATATAAGATAGTTCTAATAAGGACATTGGCTCTTGCGTATACACACGACTACTATGACGTGTATTAATAATATCTAGAAAGTTTGAACAGATTTGTAGCGTATCAAAATTTTTAGGAAGTTCAATGGATTCCTTTCGCATTGCCTCTTTTACCAAAGGTGGTTGTGGAAGTTTTTTATCTTGATCCGATTCAAATTCTTCCACATCATATTTTAACTCTGAATAATCCATATAATTCCTTTCTTTAATGAGCTAACTCATCTAATAATCTTGCCTTTTGGCTTCCAATTAATAAAACCTGTTTGTATTTTTCATATATACCAATTGCATGTGAACTTAAATACAAAGCCATTTCAGCTGACATTGTTAAATTTGTGACAAATATTGTCATTTCCTGACCATTCTTAAATGCACTTTCCATAAATTCAAACGCATTTTCTATTTGAAGTTTCAAATCCGATTCAATCGACTCCATATTTTCTTTTTGTTTAAAGAATGGTTTTGTACTACAATCAAAACGCGACTTAGAATCTAGGCTTTCATCCACATTCACCTTTTGTATCTGTTCTAAGACAAATTCATATTCATGTTTTTGAGCAACACTTAATAATTCAGCCTGCAACTTATCATGATACAAAGCTATAAATTCCTTTACATGATCCACATAAAATACATCCATATGACTTCGATAATTCTTTAGAAAACCAAACCATAAATCTGTACAATGTTTTTCAAAAGAATATATATTCACTTGTCTTAATAAACCATCCATCACTAAATTGACTACAGATACTCTTTCATCAAAATCCGCATTAAACAAACGAGCGTAGATCGTACTTGATACATTTCCATTTAAAATATCATCAATGCCATAATCATCCTGATATTTTTTATACACCAAATAATAGGCGAAAACATCTTCTGCAATATCTTCATGATGTAAATATTCATAGATCGTATCTTGCGATATTTCCAAATGCATCTTTTCGTATGTATAAAGCAAATACGATAAATCTTCCCAGCCTCTAGCCGTCACAAATTCCATACCATCTACACTTGTTGAAACAGTATAAAAATTGTTAGGTTTTAATTCTAGATAGCTTAAAATCATTGGATGAATATGTTTTGAGATCGCATATTCTTTCCAAACATAATAATCCGTTTCTACATGAATATAACGAATACGATCCATTGTCACAACATCAAAATCACGAACTGATTTATTATATTCACTCGGATTTCCTGCAGCCACAATGATCCATCCACTTGGGACCTTCTGATTTCCAAAGGTTTTATTCTGTAAAAATTGAAGCATTGTAGGAGCCAATGTTTCCGATACACAATTGATTTCATCAATAAATAGAATTCCTTCTTTTAAACCCGTTTCTTCCATTTTTGAATAGACACTCGCAATAATTTCACTCATTGTATATTCTGTAATTGAATAGGTTTTGCCTTGAAATTCTTTTTCTTGGATAAAAGGAAGTCCCACCGCACTTTGACGCGTATGATGCGTAATCGTATAACTGACAAGTCCAATCTGACATTCCTTCGATATTTGTTCCATAATCTGCGTTTTACCAATACCCGGAGGACCAATCAACAATAAAGGTCGTTGATTCTTAGATTCAATTTCATATTCACCAAATTGATTCTTTGATAAATAAGCCTTTACGGTATTTTTTATTTCATTTTTTGCCTGTAATATATTCATAACTTTTCTTCCAATCTATACTGAATTGCCCAAGAAGGCACTTTACTTTGATCATAATCTTCTAAATAGATAAATGCCGTTTTATAAGCTGGACACTTTTTTGGATAAACGCCCTTTCCATCTGTAAAATAAAGTAAACCACAAAGATTTTGAAATACTTGTTGATCCACCAAATCATTCACATAGCTAAACACCGGCCTAAAATCGGTGTTACCTCCCCCTATTAGAGTAAATGAATCCAACAAACGATTCATTTCATTTTGATTGGAAATGACATTCTCTTTTCGAATTCTGTCATCACATTGAAGGATATATACCTTACATGATTTATAAAACATATTGGATGCGCTTAAAATACTATATGTATTTGATATAAAACGCTTCACAAGATTTTCATCAATCGAATAACTTGTATCCAACGCAATCACAAACTCATAGATCTTCTTGACTTCTTTTGTCTCTAATGGCTCAATCAAAGGCATATTTTTATAAATAGACATACCATATGTGTAATACGACAAATCGAATTCATCCTCATTGATCTGCATTTCTTCTTTCATAATACTAAAACGTTTCAAAAATTGTGAAAATGAATACTTCGATTTTTTTGCCTGTAACCTCGATACAAGAAAGGCGTCTCCATCGTCATTCTCTTTACCTTTTTGTTTATGATCAAATACTGTCTGTTTGGCAACACTTTGCCACTTCTTTTGTACCGAAGACGATTGAGGTGTTTTTTCATCCTTTTCTTTAGGCCATAATGCATGATCATCCGCCACAAATTCATAATATAAATTTTGAATATCATCCCGTGTACAAAGCCATTCATAAACCGTAATACAACTCAATCCATCCAACTTTTCAATTTGGTGATATACATCTTTTCGAGCATAGGATAAGATTCGTGAAACACTTTTTTTATGCATTGAATCCAATGTATATTCCACCACAATATCACAAGCTACATTCCAAATAAATTCTATACGATTTTTTCTTAGCCAAATATGACTATATAAACAATGCAAGATACTATGTAAGTAAGCGCGATTTAAAAAGATCGAATTCTTTTGAAAAAGCTCAATCACCTTCAATGGATTATAATAAAAATAAACTCCATTTGTAGCACATACACTTACACGCTCATCCTCTTTAAACATCAACGTATTTAACGCTGTTAAAAAATGTGGCATATCCATATAGAGTTCGGATCGAACAAGCTCTAATATATGAATTGCCTTTTCTTTTTCCCAATCCCTTTGTCGCATTAAAAATCCTCAAAAGAATATGCGGATGATGTTTCCATCTTCTTATTCTTTAATTCCATCAATACAGTTCGAGTTTCCAAATCTTTTCCCATAGAAATCAATACATCTAAAGCTTGTACATCCATACATTTTTCTTCTATTAATTTTTCAACCATAACACATATATCTTTATATGTATGTAAATAAGAAGTCAAATCATGTGCTCTTAAATAAGGGATGTATCTCTCAGATCCCGTCATAAATCTAAGAATCGCAACATGAAAGATACAAGATTCACTTTCTTCTGCACATAATTTTTCAAAACAAGCATCATAACCATCAAAATCAATTTTACCGTCTTTAAAACACTGTCGCATACGAAAGCCTTCCCCTTCAATATTCAAGGCAAAGATATGGGCCGGTCCCACTTCATCATAACCCCCATTGTATTCTGGATAGAATATAGAACCATCTATAAAATCGACTTCGATATCCCAAGTGATTTGAGTTAGTATTTGTTTTAAAATTGTGATACAAAATATAGAACAGTCATAATAGATATGATTGAGTCTTAAACAATTCATAAATACATCACTGCCAATACATATTAAACTAGAAGGTAAAAATATTTCTTTTAGCTTTCGACAATTGTAGAATGCATAATCCCCTAGTTTTGTGACTGTTTTAGAAAGCTTAACACTTTCAACATCACTACCACTACACTCATAATAACTAGAAGGAATTTCATGACTTAAAACAGAATTAGATAGATCGACTTCCTTTTTAGAAAAACAATAGTTTCCTATTTCACGCACAATATATCCATCAATGAATTCGGGTATTTCTATTGTGGGAGTCGATGCATATACACGCTTGATACAGATTGAATCTTCATTTATTTTTTCATAATATATACAAATTTCCATATGGAAATTATAACATAAAACAAAAAAAGACAACTACCGAAGTAATTGAGCTATATAAAAATAGATAGGGATAAATCAACCTTTAAAAGTCATAGGGATTTTGACTCTGAGATAGAGATGACCTTTAAACACTTTTAGGGTTTACTTTCCCTATCTTTTTGTTACAGTATTTTTAGAAGGGATTGGACGTAAAAAAAAGGTAGAAATCCAGCACCGATCAAAGTTGTAATTTCTACCCGTCCTCTTAGACAATTATATGATACTGAAAATTACCAACGACTTCAACCTGATTTTGAATAAAGATGATTATCAAGCTTTTGTTAATGCGATTGATTTGCTGTCTTTACATTGTCCTGTTTGTGGTGTCGTTGGCCTTTTTATATTATATGGACACTACACAAGATTTGTGATCATTGATGATCTTTCCAGTGGTGAGTGTAAGATTCAAATTCGTGTTCAGCGTATCCAGTGTACTCAATGTAAATCCACTCATGCCTTGCTTCCAACTAATTTTGTCCCTTATACTCAGTTCACTTATCTTTTCATTTACTATATTGTTACACTTGATGAGAATGATGATTTGATTACTTCTTTTGAAGTTGCTCTACAAACGATTCGTAAAGTTAAAGCTCGTGTGATTGCTTTTTGGGATTCGCTGTTTCCAGACTGGAGAGATTTCAAGCAGGATGACTTGAAAATAGAATCTTTAAAGCGTCACAATATCCTCTTTGGATCCACTAGAAGCTATTGTAAACTTTGTGTACTGTCACCAACAGGGTCGCAACTTTGATTCTGATTTCTTTTGATATTATGTCATTGAAATCAGAAAGGAGATGATCTTATGATCGAAAATGATGCTTTCAAGCTGCTGTTAATCAATCTTTTTCACCTGAATCCTGATGATATTGCCAATATTCTCTGTACTACGTTCAATAAGATGATGGTTCTTGTTGTAACTCTTACAGATAAACATCAGGTTTGTCCTCACTGTGGGTTTACTGCGCCTAAAATCAAGGAATATGTAACCAAGGAGATCACTCATTCGGCTCTTACCACACAGAAATGCATAATAAAATACAGGGCAAGACGCTACAAATGCTCATGTTGTGGAAAGACCTATTATGAATTCAATCCTTTTGTCTTCAAATCTCAGAAAATATCGATCCTTACTGTACATAATATTCTGAAGGATCTGAAAGATTTCAATGAGACATTTACTTCCGTTGCCAGACGATATCATGTTTCTCCAACTTCTGTATCCACCATCTTTGATAAACATGTGGATATTGGCAGAAACCCGCTTCCGGAAATCATTAATTTTGATGAGGTATATGCCTTTAAATCCGAAAAGAGTAAATATGTCTGCGTTCTTCTTGATTTTAAAAAACAGATTCCTGTTGATGTTCTTCCAAATCGTAAAAAAGAATATCTTTTAAACTACTTTCAAAAGATCCCTTTAGAAGAACGCAAAAAGGTAAAATATGCCTGTTCAGACATGTATGAAGTATATAGAGATGTCGTACATAAGGTGTTTCCATCCTGTTGTATGCTTTTGGATTATTTCCATCTTTCCCAAGATTTCCATAGGAAAATGAATGAGGTACGTATCAAAGTCATGAAAGGATACAAAGATGACAAGGCTTCAGATGAATATTATCTTCTCAAAAAATTCAACTGGCTGTTATTCAAAAATCCAGAGGATGAAGACAAATACGGAAGACTGTTTGATGTAGAACGTGAGCGTAAATACAACTCTCATTTTAAAAGCTATATGAACTACTACGATTTAAGAAGAAAACTGCTTGAAATCAATAATGACCTAACTATTTGTTACTCATTAAAACTAGAACTTGTAGACTTCTATTCAAAATCTACTATCGATAATGCGCAAGTGAACCTGGAACATTTGATTCGCAGCTGCATTGATACAAACATTGAAGAAATGATTGCCTTTTCCAACAATCTGATCAACTGGAAACAGGAGATCATCAATTCATTTACGATTGTAGGTACTGAATATAAAGTTGAAGCAGACAAAGGCCAGGTGGTAGTCTGCAATAAAAAAGTGAATAATGCGATCATTGAGAATCGAAACAAGATTATCAAGTGTATCAAGAACAACGCCAATGGCTACACCAACTGGTCTCGCTTCCGCAATCGCGTAATGTATGTACTCGACCCAAACACTACATTTAGCCTGGAACCAAGGGAGAAATGATCATGGATGCACAAGACATTATTGAATTGATTGAATACTTCAGAAATCTTCAAGACAATGAAATGAAATTTGAAATTGAAGAACTACGAGGATACATTGACATAAGATTCGAAGAATTATATGACAAGTTAACTGAATACATTGATTTCAATCATTCAAATCACCCATTATAAAAGAGCAGAGATATTGAAATCTCTGCTCCCTAGTTAATAATCCTTTAAACACACATAGGGTTTTCGGCCCTACAATTTTTGAAGCCAACTTTTAGTCGACCCTATCTAATTGCGGATTACCCTTATTCTTTCGTTAGATCCTCACCAAAATATTTGATAGAAATCTTTGATAAAGTTCCATCTTCTTTTAGTTCTTTTAAAACCTTGTTTACAGCTTTCTTTAAAGAGACATTATCATCCCCTTTTACCATTGGAATCGCATAGGGTGTAGATTCTTTGGATTGATCGACAATTTTAAATGAACTATCCTTTGTCGTTTGAAGATAATCATTGATTGAAGTAGCCGCATTGATTGTCGCATCTACACCACCACTTTTTACAAGATCCATACATTTCGTTAAATCATCAACACCTTTTACAGTTGCCCCATAGTCTTCACCCAATTCCATATAGGTAGATCCAATCGAATTGGCCGTTGTCTTTCCTTTTAAATCATCAAACGAAGTGATTGTCGTATTATCGTTACGAACAACTAAGACTGTATGATCATATGCATATGGTGTAGAAAAATCAAACTTCTTTTCTCTTTCCTTTGTGATATCGACACCATTAATAACTAAATCATATGTACCAGTAGATAGTCCAGTTAATAATCCATCCCATTTACCTTCTACAATGTTGGCTTTTACACCTAATTTCTTGGCAATATTCTTAGCAACTTCCACATCAACACCCACTAATTTATCATCCTTATCATGATAAGAAAATGGTTGCCAATCGCCTTCTAAACCAATTGTGATTTCACCTTTATCTTGAATCGTAGCTAAATGATCCTTACTAGATCCACATCCTGCTAAAGTAAATACCATAGATGCACTTAATAAGCCTGCTAATAATTTTTTCATGTTACAGTTCCTCTTTTCTTAAAAATTCTTTTGTTCGTTCTTGTTTCGGATTTTCAAAGAATTCCTTTGAACTTCCCTCTTCAATTATTTTTCCTTCTTCCATCAAAACCACATGATTAGAAACATGTTTCGCAAAAGACATCTCATGCGTAACCACAACCATAGTCATTCCTTCATTGGCTAATGTCTTCATTACACTTAATACTTCTTGAATCAATTCTGGATCCAGTGCTGAAGTTGGCTCATCAAAATAAATGATGTCAGGGCTTGTTGCTAATGCTCTTGCGATTGCGACACGCTGTTGTTGTCCACCCGATAATTGTGAAGGATAATGATTGGCCCGATCTTGCATTCCTACTTTTTCAAGCATCTGCATACCAATTAAATCCGCATCTTCTTTGGAAACATTTCTAGCTACAGTAAGACCTAATGTTACATTTTGTAGGGCTGTTTTATTCGCAAATAAATTGTAATTTTGAAATACAAATCCCGTACGCTTTCTAAGATCTGCAATTTCCTTCTTTGATGTATTTGATAAATCATAAGATTGATTTTTAAAGGTCATAAATCCTACATCCGCTGTCTCTAAATAATTCATACAACGAAGTAAAGTTGTCTTACCTGATCCCGAAGGACCTAATATTGCAATGACATCTCCTTTATTGACTGTAAGATCAATGCCTTTTAAAACATGTAAATTTCCAAATGATTTATGAATATCTTTAATTTCTAATAAAGCCATACACTATCTCCTTGCCTGATAATAATTCAGCTTCTTTTCACCCCAAGCTTGCAACCAAGTTAAAACTGTACAGAAAATCAAATAGACGAATGCAACTTCTATATATAATTGCATAAACTGATACGTTCTTCCGGCAATTCTTTCTGTCTGCATAAACATTTCTGTAACAGTAATATTCGCTGCTAAAGATGTATCTTTAACAAGTGAAATCAAGTTATTGAACAAAGATGGAAAAGCACTTCGAAAAGCTTGTGGTAAAATAATATGCATCATGATCTGCATATAGCTCATTCCTACACAGTATCCGGCTTCCATTTGTCCTTGTGGTACACTTTCAATCGAGCCACGAATCGTTTCAGCACAATAAGCGCCTGTATTTAATGAGAATACAATAAGAGCTGCAGTAATAGCCGATATTCTCACACCAATTGACTGCATACCAAAATACATAATAAACAATTGTACTAACATGGGTGTTCCTCTAAATATCCATATATAGAATTGAACAACATATTTCAAAACTGGTACTTTCGCATATTGGATCATGGCACATACAATAGCTAAAAGCATTGCGATAATAAATGATACTAGCGCAAGTGGTAATGTCATTATAATTCCCGAAATAAATATTTTTGAAAATGATTCTAAAAACAATTCCATTCTTTCCCTCCTTAAAATCTTTTTATTAGTTTACACCCTAAAGCAAACTTTAGGTCAACTAAATCAATCCGAACGATTTTAATATCGTTAACCAGAATGTAATACTAAAAGCACTAAGCAATGTTGTTAACATCACAACACTTGATGTTAATACACCTTTATGTCCCATACTTTTAGCCATCACAAAACCAGATACGGTTGTACTTGAACCGCACATAATCAAAATGGCAACTAAAGCTTGATTTCTAAATCCCAATAGAGCAGCAATTGGTAAAAAGAGAGCACAAAAACCAATTAACTTCATAAATGTACAGAATAAGGATGGTTTTAATTCTCCTTTTGCCTGATCAAAATCAAAAGTGGCTCCCATAGCCATTAAGCCTAGTGGTGTTGCCGTACTTGCGATCATTGAAATCGTTTTATTGATAACTTGAGGCAATTGAAATGGTAATAAACTAACAAGTACACCTACAACAATTCCTAGAATCAGAGGATTCTTTAAAATTCCAACAAACGTCTTCTTATAGTTAACCTTTGATTGTTCAGCCTTAAAGAAAGATAGAATCACAACAGATACTACGTTATAAACAAATACCACACTCATCAACATCAATGGGGCAACACCTACATCTGGATAAATATTTGATGTTAATGCAAGACCTAATAAGGCAGCACTACTTCTGTAACAAGCTTGAATAAATTCACCTTGAATTGCTTTATCTTTTAAACGTAATGAAAATAATATAGATAATAAAATGCTCATTAAAGTAGCTACTACGCAAAATACGACAAACTTTGTATCCCAAAGATCTTTAAAATTAGATTTAGACACATCGACAAACAACAATAGTGGCAATGACACTTTAAAGACAAATGAATTTAGTTTGGATGCCAAAGCATCTTCTAAAATATTCATTTTATTTAAGAAATAACCGACAACCATCAATAGAAAGATGGGAATCGTTGCATTTAAGCTAAATAATAAATTTTCCACAAAATCCCTCCAAAACTTTTTTAAAATTTTAGCACAAATATTGGATAATATGCACTAAAACACTTATATGTGACATTATTATCAATTTGTAACTTGTATGTAAGCGCTTAAACTCGTAAAATGAAATTAACAAGTATACAAGGAGGAAATAATACTTATGGCAAATCGTTTTATTTTAAATGAAACAAGTTATCATGGTGCTGGAGCCATCAAAGAAGTGGTTACAGAAATTAAAGCACGTGGATTAAAGAAAGGTTTAGTTGTTACAGATAAAGACTTGATCAAATTTGGTGTAGCTACTAAAGTTACAGACTTATTGGATGAAGCTGGACTTCCTTATGAAATTTATGATGAAGTTAAGGCAAACCCAACTGTTGAACAAGTTAAAAATGGTGTACAAGCTGCCAAAAATGCAGGTGCTGACTATTTAATCGCTATTGGTGGTGGAAGCCCACAAGATACTTGTAAAGGTATTGGAATCATCTTGGCTAACCCTGAATTTGAAGATGTAGTTAGCTTGGAAGGTGTTGCTCCAACTAAAAACAAATCAATTCCAGTTATCGCAATCGCTACTACAGCAGGTACAGCAGCCGAAACTACAATCAACTATGTAATTACAGATACTGAAAAGAAAAGAAAATTCGTTTGTGTAGATGCTCATGATATTCCTGTTGTTGCGATCATCGACCCAGAAATGATGTCAAGTATGCCAAAAGGCTTAACTGCTAGTACTGGACTTGACGCATTAACTCACGCTATTGAAGGATATACAACTTTAGCCGCTTGGGAACTTGCTGATACATTAAACTTAAAAGCTATCGAAATCATTTCAAGAAGCTTACGTGCAGCATGTGCTAACGATCCAAAAGGACGTGAAGACATGGCTTTAGGACAATACATGACAGGTATGGCATTCTCTAACGTTGGTTTAGGTGTTGACCATGGTATGGCTCACCCATTAAGTGCATTCTATGGAATCCCTCATGGTGTAGCTTGTGCTACATTACTTCCATATGTTATGGAATTCAACAAAGATTACACAGGTGAAAAATTTAGAGAAATCGCTCGTGTAATGGGAGTTGAAGGTGTTGATGAAATGTCTCAAGAAGAATATCGTCAAGCAGCTATCGATGCCGTTATTCAATTAAGTAAAGATTGCGGAATTGCTCAAAGCTTAAAAGAAATCGGTGTTAAAGAAGAAGACTTACCAACATTAACGGATTCAGCAATGGCAGACGTTTGTACAGGTGGTAACCCTCGTCCATGTACAAAAGAATTAATCTTCGACTTATATAAATACGCATTTAACGGAAGAGACTAATTTTATACTGAAAGGCAAATGTTTGCCTTTCTTTTTTTGTGGAAAGTAAAAAGAAATAAACAATATGTTCGGAGTAGCGTAGAGCCTATGTTCATCGTATGTGAGGAGTTTTGTTCACGATTCTTCCCTTTAGACAAAACATTTACGAGTATAATTGGTTTATAGTCGTGTTTTGTACGCGCTAGAATAGAAGAAAGATACAGGCGTTTTGTTTTCGCAGGAAGACCTCTTGTGCTAAGAGTTTTGTACAAAGCGAATAAATTCAAGCAAAGAAATATCTAAAGTCACAGCAAAGTCTTCTGATTCAAATAAGCTATTTTTTAGCACACAAGATTGCCGTATATAAAAGACGCTTTTCTAACATATTCTTTGCAATACAGAATACCGTTTGATATTCATTACCAATTAAAAGATTGCGATAACCTATATTCAGCCACGCTCCAAGCAGCTATAAACTTTTCTTGAGTTCTCATCACTAGAAACCTTTAGACTTCTCTAGTTCAAAAGTAAAAGAAGTATGTCTAAACTTGAAATCATACTTCTATTTTATCTATGAAACAACAAAATCACTAAATAGTCAGATATTCTTTATTCATCGTTTCAAATGAGTTTCGTACACTGCTTATCAAGAGTTCTTTAATAGAAACTTTCCATATCCAAAATTAATGGCATATTTCTTTTTGCTGAACATGAGTGCTCAAAAGTGAAATTAGGCTCTCATAATCTTCTGGAGTTAAATTGCTTTTTTTCACCAATACTATTTTTCTGGTAAAGGTCTGTAAATAAATATAATTTTTAAACACACACCACCATTGAAATGCGTCCCATTTATATTTACTTGTAACATACTCAGGTTCAAATATTGTTGTAACTCCATCTGAATCAAATATATACTCAATTGTTCCATTTTTTACATTATCAAAGGCTTTATTTTGAATTACTTTAAAAACTAAATCCTGTTCTAAATATATACCCACTGTTGCACCCCATATAAAAATTATGGCCAAAACTAGTGAAATTAATGCATTTCCTGTCAAATGATCTAAAAAGGATGTTAGCGTATCAATCCCCATAATAATTGCTCCAATAATGCAAACTATTTGGCAAAATTTTCTGCTCCTTTGAATTTTTGGATGAGCCAAACTGATTTCTCTTATCACTTTAAATTCATCTGGACCCAATTCCAATTTAGTTTTGATCATTATAACCATCTCTCTTTCCATCAAACTAATTACAGTATAAATCAAAAGCAGAAAAACATAGAACTAAAATATAAAATATTGTTACAGATTTAGTCGCAAATATTTACTCGGCGTCGACATGTGGGTAGAGAAACACATTCGTGGAATGACTTCCTGCACATACTGCAGCGGTCTGAGAATGCGTGAAACTCATGTCCTGCTGTAAGCAAAAAAAAGTATGAATTCTTCTTGAACTCATACTTTTTTTGGGTTTTGTTCATTTTTAACAATTTTTGCCTGAATTTTAGATTTAAGTTATCATGGGGGTTTTGTTCATTTTTTGTACAAAACCGCCTAAAAATTTTTTTCAGTTACGTAATTCAAGAAAAAAAAGATGAGAATCATCTCATCTTAACGATTTACATGAACATAGCCAATAAATGGTTGCCCACATGCTACACTTGTTAAAACAGTTTGGTTACCTAGCCATCCACCATGAACAGCTTGACCATTACCAACATATAATGCAACATGTCCTTGATATACACAAATATCACCTGGAACTGGATCATTTGTCAATGTACCTAAACTTAAATAAGCTGTGGGTGCCCCGTGGAAATGAATTCCAACGGCAGCTAAAGAATTTGTGACTAACATTGTACAATCTTGATATACACCAATCTGAGCTAATGCAGCATCCGCAATTCTTTGATAAAAACTCTTTTCAACATGAACTGTAATATTTTTTTCACTTACATTACCGGCTGTATCTTTGGCTTTAATCGTTGTTGTGAATGTTCCTACATCAGCCGTATTGATATTGTCCGTTAATTGAATCGTTCCTTCTTCATTTAAAGAAACATGGCTATTGATATCGAAAACTTCATTTTGTTCAACTGTAAGAACATCTTCACAAGTAATTTCAGGAGCTGTAGTATCTTGTACTTTTACTTTTACTTCAACACTATGTTTTTCACTTGTTTGTTTATTTTCTCCCTCAATAGAAATAGTTTGTTTTCCAATTGCATCAATATCTAAATCTTTAACTTTTACCTTATAATTCTTTGATTCATATACAGAAACATTTTTTGTTTTCTTCTTAAATTCTACATTCGCATATTTTTTATGTAATTCTTTTTTAAATACAGATTTCATGGAATCTGCATCTTGATATTCGACTTTATAAGCTGGTGTGTTTTCTTTTGCTGAAACATTTGTAACGCCTCCAAATGTAGATGTAGCAATAATCAAACTTACGAATGCTTGGACTAATTTTTTCATAGTTATGGGCCTCCTCCTTGCTCACACAATTAAAGAGGCTACACTATTTAGTCCAAAGTGTCAAAAGAATACCCGTATTTCCCACAATTTAACATATTAATTTGTTTTAATTTGCCATTATTAACAAGTCTGTCCCATTTTTTTGCACTTTTTAGTAGTAAAAAGAACTACAAAAAGGACCTGAACAAGTTAATGTTGTCCAAGTCCAATACTATCTACAATACGTTTTGAAACTTATACCGCACTTTAAATTATTATAGATAAAATCCACCTAACTCCACCGAAATTTATAATACTGGTATAAATTATTGATTGTCAGATTCTGCCTGTCTGCTTTTTAAGATTTCCTTTGCTTCTTTAACAGTGATTGCACTCGAATCTGTTTCACTATTCAAGTAGATTTCTTCATCCCCATTTTGTAAGTAAGCTTCTCCACCTAGAAAGCCATCTCCTAATGGAATCACTTTTTCATCATCGTCACATCCAGGAAAATAACCTACATCCACATTTGCTTCATTCACTTCTTCAACATTGACTGGTTCTTCACTCGATCTTGCAAAAGCTGGATAAGCTGTAACAGCAACTAAACCAATAAACAAAGGAATTAATAATCGAATCTTTTTCATAAGTCTTTTTCTCCTTCTTTTTTTTGCGAAAACGTTTTCCTATCTTCATTATATTCCGATTGCGTATTTTTGCAAGCGTTTTGTATTTTAATTTATATTGCATATTTTTGAAACAATGTTAAAATTATATTGGGTGATAATTATGATACAACTAACAAAAAAAGAAAGAAGTGTTATGGACATTCTATGGGACAGTCATATTGAAATGTCAGCAAGTGAAATTAGAGAAACCTCTAATGAAGAATTGAGTATTTACACAATCCAACAAGCTTTGCGCCATTTATTAGAAGTACATTTTATTGAAGTATACGACATTGCCTTCAACAACAAATCTTTAACACGTAAGTATAAGCCACTCGTATCACAAGCTGAATATGTAGATTCTTTTATCAACAATGATACAAGACTTCAATTAGCCAGTAACTTTGTCAATAATACGGATGATTTAAAAGAATTAGAAAAACTTCAAAAACTCATCGAGAAAAAATTAAGAGCATTAAAATGACATTTTCCTTGACTTCATTCTTCTCCGGATTATGCAGTGTTACTTTATTCATAATGTGTTTTGGATTTATACTACGACATAAAAAGGCATATAAATACTTTCGTACAGATGCACTCTTATTAATCATATGTCTGATTTTTATTCGCTTACTGTTTCCGTTTGAACATAAACATATGATCTATATTCCAATCCAAAAAGTAATGAATCCACTTTTGGATTTCTTCAATCAAACATATATAGTAAAGCTTTTGATCTTATTATGGCTTATGGGAAGTGCAATCTTTTTGATCTGCTTTGTAAAAGATTATATTCATACAGAATATATCTATAAAAAAATAATGAAGCAAAGTCAAATTGTTGGACATAGACAATCTTATCCTGTATACAAATCAAATTTGATCTATGGACCTTGTGTGATTGGATTACACAAAACTATTTTACTTCCTGAAATTGACTTTTCAGAATCTGATTTAAATTCAATCCTCGCACATGAAAGTTACCACATCAAGAAGAATCATAATCTTATCAAAGGCATATTAAATATTATTTGCTGCATATACTGGTGGTTTATCCCCATATATTTCTTCAAAAAATATATTTTCCTATATTTAGAAATGATAACTGATGATTCTATAATCCAAAATCTTGATGAAAAAGAGAGCTTTGCCTATATGCAGACTCTGATTCAAATTCAGAAGCAATCCTCTCAGAAATCATTCACGTCCTATATTTCTTCAAATGGATTCATTCTTAATTATAGAATCCATTACATGATGAGAGGTCTACACAAAAAGAAAACAAACGCTTTTGTTTTGGTTTCAACTATATTGATCTGTTTCTTATCTACCTTTATAAACATTTCTGGATATTATACAAATACTGAGTTAACAGAAAATACTTTTGAGATTACAAATGCAAATGCGTATATATTCGAAAACAAAAACAATCCTCCATCCTTATTATTTTATTTAGATAATCAATATATCTTAGGTGGATATACCAACTTAAAAGAAATACAAGACGAACAAAAACTACCAACATACAAGGATCTTGGAAAAACCCGAAACATTCAATCAATCACAAATACACAAAATACAGTCATCAAGAATTCAAAACAAACTACTTACCGATGGAAATATAAATTAGAAAACGGTTATGTATACAGAAGGCTATATAATGCATGTAAAAACACTTGGGTATCCGATTGGATGTCAGCCTGAAATTTATAACGAAGATTACCACAGTCTTCGTTTTTTTATTCAACAAGGATAACTTAAGCAGTAAAATGCCTGAAAAAAAAGGACCCAGACAAATAAATATTGTCCGAGCCCAATTTCAGCATTCAACTTTTTGGGTGGTATATGCCACAATTTTAATATATTGGAGAGCAAATTCACCTAACCCATTCAAATTTATCGTACCAAACCTAATAGTTCTTAACGATTAATATTCTAGTTTTTTAACCTTTTCCCAAGTAAATTGAGGATCACCAAAGTGTCCATAGCATGATGTTTTGTGGTAAACTGGCTTTCTTAAATCCAATTCTGAAATGATATTTCCAACTTCAAAATTGAAGTTTTTCTTAACGATTTCTAATAGTTTTTCATCATCAAATTTACCTGTTCCAAAAGTATCTACACATAATGATACAGGTTGTGCTTTACCAATTGCGTACGCAACTTCAACTTCACAACGACGAGCTAAACCATTGGCAACAATGTTTTTAGCTACATAACGAGAGTAGTAAGCCGCACTACGGTCTACTTTTGTAGGGTCTTTACTAGAGAAGCATCCTCCTCCAATGCGTCCACGTCCACCATATGTATCACATACGATTTTACGTCCTGTCGTTCCTGAATCTCCCCATGATCCACCTACAACGAAGCTTCCAGATGGGTTGATGAAATATTTTGTATTTTCATCTAAATATTTTTCATCAATACAAGGTTTGATAACTTCATTCATAATCAATTCTTTGATTTCTTCTTGCGTAATGTCTTTTGAATGTTGTGTAGAAACTACGATTGTATCAATACGTTTAATTTCATCATTTTCATATTCAACAGATACCTGTGTTTTTCCATCTGGCTTTAACAAATCTGGGTGTTCTCTTCTAACTTTTGTCAATTGACGAGCTAAAAGGTGTGCATAATAAATCGTTAATGGCATATACTCATCATTTTCATCACATGCATAACCAAACATAATACCTTGGTCACCTGCACAAACTTCATCACGGTTTACCGCATTGTGAATTTCAGGACTTTGTTGGTTTACAACAGTATGTACATGATATTCTTCAGTATATCCAATACGTTTGATTTCATTTAATGCGATTGTTTCATAATCCAATTCAGCCTTTGTATTACATTCACCATAAATCAATACAAAATCATCTTTTATTGTACATTCAACAGCCATATTTGAATATGGATCTTGAGCTAATGCAGCATCTACGATCGCATCGGCAATTTGGTCACAAATTTTATCTGGATGACCTTCAGTAACACTTTCACTTGTAAAAATATAGTCTTTCATTTTGTCTCCTCTTCTCTTGCTTATCCATAAAAAAAACATACTTTAAGAAGTATGTTACAAATCTCTATACTTCTTATCGCTGTTAGCAGGACCACCTTAACATATTGTCAGGTTGGCGTGAAGTCAACGAGCTAACTCTCTACTTCAACTCTGGATAATTTTTTTACGCATAAAGATTAAAACATGAAACTACAAATAATGCAAGAAATTCATCATTATAATTATACACATATGAAAAAATGGCTAAATTGTATAGCCATTTCTTTCTAATATCCTAATATTTCATCCACTAAAATCACATGAATACGATCAGGTTCCATGCTGTTTCTTGTGATGACTAATTGATCACAAATGCAGCCTTGGGCTAAACAATTCGCACAACTACCCGTAACTTGACACGGCCTATTTCCAGCAAATCGTTGACTGTTAATTGGTGCAGCTATATTTCTTACGCGAGAAATTGCACTCTCTATATCTTTTGTGACCTTATTCATACCTACAATCATTATGACATGTTTAGGCCCAAAACATAAACATGACACACGATTACAATGCCCATCCATATTTACTAAAATTCCATCTTCTGTCATGGCATTCGTACTCATTAAATAATAGTCTGCATAAAAACAGTCTCTTTCTAATTTATACTTTTCTTCAGCATCCCTAGCTTTATCACGATCGATAACTTTAAAATTTCTTTTATACAGCTCTTCCTTGATTCCTATTTTATTTAAAGTATCTGAACCTCCCCAACCTACACTTGTACCTGGTTTCATAATTTCAAATGCTAAATCCAAAGCTTCTTGTTTCGAATGCACATAATACCCATTCATATGTCTATTTTTTAAGCTTTGAATCACTTTTTTAGATAATAAATCATTCCGTTTTGTGATCATTCTTTACACCTCAATCCATTCTATTCTATTTACTACAATTGATGTTGGACGATCTTTCTTGCCTTGAATCAAACAAATTCGATCTTTTTGGATGTTTTCTTTTTGTTGTTCATACAAACGAGGCATGATAACTGCATCCATTTTACCAGCTTCATCCTCGACGCTCATAAAGCACATCCAGTCGCCTTTTTTTGTCTTATGTGTTCTAAAGGATGCGACACGTACTAAGATATTCATATATCCATCTCTATTTACCGCATTCAATAATGGAATGCAATTGGGATATTTATGCATACGTAAAGATTGTACAGGATGCTCACTTACATAAAAGCCATATACGTATTGTTCTTTTTGCGCTTTTTGAATTGGATTCTCTTTAATTCTTTGAATGCCCGGACGAGACACAATACTAAAATCAAAACGTAAATCATTAGGATCTTCGATTCGTACAATACTTACATAATCCATCAGTTTTCTTAAATTCTCATTTAAAGTTGCACGATTATATCCAAAACAATCCAACGCACCTCCATCAATTAAAATACGTATCGTAGATTCATTGATTTTATACATACTTGCCTTGGCTAAAAAGTCAAATAAATCTGTATACGGCACATGTTCAATAATTGTTGGATAAATTGTTTTTCCTACACCTTTTAAGACTTGTAATGGCATACGAATTGAATTTTGTTCAATCGTATAGAAAGCCTTTGAATGATTAATATCGCATCCATTCACAACAATATTTCTTCTTTTACATTCATAAATGTATTGCGAAGTTTTTATACCTGAACCAATGACACTATTTAATAAGCTCTGATAGAAATACAAAGGGTAATTTGCCTTTAAATAAGCCATTTGATAAGCGACTAAACTATAAGCATAACTATGTGATTTATTAAATCCATAACCCGCAAATTGTTCCATGATAGAAAATATCTCATTGGAAACGGAATCTTTGATACGATTCTTTCGTGCACCTAAAATAAATTGTTCCTTTAAATTCTGCATAACATCCAATTTCTTTTTCGACATTGCCTTACGAAGTGTATCAGCTTGCGCCAAACTAAATCCACCAATTACTTGGGCTGTTTGCATAACTTGTTCTTGGTAGATCATGATACCATAGGTTTCTTTTAAAATAGGCTCTAATAAAGGATGTGGATATACAACTTTTGAAGGATCCTTTTTTCTTTCAATATATGTATTAATATGTTGCATTGCTCCAGGACGATATAAAGCAAGGACTACACTAATATCCTCAAATTTATTGGGTTGTATCTTTTGGAGTAAAGATGTAATTCCACTAGACTCCAATTGAAATACACCAAGTGTATTTCCAAGGGATAATAGTTGATATGTTTTCGCATCCTTTAAATTGATTTTCATCATGTCTAAAGAAATATGTTTCTGTTCTTTTAGATTTGTGACAATTTCATGAATCGTTGTTAAATTACGAATTCCTAAAAAATCCATTTTGATCAAACCTAAATCTTCAAGATATTCTGCCGTAAATTGTGTTGCTTGTATATCTCCATCCACACTTACAAGAGGACAAACATTCACAATAGGCTGATCTGAAAGGACAATTCCTGCTGCGTGCAAAGATGTATGGCGTGGTAATCCTTCAATACTTACACACATCTGAAATAATTCAATCAATTTTTGATCTGATTGAATCCTTTTTCGAAATAAAGCATTTTCATTATAAGCCTGCATTAACGTAATTTTAGGCGTATTCTTTAACATTTTAGAAAGCTCATCCACAATTCTTGCCGGAATATTCATCACACGTCCTACATCACGAATTGCTTGTCTTGCTTGTAATGTATTGAATGTTACAATATGACTCACATGATCTTGTCCATAGAGTTTGCGAACATATCGAATGACTTCATCTCTTCTGTCATCTGGAAAATCCGTATCGATATCAGGCATAGAGATACGTGATGGATTTAAAAATCTTTCGAACAACAAATTATTCTGAATTGGATCAATGTGTGTAATACCAAGACAATATGCAACTAAAGAACCTGCTGCACTACCACGTCCTGGACCCACAAATATATCTTTACTTCTGGCATATCGAATAAAGTCCCAGACAATCAAAAAATAATCAGTAAATCCCATATTGATAATGATGCTCAATTCATATTCTAGACGATTCATGTAAACTGCATCTAGATTCCCGTTTAATCGTTTTTCTAATCCCTTTTTACAAAGTTTCACCAAATAATCACTAGAATCAATATGTAGCTTATTTTCAAACACTGGAAGCTTTGATTTTTGAAACGCCATTTGAACATTGCACATTCTTGCGATTTGTTCTGTAGCCAACAAATCACATTCACCATACAACGCTTCCATTTCTTGTGGACTTCTTAAATATCTTTGAAATTGAACATCTAAGCCTTGGTTTTCTATACTTGTTTGTTTGGCAATAGCTCTTAATGCTTGTAATGATTTTACATCTTCACTCTTCTCATAAAGAATACGCGATAGTGCTACACACTTACAATCAAGTTGTTTCAAAATCTTATTGTCGACTCTTTTCTTTCCAGAATCATTCATAGATATGGAAACATAAAAATCCGAAAAAGAATTTTTACATAGTTCTACAAACGCACTTAACTTTTCTAAATCCTGATGTTCAATATATGCACTAAATGTATCTTTTCCATCACTTGAAGTAAGCACAACACAATCTTTGGCATACTTTATAACTTCATCAAAAGATACACTTTCTTTTATGATCGAACTTAATTTATATAAATTCTGTAGACCCATATCATTCTTTGCTAGAAGAATAAAATGAAATGGCTCCTCATTATAGATGGAATCAACTTCTAAACCAATAATCGCATGGACATTATGTTTTTTACAAAGTTGATAGAACTCCATCGTTCCATACATCACATTATGATCGGTTAAACAAACATGATTATATCCGAGTTGTTTTTGATGAAGAATCATACTTTCTAAACGAATTGGCGATTCCAATAAAGAATATGAACTTCGCATATGTAAGTGAACCATAGAATACCACCTTTCCATTGTAGATATTATAGCATAAGAAAAAGAGATAGCTTCTTAAGCTACCTCTCGATTTGATAAAATTTCAATAATTTGATCGACTTGATCACGCGTTAAGTTTTTGATTCCACTTGCACATTCGTGGCCGCCACCACCAAATTCCATAGCTACATCGCGAATTGGAATATTTCTTGATCTTAAAGATGCACTATAGTGAATTCGATCTTCCATGCGTGTAAATAAAGCCCACATTTCAACACAATCAATACCAGCTAAACAATACACTTTATCTTTGGCATCTGTAAAGTTTAAACCATACTCTTCATAATCTTCACATTCTAGAATCGAATAAAGAAATTTATTTTTAAGAATTGTATGATTTCGTACAACCGTTTCATATCTGTAATCTTCAATCGATTTAGAGAAGTTAAGTTGTTCTACTTTAGTAACATCTACACCTTGTTCAAATAAGTATTTTGCGGCATCAAATGTAGCTGGGCGAACATTATTTGTTGTAAAACGAATGTTATCTGCCGTCAATCCTAAATATAACATTAATGCACTTTCTACAGGAATATTTACTTTATTTTCTTGAAGATATAAAGCTAATAACTCACAAGTAGCACTTGCCTTATCGTCAATCCATTCTTCATCACAAATAGTTTCTACTTGTACGTGATGATCGATACGTATCGATTTTTTTGCGAACTTGTAACGTTCATCATCAATACGTGCTGCATTTGAAGTATCTAAAACAATAGCTAAACTGGAAGCGACTACGTCATCATCTACTTCATCCATCGTTACATTGTTTCTTTGTGATACAGGACAATTACTTCCTAAACAATAGATTTTTTTATCTGGATAAGCACTTTCTAAATAATACTTCAATCCAAATTGAGATCCAATCGCATCCATGTCGGCAAAAACATGTCGAAAGATTGTGATTGTATTAAAATCTTTTACACTTTCTAAAATAGCATTAGGCATTAGCCGTCAAATCCTTGTAGGCATCACGTGCGATAACTAATTCTTCATTTGTAGGTAATAACCATACTTGCATTTTTGATTCAGGAGCACTTAATAATTTTTCAACTCCACGAACTCCATCGTTGTCTTCTGGTTTTACAACAACACCAAATGCGGATAATCCATCACAAATTCTTTGACGCATTGCACAGTCATTTTCACCGATACCACCCGCAAAGACGATCGCATCAGCACCACCCATTAATCCATAGTATCCTGATACAACTTCAACAATACGGTTAACGTAAACATTTTGAGTTAAGATTGCACGTGGATTTCCTTCTTTGACAGCTGCTTCAATGTCACGGCCATCACTAGAGATTCCACTTACACCTAACATACCAGATTTTTTGTTCATGATTGTATCCATTTCATCTGGTGTATAACCATATTTATTTTCTAAGAATGGAACGATTGCAGGGTCAATATCTCCGCAACGTGTTCCCATCATGATTCCTCCAAGAGGTGTAAATCCCATTGATGTCTTATAGGATTTACCATTTTTTACAGCTGTGATACTTGCACCATTTCCCAAGTGACAAGTGATGATGTTCATTTCTTCTTGTTTTTTTCCTTGAAGTTCAGCCAAACGTTTTGTCAAATATTCATGACTTGTTCCGTGAGCTCCATAGCGACGTACTTTATCATTTGTATAATATTCATAAGGAAGTGGGAAGATATAGTTTTCTTCTGGCATACTTTGGTGGAATGCTGTATCAAATACAAATGTATGTTTACATTCTGGTAAAGCATCTCTAAATGAACGGTATCCGACTAATGCAGCTGGGTTGTGTAAAGGAGCTAATGCACATAATTCTTCTACTTTAGCTTCTACATCTGCATCTACAGGAACAGAATGAGAGAAATATTCTCCTCCATGAACAACACGGTGTCCAATCGCTTTGATATCTTCTAAGCTATTTACAACTTTGTGTTCGATCAAAGCTTCCATTAACTTCTTAACAGCTACTGCGTGATCTTTGATATCTAAGATTTCCTCAATTTTTTCTCCATTGGCTTTCATTCCAAAAATAGAATCATTCAAACCAATACGTTCAACATTTCCTTGTGCTAGAACTTCTTCTTCTGGCATCTTAAAAACTTGGAATTTCAATGATGAACTTCCTGCATTAACACTCATAACAATCGACATTTTTTGATCCTCCTAAAATATTTCTTTTAATATTTCGATTTGTTCAACATCCTCATGTTGTAAAATCCATGCATCTAATAATTTTTTCTTAGCGACATATCCAATCGCTGCTTCATATTTTTCCAGTAATTTCGTAGCTCGATGAACCGAATCCATCGCCGCTGCACGAGAAATCTCTAGTTCCTCACTTATTTCAGTATAAGAGAAATCTTCTTCATAGTAAAGAGATAAAATCTCTCTTTGACGTTTAGTCAACAAGTCTCCGTATACATCAAATAAATCATTCGCATCTAATTTTGAAATCATTATTCTTCTATACCTTTTGTGATGCCCATCAAGAATGCATTAATATCAAAAGGTCTTAAATCCGCTGGTTTTTCTCCTAAACCTAAGAAGCGAACTGGTAAATGTAACAAGTCTCGAATCGCAAGCACAACGCCACCTTTGGCAGTTCCATCCATCTTCGTTAAAACAATACCTGTTACATCTGTAGCTTCTAAGAATACTTTTGCCTGAGAAATACCATTTTGTCCTGTCGTCGCATCTAGTACCAACCAAACTTCTTGTGGAGCCCCCTCAATTTCTCTTTGAACAACACGATGCATTTTACTTAATTCATTCATCAAATTTGTCTTGTTTTGTAGACGACCTGCTGTATCACAAATTAAAATATCTACATCATTTTCTTTGGCATAACGACAAGCATCGACAAGTACGGAACTTGGATCTTGATTCATTTTTCCTTTTATACAAGGAACACCTAAACGATTTGCCCAAGTATCAATTTGGTCAATGGCTCCTGCACGGAATGTATCGGCTGCGGCTACCGCAACTTTCTTTCCTTGCTCTTTGTAATATTGAATTAATTTAGCGCTTGTAGTCGTTTTACCACTACCATTTACACCGACCATCAAAATGACAGTTGGACCTTCTTCATTCATTTTAATTGGTTCATCGCTTGACTCATCATAAAAATCATAAAGAATAGATATTAAGTAATCTAACATAGAATTATAATCTTTAATATGTTTCCCATTGGATTCAAACGCATCCACAATTTTTTGTGCTGTATGAATACCCACATCACTCTCAAGTAGAATAACCATGATTTGTTCTAATAAATCATCATCAATTCCATGAAAGTTATTGGATAAAGCACGCATACGATCTCCAAAACTTTTTTTTGAACGATCAAGACCCGATAAATACTTATCTTTATCTTCACTTTTCACGAAAGCTTCTTTGATTTTTGAAAAGACCGACATTACTCTTCCTCCTTAGCTATATGTACTGCATCTTTTAACTGCACCTTTAATACTTTACTAACACCATCTTTTTGCATCGTAACACCATATAAAGTATCACACTGTTCCATAGTTCCTGGTCTATGTGTTACCGCAATAAATTGAGATTGACCACGATAATGCGATAGATAACGTGCAAAACGTTCTACATTAGCCTGGTCTAATGCCGCTTCAACCTCATCGAAGATACATAATGGCATTGTTCTAGCTTTTAATATCGCAAACAATACACTGATCGCAATCAATGCTTTTTCTCCACCAGAGAATGTTTGAATATTTTTAACCATCTTTCCAGGAGGCTGAACATCAATATCAATTCCCGTATTTAACACGTCATCTGGATCTACCATAGATAGACTTGCACGACCTCCACCAAACATGGCTTTAAATACGCCATCTAATTCCGCGTTAATTTTATTAAACATCTCTGTGAATTGACTAATCATAGTCTGATCCATTTCATCGATGGCTGCCAAAATTTGTTGACTTGCCTTTTCTAAATCTTCTTTTTGACTTGTCATAAAATCAAAGCGTTCTTTGACATCTTTATATTCATTTGGAGCATCCAAGTTTACATTTCCCAAACGAGAAATGGCTTGACGAAGTTGAATAACTTCTTCTTTAGCACTTTCAATTTCTACATCTTCCTTTTTCGTTAATGCATATTCATAAGTCATTTCATAATCTGTACTTAAGCGGTTCAATGCATTTTCCAATTGTGTTTTGACCTTCACAATTTCCATCTCATAATTATGGATTTGCGATTGTTTAGAATTCATTTCTCTTCGAACTAAACGAATTTGATTTTCAAGCTGTTCCGCATCATTTCCCTTATCAAAGCGTGACTGACGCAAACTTTGTATTTCTAAAGACAATGAATCTAATACCGCATGCATTTTGGACATCTGCACAACTAAATCATCTTGTGCCAATTCTGCATTCTCTTCAATATCGACACCTAGTTCTTGGTATTCTGCAAGAATTGAATCATATTTTGCCTTTTTTGTTGCATAAATATTCTCTAATTTGGCCAATTCAATCTGTAAAGTTACAATCGTATCATTTTCTTTTTGAAGTTTTTGTGTAAGTATATCTGTTTCATTCAGACAACTATTGGCTTTGATTTTTTGCCCTTCAATTTTAGAATTAATTGTATCTAATTCTTGACGCATTGTGACAGGGGTACTTTGGTTTTTCGTAACACCACCTGTCATACTACCACCAGTATGAACGATGTCTCCATCTAAAGTAACAATCTTATATGCATAGCGTAGTCGTTTTGCGGTTTCATTGGCATTTTGTAGTGTGTCTACAACAATGACATTGCCTAACAATCTTTCTTTAACAGGATCAAAGATTTCTTTACAATCCACACATTCGCTCGCAAAGCCTAAAAAGCCTGGACTTGTTGAAGCAATCGTAATGACTTGTTCATTCATTTTTCTAGGATGACATACACTTAATGGTAAGAAAGTAGCACGTCCGCTACGGTTTCTTTTTAAGAAAGAAATGGCATTTCTTGCATCCGCCTCATTTTTAGTGATAATTTGATAGATACTTCCACCTAAAGCAGCATTGACCGCCAATGCTTTATCTGTATGCGCAATCAATAATTCACTGACAACTCCATAAACGCCAGATAAAGAGTTTTTAGCCTGCATAACAGAGCGTACACCTTGTTGGTGTGCAAAAGGCTGTTTCATCATATTTTCTAATACTTGTCGACGATTTTGAAGTTGTGTCAAAATATTGTTTGCCTGATCCGATTCATAACGTGCTTTAGATATCTTCGTTTTTAGATCATTCACAATATTACGACGATTATTTAAATCTTGTTGCGTCTGCATTAAACGCTGATGACGATCTTGATACTCAAAACGAGCTTCCTCTAACATTGCCTGAATTTCTTTTTGACGAGCCTTTTTATCAGCCACCTTCAACATATATTTACGCTTTTCATCTTGTTCGATCTTACGTCTTTCAAGCTGATAGTTTTCTTCCATCGCCTTTGTATATTTTCCCTGTAGCTCATTGATCTGTTTGTCAAGAGCATACATTTCTTTACGAATACTTTCTAAACGAGTTTCTTGCTTTAATAATTCTGCATTTTCAGATGTATGCATAGCTTGAATATCAAATAATTCTTTATTAATTTGATTGATTTTCTCATTATATTGATCAATATCTTCTACAAGTACACTGATTTCAATTTTTGATAATTTATCTCTTAAAGAAATATATTTTTCAGCTTTTTTTGCTTGTTTTTCCAAAGGACCAATTTGTCTTTCAAGCTCATCTAGAATGTCCTGCAAACGATCTAGATTTTCTTTTGTTTGCTCTAATTTTGACAATGAGACCTTTTTTCTCTTTTTATATTTTGCGACACCCGCAGCCTCTTCAAACAAAGAACGCCTGTCTTCTGGTTTAGCATCCGCAAAAGAAGAGATGTTTCCCTGTGTAATAATACTTAAGGAATCTTTACCTAAACCAGTATCCATAACCAAATCATTAATATCTTTTAGTCGACATGGGGTTTTATTTATAAAATAACTTGCTTCATTATTTGCGCGAAGTATTTGTCGTGTAATTTCGATTTCATCAAAATCCGAATCAAAAACACGTGTTGAATTGTCAAACACCAATGTAACGCGTGCCATATTTACAGGTTTTCTATACTCACTTCCCGAGAAGATAATATCTGACATATTCGTTCCGGAACGAAGTGATTTTACACTCTGTTCACCTAACACCCAACGAATAGCGTCATTCACATTACTTTTACCGCATCCGTTTGGTCCAACTATACCTGTAATATCTTGATCAAATTGAATCACTGTTTTGTCCGCAAAGCTTTTAAAGCCTTGTAATTCAATACGTTTTAAAAACATCAAGACCCTCCACTCTAACTGCATTATTATACCAAAAAATACACGCAAAATATATCTAGTATCTATTTCTAGATTGTGTATTATTGATTATTATGTTATAGTATGTATATGAACAAGAAAGATAGTATGCGGTATGTTTATCCACTTTGTTTTGGTGAAGAAGTAGGAAACTGTATTACACATGGAGTTATGGCAATTTTGATTCTATTCTCACTTCCTTATTATAGTATTCGCGCATATTTACGGGGTGGTACTATAGAAACCGTTGGAACAGCTGTGTTTTTGATTTGCCTACTCTTTATGTTTGGCGGATCTTGTCTTTACCATAGCATGCCACATGAAACAACACACAAGTATGTATTTAGAAAGCTAGATCATATTATGATCTTACTAGCTATTGCAGGTACCTACACGCCTATTTGTTTAAAGCTTATGAATAATTGGAAAGGATATACTATATTAGCTATTGAATGGGTTATGGTGATTATGGGTATCTTATTAAAATCGATTGCGACAAAAACTTATCCAAAATTATCAATGACAATTTATATGGTGATGGGATGGTTAGCCATCTTTATTTTGCCAACATTGATTAAAAAAACACAGCCCATCTTTATTATTTTGATTGCCCTTGGTGGTATCATGTATACAATTGGAACTTTCTTTTATTCAAAACCACAAAAAAGATACTTCCATTTTGTATGGCACATTTTCATTATCCTAGCAAGTATTTGTCACTTGTTAGCCATTCTGTATTTTATCTAAAAAGAAAAACCTATATTGTAAAATATAGGTCCTTTTTTTTAAAACATTCGAGCAATATCATTATATGTAGCATAAATAAAGAGTATCATCATTAATACAAAACTTGCCAAAATAATATTTTCAACAATTTTAGTAGAAACTTTTCGTCCAATCAATTTCTCAATTAGTAAAATCAAAATTCTTCCGCCATCTAATGCAGGAATTGGAAGTGCATTAAAGATACCAATATTTAATGAGATCATCGCAAATAAACTAAAATACATATCTAATCCATATTGTACAGATTTACTTGTTACATTTAATATGCCAACTGGACCCGATAAATTTTCAAGTCCTTGTCCACGAATAATCATATTCAAAGATTTAAATATAGTTGTTGCACTATCCCAAGTATTTTGACAACCCACCCATAATGATTGATACCATGGGATTTTTTTGGCATACGCAATCGCCTTATAGCCAAGTGTATAGCCTTCCATATCTTTATCATAAGATGGAGTTAATGTCGTTTTAAATGTTGTTTTATCTCTTTTCACAGTTAATGTCAGTGTATCATGATGATATTGAATAAACTCTAAAATTTCATATTGTGTTTTAGGTTGAATACTATTTCCATCTTCACTTAAAACTTTGATGATATGATCATCCTTTTCAAGTCCTGCCTTTTGAGCGACTGAGTTTTCTTCAACTACATAGACAACAGGTTTAGCTTCTTCAACCACATAGCCTTGTGCTAAAGCAACTCCCATATAAATAATCCATGCCAAAAGAATATTCATCACGATTCCTGCAATCATAATACAGACTTGTTTCCATTTTTCTATACCATTTAATCGTCTGTTTTCTGGTATATCTTTTAACCAACTATCTTCTTCACTTTGGGATCCATCTTCTT
>ERZ780198.353-NODE-353-length-52927-cov-12.754445_pt1 | contig 52927 bp, 39 predicted proteins | sample MGYA00510979_ERZ780198 | MGnify/ENA primary metagenome ERZ780198 (study PRJEB29588, sample SAMEA2158039) | human gut metagenome | biome: human gut; feature: human-associated habitat; material: faeces | place: Denmark | collected 2008/2010 ...
ACTACTAACCAAGGGGCGAAGGACATATGATCGAAAAATTAATGTTATTTGGACTCACCAGACAGGAAGCGACGATTTATATCTGTTTATATCAGACCGGCCCGCTGACCGGTTATGAGGTGGCGAAGGATACGGGAATATCAAGATCAAATGTGTATAGCGCGCTTGCAGGATTGGTAGAAAAAGGTGCAGCCTATAAAATGGAAGCGGCAGCAAATAAATATCTGGCTGCTCCCGTGGAGGAACTTTGTGAGAACAGAATGCGTCTGCTAAAAGAGGCAGAGGGCTATCTGAAAAACAATCTGCTTCCTGTGGAAGAGGAAACAGAAGGGTATATCACAATAGAAGGCTATCGGCATATTCAGGATAAGGTCTATACAATGCTGCAAAAGGCAGAGAAACGTATTTATCTGTCTTTATCAGCATCGGAGCTTGTTTTCTGGAAGGAAGAACTGCAAAAACTTGTGTTGCGTCAGATCAAAGTAGTGATCCTGACGGACGAACAGGTAGAGTTATCAGAAGGTATCACAACATATCTTTCGGATCGGAAAGAAGCGCAGATTCATCTGATCGTGGATTCCAAGCTTGTACTGACAGGTGATTACAGTGGGCAGGAGTCTGATACCTGTCTGTATTCCGGACAGAAAAATCTGGTCAGTGTTTTGAAAGAGGCATTGCGTAATGAGATCCGCCTGACGAATGTGATAGACCAGCAGAAGCAGACAGCTTCCGTATAGTTAGCTGCAAATCATGTCAATTAGGAGGATATTATGGCAGTCAGAATTGGTATTTTAGGGTATGGAAATTTAGGAAGAGGAATTGAGTGTGCAATTCGTCAGAATCAGGATATGGAGCTTGTTGCAGTTTTCACAAGAAGAGATCCGCAGCAGGTGAAAATTCAGACAGAGGGTGTTTCAGTATACAAAGTAGATCAGATCGCAGAGTTTCAGGAAAAGATCGATGTGTTGATGCTTTGCGGCGGAAGTGCAACGGATCTGCCAAAGCAGACACCGGAATATGCAAAATACTTTAATGTAATTGACAGTTTTGATACACATGCCAATATTCCGCAGCATTTTGCAGATGTGGATGAGGTAGCAAAGGCTAACGGACATGTTGCAATGATCTCCGTAGGCTGGGATCCGGGAATGTTCTCTTTGAACCGCTTATATGCAGCATCTATTTTGCCGGAAGGAAAAGATTATACATTCTGGGGAAAAGGTGTCAGCCAGGGACATTCTGATGCCATCCGTCGTGTAAAAGGCGTAAAAGATGGTAAGCAGTACACAATTCCTGTAGATGCGGCATTAGAGGCTGTCAGAAGTGGAAGTAACCCTGAGCTTACTACCAGGCAGAAGCATACAAGAGAGTGCTTTGTTGTAGCAGAAGAGGGCGCTGATCTTGCACAGATCGAGCATGATATCAAAACAATGCCAAACTACTTTTCTGATTATGATACAACGGTACATTTTATTTCAGAAGAAGAACTGAAGAGAGACCACAGTGGTATCCCACATGGTGGATTTGTGATCCGTAGCGGTAAGACAGGTCTTAATAAGGAGCATAATCACATTATCGAATACAGTCTGAAGCTGGATTCCAATCCGGAATTTACAGCATCTGTTCTGGTTGCATATGCAAGAGCAGTATACAGAATGAAACAGGAAGGCATGAAGGGCTGCAAGACGGTATTTGATGTAGCACCGGCTTACCTCAGCCCAATGAGCGGTGAGGAACTGCGTGCACATCTGTTATAATAGAAATAGAAAAGACGTCAGGAGAAGAAAATGGATAAAAAACCTTTTGTAACAAAACAGCAGATCGAAGAGATCACAAAAACATATCCCACACCATTTCATATTTATGATGAGAAGGGGATCAGAGAAAATGCAAAAGCAGTGAAGGAAGCATTTTCATGGAATCCGGGATTTAAAGAATACTTTGCGGTAAAAGCAACGCCGAATCCATTTTTAATTGATATTTTGAGAGAATACGGCTGTGGCTGTGACTGTTCTTCCATGACAGAACTTATGCTTGCAAATGCGATCGGCTGTGAAGGAAAAGATATCATGTTCTCTTCCAATGATACACCGCCTGCAGAGTTTGCATATGCTGCAAAGCTGGGAGCAACGATCAACTTAGATGATTTTACACATATTGCATGTCTGGAAGAAACACTTGGTAAGCTGCCGGAAACTATTTCCTGCAGATTTAATCCGGGCGGCATTTTTCAGATGAGCAACGGTATTATGGATAATCCGGGTGATTCCAAATATGGATTCACAAAGGATCAGTTATTTGAAGGATTCCGTATTTTGAAGGAAAAGGGTGTTAAGAACTTTGGTATTCATGCATTTCTTGCCAGCAACACAGTAACAAATGAGTATTATCCGATACTGGCAAAGCAGTTGTTTGAACTGGCAGTAGAACTGCAGAAAGAAACAGGTGCACATATTTGCTTTATCAATCTTTCCGGCGGTGTCGGAATTCCGTATACACCGGATAAAGAACCAAACGATATCCGCGTGATCGGAGAAGGCGTGCATAAGGTATATGATGAGGTATTGGGAAAAGCCGGTATGGATGATGTTGCAATCTATACAGAAATGGGTCGTTTTATGATGGGACCGTATGGTGCACTTGTGACACAGGCGATTCATGAAAAGCATACGTATAAGGAATATATCGGAGTGGATGCCTGTGCGGTCAACCTGATGCGTCCGGCTATGTATGGCGCATATCATCATATTACAGTACTGGGTAAGGAAAATGAGCCTTGTGATCATGTATATGATGTCACAGGTTCTCTGTGTGAGAATAATGATAAGTTCGCGATCGACAGAAATCTGCCAAGGATCGATATGGGAGATTATCTGGTGATCCACGATACCGGAGCACATGGATTTGCAATGGGTTACAATTATAACGGCAAGCTGAAATCAGCAGAGCTTCTGCTGAAAGAGGATGGCAGTGTACAGCTTATCCGCCGGGCAGAAGAACCAAAAGATTACTTCGCAACCTTTGATTGCTTCCCGATTTATAAAAAACTTGGATTTTAATGATCAGAAGACTGGAATCTCAGAATTGCTATGATTTTCAGATGGGTCTTGAAAATCCAGCGTAGATATGCTAAACTATATTTCGGCTGTTGGAATACAGCCGAAGATAAGCCGGTGTGTCGGAATGGCAGACGATGCAGACTCAAAATCTGTTGGGTGTACGCCCGTGCGGGTTCAAGTCCCGCCACCGGCATTATCACATGGCCTTGGGATTAGTGGTTTACTTAGTAAAATCAATGATTTCAAGGCTTTTTTGTATAAAGCATAATTACTTAGGAGCATAAAGTAATGTTAAAAAATCTCTACACTAAATACAAAGTATTCGTAAATGGTATAATATTTTCAGTAATGCCATTTATATCTTTTATTCTTATGGAATTCTACGAACATAATCCCTTTATTGAAATAAGGCCGGTGGCTTTTTTATTTAATATATTATTGTTTGAACTTCTGGCATGGATTGTTTATGTGTTCACGGGGAGAATGAAATGGGCGGTACGATTTATTCTTATAGCCGCAATGATATTTGGAATGATAAACCATTATGTGATGTTATTCAGGTCTACTCCGTTTGTGCCGTGGGACATTTTTTCAATTAAAACGGCGTCGAGTGTTGCCGGAAATTATGATTTTATGCCGACAGCCAGAGTTATAATTGTAACTGTAATTTATATAGTCCTTGTGGTGCTTGCACACTTTATGAATTACAGGATGGAAATGAAAATAAAACTGAGACTTATCCCCGGAGCAATAATTACAGTGGTGTTGTGTCTTTTTGTCTCAGCGCTTCAAAACGAAGATTTCCAGACAGACAATTATCTGTATCCGTTTTTGTTTACGCCGGCGTATATGACAAAGGTAAATGGAATGGCAGTTACATTCGCAATGGACATGGCTTATATAGCAGTGGATAAGCCTGCCGGGTATAGTGAAGAAAATGCCAGACAGATATTAGACGAATATAAAAATGATGACAATGGACAAAAGGAAGATGTTTCTGAAGGATCAGATACAAATAATAATGAAAAAATGCCTAACATTATAGTGATTATGGATGAGGCATTTTCGGATCTGTCTGTGCTTGGTAATTTTGAAACAAACAAAGACTATATGCCATTTGTACATAGCCTTCAGAATGGTGCGGACAATACTATAACAGGTTATCTTAATGTATCGGTATGTGGTGGAAATACAGCGGATACTGAATTTGAATTTTTGACCGGAAATACGATGGCATTTCTTCCAGCAGGAAGTATACCGTATCAGCAGTATATAAAGGATACAACTCCTTCACTGGCAAGTTACCTTAAAGGACTTGGATATGAGACATATGCACAGCATCCATATAATGCAAGCGGCTGGAACAGGGAAACAGTATATCCGCTTTTGGGATTTGAAAATATGGCATTTGCGCCGGATTATTTAAGCCGTGATGTGATAAGGAATTACATAAGTGATAAGACATCATTTGAGAAAATAATAGAAACATATGAAAATAAGCCGGAAGATAAACCTGCATTTATCTTTAATGTTACAATGCAGAATCATGGCGGTTATACCGATACATATTGGAATTTTACAAATACGATAAATGCAAAGGGGCTTGGAAATGATGCATTAAACCAGTATCTTTCACTCATAAAATTGACAGATTCTGACCTTAGCAGTCTGATAAGTTATTTCAAGGAGCAGGATGAAAAAACGATCATCGTATTTTTTGGTGACCATCAGCCTAATGATACTGTGGCAAGTTCCGTGCTTGCAGAAAATGGAATGGATTACAGCAATTTATCAACAGAGGAGACATATTTAAGATATCAGGTTCCATATGTCGTATGGGCAAATTATGATATACAAGAAGCACAAAATCAGGATATGAGTGTAAACTATCTGGCAGCAAATGTCTTAAAGACAGCTGGAGTACCTACATCGGATTATCAGAATTTTCTGTTGGAGTTACAGAAAGATTATCCGATAATATCTGCGATAAGAACTGAGGACGTAAAAGCGGATACAGATGAAGAGATGTTAAAAAAATATAAGATTTTACAATATTACAGACTGTTTGACCAGAAAGGTGATAATTAATGAGATTTGTAAGAAAAAGACCTATGCTCGCAGCATTTTTGATACCTCTTTTTATAGAAATTATTATTTGTATAGGAAACAGTATATATCCATTTGGAAATAACTGTCTATTGCATATGGATCTGTATCATCAGTACTGTCCGTTTTTTTCAGAGCTTCACGACAAAATCATAAATGGCGGAAGCCTGCAGTATTCATGGAATCTAGGGCTTGGATCAGATTTTGTTTCATTATATGCATATTATCTGGCAAGTCCGCTAAACTGGCTTGTGGCAATTTTTCCCAAAACCCATATCATTGAATTTATAGAACTTCTGATATTGTTAAAGATAGCAGCAAGCGGAGCAACATTTTTCTATTTTTTAAAGGAACATTTCGGACTTATAGGGAAAGACGGAAAATATCATGGCGATACGCTTATGGTATCATTTGTTTTTTCAACTGCGTATGCACTCAGTGGATTTGTGGCAGCATACAGCTGGGATGTTATGTGGATGGATGTTATTGCACTTGCGCCACTTGTCATAGCAGGACTTGACCGGCTTGTGAGAGAAAAAAAGCCGGGACTTTATTATGTATCTCTTGCACTTGCAATCTGGTGCAATTACTATCTTTGCATAATGCTGTGTATATTTTTAGTCCTATATTTCTTCTGGATGATAATAAATCAAAAGGATAGAAAAATACGTGCGTTTGTACAATTTGCACTGTATTCACTACTTGCGGGTGGAACAGGGGCCATGCTCATGATTCCTGAAATGAAAATATTAAGTTATAGCGGTTCATCTGAAATGACTTTCCCGAAGATTATGGAATGGTATTTTAATATCATTACAGAAATAGGCAGAATGTGCACCGGTGCGGCAGTTTATGAAGGTACGGAGCATTGGCCTAATTTATATGCAGGAGTATTCTGCCTGATACTTATTGTTCTTTTTTTCTTAAACAGAAGAATTTCATTGAAACAAAAGGTGGCAGGAGGCATGTGTATTGCACTTTTTGCTGTAAGCTTTGCTAATAACTATCTTGACTTTATATGGCATGGATTCCATTTTCCAGATTCACTTCCGGGAAGACAGTCGTATCTGTTTATATTTGTCGTTTTGATGATGGGCTTTGAGACTTACAGAAAAAAGAGAGTAATAAAAATGTGGCATATCATTGTGGCAGCAGTGATATCACTTATTCTTATAATAGTAAGCTGTCTTAAATCGGCTGATGAGGTGACTGACACATATGCCTTTCTGATAAGCATACTTTTTATTCTGGCATATGCGATAATGATGGCACTTATCCGGATCGTATCAGGAAAAAGAAGAAAGCTTGTAATGCAGTTTATATGTGGCTTTGCAGTTGTTGAACTTGCCGTAAACATGGCACTTACAGGGTTTGGCTGTACAAGCCGGGAAAACTATGTACAAAACGAAGATGACATGGAAAAGATACTCATGCTTGCGAAAAAAGATGCAAAAAAAGATGGGGATCTGTTTTACAGGGTAGAAGATACTGAACGGATGACAAAAAATGATTCCATGAGATACGGATACAGTGGAGCAACACAGTTTTCATCGCTCATGAACATAAATGTCAGCCATTTTTACCAGAGCCTTTATATGGAAGGGGGAAAAAATTTTTACTGTTATAATGGTGCAACTCCGATAAGTTCTGCCATGCTTTCAGTAAAATACTTTATATCACAAAGTCCGGATCTGGAAAGCCCGCTTAGAACTCTTGTTGGAAAATGTGGAAATCATTATTTATATAAGAATAATTATAATCTTCCGATCGGATTTGTTATGGATGAGAATGCTATAAACAGCCTTATCCTGTTACCTGCATCAAAGCTGAATGGAATAAATACACTGGGAACGGTTCTCGGAGCAGATGATGTGACGCTGATGCATACAAACTGTGATCAGGATGTGGCGCTAGGAGCGACCGTGATCACAGTTTCGCAGTCAGGATATTATTATGCAGCATATGATAATTGTTCATCTGATTCGCTTACAGTGGCGTACAAAAATACAAGCATGGTATATTCAAAAACAACACACAGATATATGTTTGATCTTGGATATTTTTCGGCAGGCGACCGGATCACGATATCAAATAATGATGCAGAGGAAATCAATTTTACAGTATACAAATTAAACATGGATGCCATAGAGCAGCAGTATGATACATTAAGCCGGGAAAACTTTGAACTTACCGGATTTACAGATACAAATGTCAAGGGAAATATAAACATGTCAAAGGCAGGAAGACTTATCTTTTCTATTCCGGCGGAAGAAGGCTGGAGCATGTATGTAGATGGGAAAAAGATTACCTATATAGAATTTGCGCAGACATTTATCAGCATAGATCTGGATGAGGGAGAACATGAAATAGAGCTAAAATACGAAACACCGGGGCTTAAACAGGGAGCTGCTGTGACGATATCGTGTGTTGGAATATTTATATTGATCACATTGATAAAAAGGTATGGAAGAACACAATTTCGACATAAAAATAGTGTAAAATAAATCAAAAACTAAGGAGTAATTACATTTATGAACAAGCAGAACAAAAAAATTGCACAGCAAAAACGTGCAGAGGAAAGAAAAAAAGCAGAAAAAAGGGCTGCTGTGATCAAAAAACTTAAATTCTGGGTGCCGGTAATAGCAGTCGTAATAGTTGTTGTCGTATTGGTATGGGCTGTTGCAACATCAGGAAATGGCTCTTCTTCATCAGATACACAGTCAGGAACAGAAAGTACAAGCACAAGTACTTCAGCACAGGATACGCAGAGCACATCTGAGAGTGAAAAAACACTTGATAAGACAGAAGGTGTGGCTGCACAGAATGGTGATACGGTAAATATTGATTACACCGGATATCTTGATGGTACAGCGTTTAAAGGTGGAAGCACGAACGGAAGCGGAGCCGACCTTGAGCTTGGTTCAGGAACCTATATTGATGGTTTTGAGGACGGAATAGTAGGACATACAGTTGGCGAGACATTTGACCTTAATCTTACATTCCCGGAGACATACCCTAATAATCCTGATCTTGCAGGAAAAGAAGTTGTATTTAAAGTAACGTTAAATGGAATATATAAATAGTTTATAGAAATAATATATAGAAATATTGTATATAAATAGTGTAGAGGCGGCACAGTCTGAAAATAAAACTGTGCTGCTTTTTTTGTCAGAATAAACTATTGGAATGCCATGATCAGCTTTGGTAAGTATAGAAGAATCAGATATAATTGTAAAAACAAGAATGGCTTCAATTATAGTTCCGATATTGACCAAAAGCGAATATTTGGTATCATTATATATGGTTATCACAACAAGAAGCAGGATAACAAATAAAAATAGAATATATGTATCAGAGGAATACATTTTATAGTTCTATTATACCATTAAAGGAATAAAGTACATTGGAAAATTATATTATTGAATTTTACATCGAACAATATAGACAAAACGCACAGAACAGCAAAAAGAGAAATATAAATACGTCGCATTATATGCACAAAATAAATTCAAAAGCAAAGTCTATAGCCAGAGCATCATATAAAAAAACTGAGTCAGCAGCTCTTAATACACTTCATAATGATATAAAGAGATTAGCATATCTTGTTTATTATACAAATAACAAAAATGCTAAAAATGTTTTTGCAACAGAAATAATCCCAAATCTTGTAAGGATCGATATGTCATTATTTGACGAGGAGGAAATTCTTACGATAACGCCTGATTTTTTAAAAAAACTGGGTAAGGAACAAAAAGGGCAGATATGTACTACCAATTTAAAAGAAATGTATGCACTATATAGAAAAAGACGGCTCAGACAGGAAATCATAGATTTAGTTCCAGCCCGTCCTGAACTTGAATTTCCTGAGGCAAGGAAGATGAAAAGAAAGTTCATACTCCATATTGGCCCTACAAACAGTGGTAAGACGTACAATGCCCTGGAACGTCTTAAAACAGCAGAGAATGGTGTGTATCTTGGACCACTGCGTCTGCTGGCACTTGAGGTGTATGAAAGGATGACGGATGCGGGTATTTTGTGTACGATGCTTACAGGACAGGAGTGCATAGAGACTTCCGGCAGCAGGATCACGGCTTCGACGGTAGAAATGCTTGATATAGAAAAGGAATACGATATAGCGGTGATAGACGAGGCACAGCTTGTTGCGGATGATGACAGAGGACACTCATGGACGAGGGCTATACTTGGAACAAAAGCAAAAGAGATACATGTGTGCATGAGTCCTGTGGCAAAGGATGTAGTTACGCATCTTATAGGCTTATGTGGTGATGAATATGAAATAAATGAGTATGAGAGAAAAACAAAATTGCTGGTTGAGGAAGAAGCCTTTTCTTTTCCGGATGATGTGGAGGAAAAGGATGCATTTATAGTTTTCTCAAAAAAATCAGTACTTAATATTGCAGCACGTCTTGAAGAGCGTGGGATAAAGTCAAGTGTGATATATGGAAGCCTTCCGCCTGAAATACGCCGCAGGCAGATGAATATGTTTAACTCCGGTGAGACGAAGGTTGTTGTCTCTACGGATGCGATCGGAATGGGACTTAATCTTCCTGTCAGACGGATCGTTTTTCTTGAGATGGATAAATTTGATGGAAATGAAAGAAGACCGCTGCTTCTGCCGGAAATAAAGCAGATTGCAGGAAGAGCGGGGCGGTATGGACTGTATGATACCGGATATGTTACAGCACATGGAAAAAATAACCTTAATTATATAAAGCGGATGTGGGATCAAAAAGAGGAAAACATAGAAACAGTAAGCCTTGGTTTTCCACAGATTCTGCTGGATATGGATGCCCCGCTTGATGAAATAATAAAACTGTGGCATGAATCCACACCATCAGAGCCATTTTGTAAGATCAATACTGACGAAATGCTGTTTTTATATAAAGAAGCATATAAGGAGCGTTTTTTTATCGCAGATTTTGATGATAAGCATATCCTTTATAAAATGATCACGTGTCCTGTGGACATAAAAGACCGCGAGGTTGTAAGCCAGTGGAGACGTTATTGTATGTCATACACATCAGATATAAGTCTCGACTATCCGGATAAAAGAAGCAGGTATGAAGGACTTATGCAGTATGAATCATATTACAAAAAGCTGGATCTGTATTATCAGATGTCAGTTCGTTTAGGAAAGATAGTTGATACAGAATGGCTTGAAAATGAACGCAGCGCAGTGCAGACAAAGATAATGCAGACACTTTCAAAAAACAAAAATGAATACATTTTGCGGTGCAGATATTGTGGCAGGACCCTGCCGATAGGATCGGCATATAATGTATGCAATGAATGTCATAATCTTCGTGGCAGAAATTATTATAGATAGAATGTAAAATATGCTTCCGGGAAAATTATGTGGAATTAAACGCCGGAATGTGGCATAATAGAATATGGATTTTTAGGTTAGCAGAATGGAGGTTTATTATGGCAGTAAATGAAATACAGGTTGCCTGTCCAGAGGCAGAACTTAAGATTCGCCCCTATGAACATCACGCAAAATATTACGAAACGGATCAGATGGGAATCATCCATCACTCAAACTATGTAAAGTGGATGGAGGAGGCCAGGCTTGACCTTATGGATCAGATAGGACTTAATTATAAACAGATGGAAGAGATGGAGATAATAAGTCCGGTTCTTTCAATATCCGTTGAGTATCATAGTATGGTTCATTTTGATGATACAGTTGTTATCCATACAAAATTAGTAAAATACAACGGAATCAAAATGGAAGTAGAATATATAATGACAGACAAGGAAACAGGAGAGCTGCGCACGAAGGCAAGGAGCAGCCACTGCTTTTTGAACAAGTCAGGAAAGCCGATCTCACTTAAGCGGTCATATCCGGAGATAGATACAAAATTTTTTGAATTTAAGGAAGTATAGAATAGAAATGGTAAAAGACAGACTAAAAGAACTCAGACAGGAAATGTCCAAAAGAGGTATAGACATATATATTGTTCCGACTGCTGATTTTCATGAATCAGAATATGTCGGTGAACACTTTAAGGCTCGTAAATTCATAACAGGATTTACAGGTTCAGCAGGAACAGCAGTCATCACAATGGAGGAAGCAGGACTCTGGACCGACGGAAGATATTTTGTACAGGCAGCAAAGCAATTAAAAGACACTACGATCGAGCTTAGAAAAATGGGTGAGGAAGGTGTTCCGACAGTAGACGGATACATTGAAGCCACACTCAAAGAGGGCGGCTGTCTTGGATTTGACGGACGTGTCATAAACGGAGCATGGGGAAACAGACTTCTTGCCATGGTTGAAAAGAAACACGGAAAGATCCATGCAGACGAAGATCTCATTGATATTATCTGGAAGGACAGGCCAGCGCTTTCAAAAGCACCTGTCATGATATATGATGATAAATATACAGGTGAAAATATTAAGGACAAGCTTAAAAAAGTAAGACAAAAAATGGAAGAAAAAGGTGCCACACTTCACCTTATGTCTTCACTTTACGATATAGCATGGCTTTTAAATGTCAGAGGAGGAGACATAAGCTATGTTCCGGTAGTGCTTTCGTATCTTGCAATCTCAAAGGACAGCTGTATATGGTTTTTACAGGAAGAAATCATAACACCTGAACTTAAAGAATATCTTGATGATAATAATATAACTACCAGGCCATATGACAGTTTTTATGACTATGTAAAAGAAATACCACAGAGCGAAACTGTACTTATGGATACAAAGGTAGTAAATTACCGCATATGCAGCAGCATTGCACCGGCAGTCAAAGTAGTAGATGCTGAGGATCCTACAGTTCTTATGAAGGCAATAAAAAATGAGACACAGATTGAAAACATAAGAAAAGCACACATAAAAGACGCAGTTGCAATGTGCAGATTTATGTACTGGCTAAAGACAAACGTAGGAAAAATCCCAATGACAGAAATCTCTGCATCAGACTATTTAGAAAAACTGCGCCGCGAACAGGAAAACTGTCTGGATCTTAGCTTTGCGACAATATGTGGCTATGCAGATCATGGTGCCATAGTACATTATGCTGCAACACCTGAATCAGATGTAAGCTTAAAACCGGAAGGACTTTTACTCGTTGATTCAGGCGGACATTATCTGGAGGGAACTACAGATATAACAAGGACATTTGCCCTTGGACCGGTCACAGATGAAATGAAAGATATGTTTACAAGGGTGTGCCGTTCAAATATGAATCTTGCACATGCAAAATTCAAATACGGATGCTGCGGACTCAATTTTGATATACTTGCCCGTGCACCTTTCTGGGACATCAATATGGATTATAACCATGGAACAGGACATGGTGTTGGCTTTGTGCTTAATGTACATGAGGGACCTAACAGCTTCCACTGGAAACAGTATCCGGGACGTACAGCAGAGAGAGTTCTCGAAGAGGGGATGATCACAACGGATGAGCCTGGAATATATCTCGAGGGCAAATTTGGCATAAGAACAGAAAACGAACTCATATGCCGTAAAGGGATCAAGAATGAATATGGCCAGTTTATGTATTTTGAGAATGTGACATATGTGCCGATCGACCTTGATGCGATAGATCCTGATCAGATGTCGCCGCAGGAAAAGAAATACTTAAATGACTATCATGCAATGGTATACAAAAAGATAGCGCCGCTTCTTGAAAAAGATGAGGCAGAATGGCTCAAAGAATATACAAGAGCTATTTAATTAATTTATAAAATCAGACAAAATAAAGGAAACATTAAAAATGAGCAAAAAGCTGGTACTTATAGATGGACATAGCATATTAAACAGAGCATTTTTCGGACTGCCGGATCTGACTAATTCGCAGGGCGTCCATACCAATGCCGTATATGGTTTTTTAAACATTATGTTTAAAATTTTAGAAGAGGAAAAGCCGGATTACCTGACGGTAGCTTTTGATGTCCATGCACCGACTTTCCGCCATAAAATGTTTGAGGAATATAAGGGAACAAGAAAACCTATGGCTGATGAGCTCAGGCAGCAGGTTCCACTTATAAAGGAAATGCTTAAGGCTATGGGGATCACCATAGTTGAAAAGGAAGGATATGAGGCAGATGACATCCTTGGAACTCTTTCTGTAAAGGCAGAAAAAGAGGGAATGGATGTCGCTGTGATATCCGGAGACCGTGATCTGCTCCAGCTTGCAACAGAGCATGTCATGATAAGAATTCCAAAAACTAAAAAGACAGGTACTGAAATAGAAAATTATCTGGCAGATGATGTCGTAGAAAAGTACGGTGTCACTCCAAAAGAATTTATAGATGTAAAGGCTCTGCAGGGAGATACAGCTGATAATATACCGGGAGTACCGGGAATAGGTGAAAAAACTGCCGGAGCACTCATCGCAAAATATCACAGCATCGAGGCTGTGCATGAGGATGCGCCGAATGTAAAGCCGCCCCGTGCGTCAAAAAATATCGTAGAATTCTGGGATCAGGCTGTGATGAGCAAGGAGCTTGCAACAATAATCACAGATGCGCCGGTTGATTATGAGTTTAAGGATGCACAAATAGATGGTATAGATTCATTGTACACAGAAGAAGCATTTATGATGTGTAAACGCCTCGAATTTAAAAATCTTCTGCCGAGGTTTGATGTGCAGGCGCCGAAAAATAATGTTGAAGAAAATTTCAAGGTCATATCTGACAAAAAGAGTCTAGATGACATCATAAAAAGGGCATCAAAAAAGGATGTGGCATTTTCAATCATTCCAGGTAAACCAGGCGGAGAGGATACTGACGGACAGCTAAGCCTATTTGAGCAGAATGATACAAATGATTATATTGCACTTGTACTCGTGTTTTCGGAAGAGGATATATATTTCATAAAAACAGGAAAAGAAATAACAAGCGATTACCTAAACAAACAGCTCGAAGCTTTGGATGCAAATACATGGATATCACCGGATCTGAAGAAAAATCTTCACCTGATGAAAGCCGGTGGATTTACACCTGATGAAAGAAAAAAATACTTTGATATGACAGTTGCTGCATATCTGCTAAACCCACTTCTGGGGGATTATCCATATGATGGGGTGGCAAAGGACTATCTTTCGATCGTGTTATCATCTAAAAAGGACTATCTTGGAAAACTCACATGTGAACAGATGATAAAGGAGGACGAAAAGAAAGTTGTGGATTATGCTTGCTATGAAGCCTACATTGCATGGAAATCCAAAGAAGTCCTTGAAAGCAATCTTAAAGAAAAAGGCATGTATGAGCTGTATGAAAATATCGAGATGCCGCTTGTGTTCGTCCTTTATGATATGGAAAAGGAAGGCATAAGGGCAGACGGTGATAAATTAAAAGAATATAGTAGAGAACTTGCCGTATCGATAAATAAAATAGAAAAACGTATATATGAAGAAGCCGGGGAAGAATTTAATATAAATTCTCCGAAGCAGCTGGGCATCGTTCTCTTTGAAAAATTACAACTTCCCAACGAGAAAAAGACAAAAACCGGTTACTCAACATCGGCAGAGGTGCTTGATAAATTGGCACCTGATCATCCCATTGTCGCAGATGTTTTAGAATACAGACAGTTGTCAAAGCTTAAATCGACGTATGCGGATGGTCTGATAAACTTTATAGAGCAGGATGGAAAAATCCATACTACATTCAACCAGACGATAACAGCCACAGGAAGACTAAGCAGCACAGATCCTAATCTGCAGAACATCCCAATAAGGATAGAGCTTGGAAAGCTTATACGAAAAGTATTCCTGCCAGAGCAAGGACATCTTTTTGTAGATTCGGATTACTCACAGATAGAGCTGAGAGTACTTGCCCATCTTTCGGATGATGAGAAACTTATAGCGGCGTTTAAAAACGGTCAGGATATTCACAGAAGCACAGCTTCACTTGTATTTGATACACCATTTGATGAAGTTACCGACATACAAAGAAGAAATGCAAAAGCAGTAAATTTCGGAATCGTATACGGAATAAGTGCGTTTGGACTTGCAAATGATCTGAACATAGGAAGAAAAGAGGCACAGGCGTATATAGACAGTTATTTTGAAAAGTATCCAAAGATAAAAGCTTTTCTGGACAAGACAGTGTCAGAGGCGAAAGAAAAAGGCTATATAAAAACTATGTTTGGCAGAATACGTCCAATACCGGAGCTTTCGTCAAGCAACTTTATGCAGAGACAGTTTGGCGAAAGGGTCGCTATGAACTCGCCAATACAGGGAACAGCTGCAGATATTATAAAAATAGCAATGATAAGAGTCCATGACCGGCTGCTTAAGGAAAATTTAAAATCTAAACTTATACTCCAGGTTCACGATGAACTTTTGATAGAGACAGCGGAGGACGAAAAAGAATATGTTATAGAACTTCTTGAGGAAGAAATGCATAAAGCTGCAGATCTTAAAGTATCAATGGAAGTTGGAACAGAGTGTGGCTATGATTGGTATGATGCGCATTGATGGTTATATGCATATCTTCGAAATCATGTTTAAAGCAGCTATTAAGTCGATAGGAGAGATCATATGATGAAATTCATCGGAATAACAGGCGGTGTAGGTGCAGGAAAGTCTGCAATACTTGATTATTTAAAAAATAAGCCGGATACAAAAGTTATGCTGGCAGATGAAATAGCCCATGAGTTAATGGTGCCGGGAACACAGTGCTATGATAGATTAAAGGCTGAATTTGGCACAGAAGACATATATCAGAAAGATGGCTTTTTTGACAGGATAAAGCTTGCACAGGTGATCTTTTCAGATGACGAAAAAAGAAAAAAATTAAATGGTATAGTTCATCCGGCTGTCAGAAAATATGTTATCGGACAGGCCGCATATGAAAGAAAAGAAGGAAAGATAAAGCTTCTAGTTTTAGAGGCTGCTTTACTTATAGAAGAACATTATGATGAAATCTGTGACGAACTCTGGTATATTTATACAAGTGAAGAGAATCGCAGAATAAGGCTTAAAAAACAAAGAAATTACTCTGATGAGAAAATAAGTGAAATATTTAACAGCCAGCTTACGGATGAAAAATTCCGTAAAGCATGCCGTGTTGTCATAGATAATAATGGGACAATAGAAGCGGCAGCGGCACAGATAGAGGCAGCACTTATGCTGCCGCATAGCATGTGATTAATATATATGTTTTGGTAAGGAGTAGAATATGAACAACGTATTTGGTCTTGACATAGGAACAAGGAATGTTGTCGGAACAGTGGGATACAAGACTGAGGATGACGAGTTTGTTGTCGTAGCACAGTACATAAAAGAGCATGAGACAAGAGCCATGCTTGACGGACAGATCCATGACATAGCAAGGGTCGGCAGGACAATAAAAATAGTAAAAGAAGAACTTGAACAGCAGATCGGACAGCCTCTTGAAGAAGTGTGCATAGCAGCTGCCGGACGAGTATTAAAGACGGCTGCGATCCATGTGGAGTACGAATATGCCGAGGAAACGGTCGTAACAGGCGAAGACATACATACACTTAATCTTCTTGGGATAGAAAAAGCGCAGGATGAATTAAAGCAGAATAATGATACAAAATACAAGTTTTATTGTGTAGGATATTCGACTGTAAAATATTTTATAAACGATGAATTGTTTATAAGCATAGAAGGTCATAAAGCAAATAAAATAGGAGAGGATATGATTGTAACATTCCTTCCTGAGGATGTTGTAGATGGACTTTACTCTGCTGTCGGTCAGGCCGGACTTACAGTTGCTAACATGACACTTGAGCCAATAGCCGCAATAAATATTGCAATACCAGAAAACTATCGTATGTTGAACATTGCACTTGTTGATGTGGGTGCAGGAACGAGTGATATATCGATAACAAAGGATGGAAGCATCGTAGCATATGGAATGATACCGCATGCAGGAGATGAACTTACAGAAGTAATAGTCCAGCATTTTCTTGTAGACTTTAAGATGGCGGAGCACATAAAGCTTGAATCTACAGTGAGTGACAAAGTCACATACAAGGACATAATGAGCATAGAGCACACGATCCCGTCAAGTGAAGTGTGGGATGTTGTATCTTCTGTTGTTGAAAAGATAACAACAGAGGTTGCCTCAAAGATAAAAGAGTTAAATGGTGGAAATACAGTAAGTGCATGCTTCGTAGTAGGAGGTGGAGGTAAAGTCCATGGCTTTACTGAAAATCTCGCCAAAGAACTTGATCTTCCAGAAGAAAGAGTAGCATTAAGAGGTGAGGAAGTTCTTGGAGAGGTTACGTTCCAGCAGCCTGATATAAAGAAAGACCCGCTTCTCGTAACACCGATAGGTATATGTCTTAACTATTATGAGCAGAGAAACAATTTCATAATGGTCAGATTTAATGGTGAAAGACTTAAATTATATGATAATAACAGACTTACAATAGTAGATGCAGCCTTACAGGCCGGCTTTCCGAATGACCAGCTGTTTCCTAAGCGGGGAGTGCCGATCAACTTTACAGTAAATGGTGCTTCAAGGATCGCAAGAGGCGAAGCCGGAGAAGCCGCTATCGTCACAATGAACGGACAGCATGCAAATATAAACACACCACTCGAGCCAAACAGTGAGATAACGATAGAACCATCCACAGCAGGGGATGATGCGGTATACACGATAGGACAGCTTGAGGAATACAGATCATCAACGATCAAGTTTATAGTAAACGGACATGAAGTGACATGCCCTAAATTCGTACAGGTAAACGGAAGCCTTGAGCCGGAAACATACCATATCAAAGAGGGCGATGCGATAGAAATGAGAAATTTCTATACAGTAGAGCAGGTTGCAGAATTTATGGATGTTGCATTAGAACCGGATGAGGACATATATGTAAATAATGCACCGGCTACATTTGATACTCTGGTGTATGAAAATTTTTCAATTAACTGGAAAGATGATCCATATGGTGTTGCAAGAAGAGATGATAACATATATACTGTTACAGAAGAAAATGATGGATCCGAAGATGAGGCAGAATCTGTAGAAAACGAAGAAATATCAGATGAAACCACTGAAAGCAAGGCAGCAGGATCAAATGAAACATCTGAAAGCAAAGAAACAGGATCAGATGGAAAATCCGAAAATGAAAGTACTTCTGAAAATAAAACTGCAGAGGACATCACGAAAACAGAGGAAACATCAAACATGTATACACCATCCTCATTTACAAAACAGGATGGAAAGAGTATGGTTGTCACAGTAAATGGTGAACCTGTAGAACTCATCGGAAAAGAAGCATACATTTTCGTTGATATATTTAACAGGATAACGTTTGACCTTAATGCCGGAAAAGGCAGGGCGATAGCAACCATAATAAATGGCAGGGATGCGCAGTTTACAGAGGAGCTCCATGATGGAGACAAGATAGAATTATACTGGAAAGAGAATTAATATGTTAGAATTATGCAGCATTGCAAGTGGCAGCAGCGGCAATTGCATATGCGTTGGAACAGACGAAAGTCATGTGCTCATTGATGCCGGGATAAGCGGCAAAAAAATAGAAAATGGCCTGAATGAGATGGATATGAAGGCATCCGACATGGAAGGAATACTTGTAACACATGAGCACATAGACCATATATCGGGGCTTGGAGTTATGTCAAGACGCTATCATCTGCCGATATATGCAACGCCAGGTACGATTAAAGCCATCAAAAATGTAAAATCAGTCGGAAAAATAGACGATGAACTGTTTCATCCGGTAAATGCTGGTGAAGAATTTAAAATAGGTGATATGACACTCGAACCAATGCCGATATCACATGATGCTGCAGAGCCTGTGGCGTACACGATAAAAAACGAAAATCATAAAATGGCAGTGGTAACAGACCTCGGCACATATGATGAAGCCCTGATAGAAAAGCTTCAGGGACTTGATGGTCTGCTTCTTGAAGCAAACCATGATATAAATATGCTTCAGACGGGAGCATATCCATATCCGCTTAAACAGAGAATACTCGGTGACAGCGGACACCTTTCGAATGAAAGGAGCGGGCAGCTTTTATGCCGACTCCTTCATGATAAATTTGGCGCAGTGATCCTGGGTCACTTAAGCAAGGAAAATAATTACGAAGAACTTGCGTATGAAGCAGTACGTCTTGAAGTTACGATGGGAGAAAACCCATACAAAGCAGGGGATTTTCCAATGTATGTAGCAAGAAGAGACGGGCTTTCACAAAGAATAGCAGTACAATAAGAAAGAGGAGAGATCATTATGGAAAACACAATGGACAAAGTAATTATCACAGTAGTAGGAAAAGATACAGTAGGAATTATCGCAAAGGTATGTACATATCTTTCAGAAAGTACTGTTAATGTGCTGGATATCACACAGACGATCGTATCAGGATACTTTAATATGATGATGATAGCAGACATGAAAAACGCCACAAAATCATTCTCAGAAATTTCAGATCAGTTAGATGCTCTTGGAGAGCAGATTGGCGTTACGATCAAATGCCAGAAAGAAGAAATTTTTGAAAAAATGCATCGTATATAATAAAGAGGAGAGAATAAAATGATTAATATCGGTGAAGTAATCGAGACAAATGAGATGGTTGAGAAGGAAAACCTTGATGTGCGTACGATCACACTTGGTATAAGCCTTTTAGACTGTATTGATTCAGACCTTGACAAGGTAAACGAAAATATTTACAACAAGATAACAACTCTTGCAAAGGATCTTGTGGCAACAGGTGAAGAAATTGAGAATAATTACTGTATTCCAATTGTAAATAAACGTATTTCTGTTACACCTATAGCACTTGTCGGCGGCGCAGCATGTAAAAGCCCGGAGGATTTTGTGACCATCGCAAAGACACTTGACAAAGCTGCTAAAAAAGTCGGTGTAAACTTTATCGGTGGTTATTCAGCACTTGTATCAAAAGGAATGACAAAGGCAGACGAAAATCTTATCAGATCTATTCCAAAAGCTATGCTTGAGACAGACCTTGTATGCAGTTCTGTAAATGTCGGTTCGACAAAAACAGGAATCAATATGGATGCTGTAAAACTAATAGGTGAGATCGTGAAAGAGACAGCAGATGTTACAGCACATCTTCCAATATCAGGCTGTGCAAAATTCGTAGTATTCTGTAATGCCCCGGATGATAATCCGTTTATGGCTGGTGCATTCCACGGAGTTACAGAGGCTGATGCGATAATAAACGTAGGTGTAAGCGGTCCTGGTGTTGTAAAGACAGCCCTTGAAAAGGTAAGAGGCGAAAGCTTTGAGGTTCTTTGCGAGACAATAAAGAAAACAGCATTCAAGGTTACAAGAGTAGGACAGCTCGTAGCAAAAGAGGCATCCAAAAAGCTGAATGTGCCATTTGGTATCATAGATCTTTCACTTGCACCTACTCCGGCAATAGGAGATTCTGTAGCTGATATTTTATGTGAGATCGGATTGGAAAGAGCCGGTGCACCAGGTACAACAGCAGCACTTGCACTCCTTAACGATCAGGTAAAGAAGGGCGGAATCATGGCATCTTCTTATGTAGGTGGACTTTCTGGAGCATTCATACCTGTATCAGAGGATCAGGGAATGATCGATGCTGTAAATGATGGTGCTCTTACGATCGAAAAACTTGAGGCAATGACATGTGTATGTTCAGTCGGACTTGACATGATAGCAATTCCGGGCGACACAAAAGCAACAACAATTTCAGGAATCATTGCAGATGAGATGGCTATCGGAATGATAAACCAGAAAACTACAGCTGCGAGACTTATCCCTGCGGTAGGAAAGAAGGTCGGAGATGTAGTAGAACTCGGCGGACTTTTAGGATACGCACCGGTAATGCCTGTAAACACATTCTCATGTGATGCTTTTGTCAACCGCGGAGGAAGGATCCCGGCTCCAATTCACAGTTTTAAGAATTAAGGTTATGGCAAAAAAGAATAATATAAAAAAGAATGATAAATTAAGACAAAGCGATATAGAAACTGCACTCGTCATAGGCGGTGCATGCTTTGTCATTTGTATAATAGTATTTCTCATAGCGGTATTTAATGTTTATACGTCTGATTGTTCCGCATATATAACTAATTTTATAAAAGAATTGGGATAGGGGGCATGACGGATATGAAAAAAAATAAAATTATAATACTTTATGTACTCCTGTTTGTATTGTATCCGCTTTTTATGACAAATGGATATAAAAACACAGTGATGACTAAATGTATATCGTTCGCACTTATCACAGGTGTGGCATTTTTTGTTACTGCATGGATGGACTATGAGAAATACGTTACAGAAAATGGTGGATTAGGTAATTTTTCGATAAAAAAGTCGATAAAAAATTTATCTGTCACGGACAAGTTTGGGGCTGCGTTTATACTTGCAGCCCTGTTGTCGTTTGCGTTTGCAAAATATAGAGCGGTAGCTTTTACCGGAAGTTCAGACTCATATCTGGGACTATTTGCTGTGATAGTGATGGCTATGATTTATAGAACAGCAAAAAAACATTTCAGTCTGGATGAAATATTTGTATTGACAGCATCTGTGGGGGGAGCGGCTGCAGCTCTTTTTGCGATAATACAGTTTATGGGTGCTGATCTGTTTGGAATGTTTTCTGCTATCGAGAAAACAACGGACAGGATATACAATTTCCTTTCCACACTTGGAAACACATCCGTTTTCGGACAGTATATGATACTTATATTACCACTTGCAGTAACCGGATACTGTATGGCTGATGATATACGAAAGCGCATTATATTCGGGATATGCAATTCGATAATGATCATGGGAATAATGGTTGCAAATGTAGATGCGGCATATCTTGGATTTATCGTTATATGTGCGCTGTGTGCGGTTGTATTTTTGCGTGATGCAGCACACTTTAAGAGAATAATGGAACTGTGCAGCCAGACACTGCTTTCAGTAATAATATTGAAAATCATATACAGTCTGTGCAGCAGCGCAAGAGGCCGGTCTGCGATAACAAGAGCCATAATGGATGTTCCGGCATATGTATACGTTGTTTTAATGATAGTCTTTGTGGCAGCGGCATATTTAGCGGATAAAAAAATAAAAAGTGAAAAATTTTACCTGGCAGTATCAAAGACAGCCAAGGCTTTTAGCTTTACAATTGCTGTAGTAGTTATAGCCTTGTTTATATATTTATCAGTGGTGGATACAGATTCACAGCTTTTTGGACTTGAGAAATACTTAAGGTTCAGCGATCACTGGGGAACGGATCGTGGTTATGTGTGGAGATGGCTGTTTACGATATTCATGGGAGCAGGACCGGTTCAGAAAATATTCGGGGCAGGACAGGGAAGCGTTGTGTTCGAATTGTTTTCGCACTATAAAGTCCAGATGATTTCAGAACTTAAATATTATTTTGACAATGCGCATAATGTTTATCTGCATATCCTTTTTACGATGGGAATATTAGGGGCAGCAGTCTATATAGCTTTTATAGCAAGTGCAGTCAAAGACGGCATACAAAAAGCTTTAAAAGAAAACAAATATATGTGGGGAGCAGTGATCTCCATAGTTTCATATGCTGCGGTTGATTTTTTCTGTATATTACAGCCGATAACACTTGGTTTGTATATAATCCTTATCGGTATGGTGGCAGCAAAGAAAAATTAGGAAAATGGTCTTGCAAACATCCTACACGGAGTGGAATCATGGTACTATAACAAAGCACTAAAGTATCACGAAGGAGGATAATATGAAGAAAAAACTTGTAGGAAAGATTGGCGCACTTCTGATGGCGGCAGCGATGGCCTTCACAAGTGGAACAGCTGTGTATGCTGATGAGACATCTGAAGATGACTCACAGGATTTTGCACTTGAATTCCAGAGCGAAAGGGATCAGAATTTATTAAAAGATGGCACAGGCGACCTGATAGAAGAGGGCGATGGCTATGAAATGCTAAAAGGAACCGAGCTTGATGATGGCGGATATACAACATGGATATTCGTTTCAGCAAATAAAGTAAAAGGTGATCTGAACAGCACGATTTCAACTTTACTCGACAAAAAGAGTGTGTTAAAAGAGTCATATTTAAGCCTTTTTCTGGGTGATAACAGCGAAGGATACGGTGTATCAAAGAGCAACCTCGAAAAGATGAAAGCAAAGAAAATGATGTTTATTGCAAGCGGAACAATTGATGATAAATATTATGGATATGAATTCCCAGAGGTAGAAAATGTATATGGAGATTTTGCTCCTTCTATGACATTTAATACAGACAGCAGGGCAGCACAGAAGGTTAAAGAGGCTGGAATTGATAAATTCTATACATTTACTTCAAAAGTACCTTCACAAAACGAACTTTTAAGCAGCAGAGGTGAGATCTATACATCATCAAGCGATAATCTCGGTGGCTTTGTGGCGGATACTCAGGAATATTCGACAAAGTATGCTTCTAACATGAGATTATATTATTATAATTCAACAGCAGACAAATTCCAATCATACGAGCCATATAATAGCAGGACAGGAAAAGGCGATGCCAGTGCAGGATATTCAGAGTATAGTGATGTTTATAAATGGACACATGGATCAATTATGAATTCAGCAAAATTAAATGGTACGTATGTCGTAACCCAGGGTGAGATCCCAGCTGAATACCTTATGGATTCATATACAGGTCTTTCACACGAAGGAAATGACTGGCTTTACTACAAAAACGGAAAAGTTGACAGCACATACACAGGACTTTGCAAATATAATGGTTCATGGTGGTATGTAAAGAATGGAAAGATTGATTTTTCAGCAACAACACTTTGCAAGTACAATGGTTCATGGTGGTATGTAAAGAACGGAAAGATTGATTTCTCAGCAACAACACTTTGCAAATACAACGGCTCATGGTGGTATGTACAGGGAGGAAAAGTAAACTTTAATGCAGCAACACTCTGTAAATACAATGGATCATGGTTCTATGTAAGCGGAGGACAGGTACGCTTCGGTGCGACAGGACTTTGCAAATACAATGGCTCATGGTTCTATGTACAGGGAGGAAAAGTAAACTTCGGTGCAACAACACTCTGTAAATACAATGGAAACTGGTTCTATGTACAGGGCGGCGTTGTAAAATTTAAGACAACACTCTGCAAGTACAACGGAACATGGTGGTATGTAAAGAATGGTGTATTAAATACAAGCACAACACTCTGCAAATATAATAACAGCTGGTTTGCAGTATCAGGTGGAAAAGTTGCATGGGGCTACACAGGAAATATGAAATATAATGGTGGCACATTCAAAGTAGTAAATGGTATTGTAAGATTCTAAAGACGTATCTGACGCATAGGTAGATATATGATAGCATTTATTAGGAAAACTTATAAATAAACAGCGATTTTAAAGTTATACTTGACAATAGTGTGGAAACATGATTTAATAACGTTAGTTATATGACTGACGGAAAGTGGAATCACCACATGAAGTATAACGTATGAATGCCGACCGTCTGGGCGCACATTTCAATATGAATTTGTATTCGTATATATAGATGTGTGTTCAGGCGGTTTTTTGTCGTGTAGGAAAACAAATCCTATAAGGACTCATAACTTTTAAACCATTATATTTAGGAGGATTGACATGGAAAGAGTATCACTCGCAAAAGAATTATCAGGCACAACTTATCCGGGAAGAGGAATCGTGATCGGACGTTCCAAGGATGGAAAGAAAGCTGTAACAGCATACTTTATTATGGGAAGAAGCGAAAACAGCCGTAACCGTGTATTTGTAGAGGATGGCGAAGGAATCAGAACACAGGCATTTGATCCATCAAAACTCGAAGATCCAAGTCTTATAATATATGCACCTGTGCGTGTACTTGGAAACAAAACTATTGTTACCAATGGAGATCAGACAGATACAATTTATGAACTGATGGACAAGCAGCAGACATTCGAGCAGGCACTGCGCACAAGGGAGTTTGAGCCGGATGCTCCAAACTATACACCTAGAATTTCAGGTATAATGCATATAGATAATGGCGATTTTAATTATGCAATGTCAATCTTAAAGAGCAATAACGGAAATCCGGCAGCATGCAACAGATACACATTTGCATACTCAGCACCTGTAGCAGGCGAGGGACATTTCATTCATACATATATGGGAGACGGAAATCCTCTTCCAAGCTTTGAGGGAGAACCTACATGGGTAGACATCGACGGAGACATTGATGAATTCACAGACATGGTATGGGAAAACTTAAATGAGGACAACAAAGTTTCTCTTTTTGTAAGATATATTGATATCGAAAGTGGAAAATACGAGACACGTATCGTGAATAAAAATAAATAAAAAGATTACTTAGATTAAAAAGATCAACAAAAGGTAATACATTAACAAAACAGATAAATACAATAACAGGAGAATAAAAATGCAGGAATATGAATTAAAATACGGATGCAATCCAAACCAGAAACCGGCAAGGATTTTCATGAAGGAAGGCGAACTTCCTATCAAAGTTTTAAACGGCAGAGCAGGATATATAAACTTCCTTGATGCATTTAACGGCTGGCAGCTTGTAAAAGAATTAAAAAAGGCAACCGGACTTCCGGCAGCAACATCATTCAAACATGTCTCACCGGCAGGAGCAGCTGTAGGACTTCCTCTTTCTGATGTGGAAAAACAGATATACTGGGTCGCAGACATGGACATTGAGTTCACACCACTTGCAAATGCCTATATAAGAGCAAGAGGCGCAGACAGAATGTCATCATTCGGTGATTTCATCTCTCTTTCAGATGTATGTGATAAGAGCACAGCACTGGTAATAAAAAGAGAAGTATCAGATGGTGTTATCGCACCGGGATACACAGATGAGGCTCTTGAGATATTAAAGGCTAAAAAGAAAGGAAATTACTGTGTCATCGAGATAGATGAAAATTATGAGCCAGCTCCGATCGAAAGAAAAGATGTATTTGGAATAACATTTGAGCAGGGCAGAAATGAACTTCATATAGATGATGATTTCTTCTCAAATATTGTTACAGAAAACAAAGAACTCACAGAGCAGGCAAAAATTGATCTTGCAATATCAATGATCACGTTGAAATATACACAGTCAAATTCAGTATGCTATGTAAAAGGCGGACAGGCAATAGGAATCGGTGCAGGACAGCAGTCACGTATCCATTGTACCAGGCTTGCAGGCTCAAAGGCTGATAACTGGTGGCTGCGTCAGTCTCCACAGGTTTTAGGGCTTCAGTTTGTTGATGGGATTAAACGTGCAGACCGTGACAACACAATCGACCTTTACATCGGCGAGGATTATATGGATGTTCTCGCAGAAGGAGAATGGCAGAAGCTCTTTAAAGTAAAACCAGATGTATTTACAGCTGAGGAGAAGAGAGCATGGCTCGACAAAAACACGGATGTAGCACTTGGATCAGATGCATTCTTCCCATTTGGCGATAATATCGAGCGTGCACATAAGAGCGGAGTTAAATACGTTGCACAGCCGGGAGGGTCTGTAAGGGATGACCATGTAATAGATACATGTAATAAATACAATATGGTTATGAGCTTTACAGGAATCAGACTTTTCCATCATTAAAATTATCGCCATGCAGGTGGCGGAACATATAAAATTGTATAAATAATATATAACAGTATAACAAGTAGTTAGTTATAAATTGATATAGCCTTCCCAGTTATTAATTGGGAAGGCTTTTGATTTTGGTAACACTGCAACTGGCTCGCTCAAAATTGCAGGGAGAGATGCAAAGTAGGAAAAAGGTCATATATAAATAATTTATAAAAATGCTAACTAAATAATAAAAAAGTATAAAATCTATTCTAAATTTCACAAAAAATGGTCAAAAATAATTAAAAAAATGACAAAAATGTAGAAAATTGATATATTAGCATATGTTACTGGTTTAAGAGTGAATGTGTGTTATAATACATAAGAAAAATAAATCTGTTGGCAAGAGGAGATTGTTTTAGATGAAACTAAAAGTTGCGATATTAGATAATGATATAAATTATTTGGACAGGCTGACATCGACATTCAATTCAAAATATGCAGACAAACTTGAGGTATATTCATTTACCGAAAAGGAAAAGGTAATTGAAACCTTAAAGAAGGTCAGGATGGACGTGCTGCTTACAACAACACAGTTCGAGATAAAGGATGAAGAACTTCGGGGAAGATGTGGCATGGCATATTTTGTCGATACTCCGGGAATCGAATCAGTAAAAGAAAAACATGCCATATGCAAATTCCAGAAAGCAGAGCTTATATATAAACAGATACTAAGTGTCTACTCCGATATGGAATCAAACATTTCAAACATGAAAAGCTTTGGAGATGCGGCGGCAGTGATAATGTTTACATCACCATGCGGAGGAACAGGAACCTCCGTGACAGCAGCAGCCTGTGCAGTTGCACATGCAAGGCTTGGAAAAAAGGTATTTTATTTAAACCTTGAAACATTCGGCGTGACAGACAGTTTCTTTACAGCAGAAGGACAATTCACAATGAGTGATGTCATCTATTCGATAAAGAGCAGAAAGACAAATATATCGTTAAAGCTTGAAAGCTGTATAAAGCAGTCGCAGGAAGGCGTCAAGTACTTTGCATCTCCAAAGGTCGCACTTGATATGATAGAGATGACAGATGAGGATATAGAAGTACTGATAAAAAATATACAGATAACGGAGGGATTTGATGAGGTTATAGTCGATATACCATTTTCTCTTGACAGGGACAAGATAAATCTGCTTTCCAAGGCAGACAGGATAGTGATGGTAAATGACGGAAGCCAGATAGCAAATGAAAAATACATGAAAGCGATTCAGGCATTAAACTTAATAGAACAGAATGGAGATATTGATATAATTTCAAAATCCTGCATGATCTACAACAAATTCAGTAATAAGTCATCGGTGATGCTTAATGATATACCTGTGAATGTGATAGGTGGAGCGCCGAAATATGAGCAGGCGACAACAAAACAGCTTATAGAACAATTATCAAAGATGAACCATTACAACACAATTTTATCATAGGAGAAACTCATGCAGATAAACGAGGAAGAGTTAGTAAATCAGATAAAAGGGTTTGTCAGTGAAAATCTTGAACTAAGTTCCATGTCTGATGAACAACTCGAAGAAAAAATAGACCAGATAGTATCAGACAGGCTTAAAGATACATATTGTCCTATAGAAAAGAAAATATCGATAGCCGGTCAGGTGTATAGCTCAATAAGAGGATTCGGGCTGCTTGATTCGATAATCAGTGATGACACGATAACAGAGGTTATGATAAACGGACCGGACAACATATTCATAGAGAAAAACGGAAGACTATCAAAGCTTGATAAAAGGTTTGACAGCACAAGAAGACTTGAGGACATAATCCAGCGAATCGTAGGACTTGCCGGACGAGAAGTAAATCAGGCAAATCCGATATGTGATACAAGACTTCCGGACGGCTCGCGTGTGAATGTGGTTCTGCCGCCGATAGCACTTTGCGGACCGACTATTACAATCCGTAAGTTCTCAAAGGAACCTATGACGATAGAAAAGCTTATCCGTTACGGTTCGATAACGCAGGAGATAGCAGACAAACTTGAACTTCTGGTAAAAGCAAAATACAACATATTCATCTGCGGAGGTACAGGTTCCGGAAAGACGACATTCCTGAATGCGTTGTCGAACTATATACCAAGCGATGAACGTGTAATAACGATAGAGGATTCGGCGGAGCTTCAGATAACAGGTGTTGACAACCTGGTAAGCCTTGAAACCAGAAATGCAAATGCCGCTGGAGCCGGTCAGATCACGATAAGAGATCTCATTAAGTCATCGCTTCGAATGAGACCGGAGAGGATAGTAGTCGGAGAGGTCAGGGGCGGCGAGGCGCTTGATATGCTTCAGGCGATGAACACAGGACATGACGGATCGCTCTCGACAGGACATGCAAACTCAACCGAGGATATGCTAAGCCGACTGGAGACAATGGTTCTGCAGGGAGCGGAAGGACTTCCGCTTGAAGCGATAAAACAGCAGATAGCATCGGCTATCGACATAATAATCCATCTTTCAAGACTTAGGGATAAATCAAGAAAGACAATGGCAATTACAGAAGTCGTCGGAATGAAAGACGGCGAGATAGAATTAAATCCGCTGTATGAATTTAAGGAGGATGAAAAGAGCACGATCGAAAAGGTATCCGGCTCACTGGTACGGACAAAAAATCCTCTGAAAAATGATTTTAAATTACAGCTTTCGGGAATAAGAACAGTTATATAGGTGTGGAAATGGCAAAGAAACAAGGGAAAAAGAAAAAGGATAAAGTTATAGAGCCGCAGTATTATGTATCTGCGACAAACATGAGAACGTATAATTATAAAGTTTATCATATGCCGGTATATGAAAAGATATTATTCTTTCTTCTGGCATTTGCGGTTGGCGCAGGCATTGGTTACCTGTTTTATGGAGGAATAGGAAAGGATGCATATGGACAGCCGACAAAGATCACATATTGTCTGAATGTGATAATCCCGGGAATAATAGGAATCATTGCCGGAAAGATGATCATTCCGATAAGAACGGAAAGTGTGATAAAGAAACAAAAGAACAAGCTGAGCCTGCAGTTTAGGGATATGCTTGAGGCACTGAGCACATCGCTTGGAGCCGGAAAGAATGTGACGGATTCGTTTAAAAGTACATACGAAGATATAAAGATGCAGTATGAAGAGGGCGCATACATATTAAATGAGCTTGAAGTGATACTGACAGGTATGGACAACAATATCGAATTGGAGGAGCTGCTTCTTGATTTCGGAAAACGAAGCGGAAATGAAGATATTGAAAGTTTTGCAAAGGTGTTTGAAATCTGCTACAGAAAAGGTGGAAACATAAAAGAAACAATCCAGACCACATATGAGATATTGAGCGACAAGATGGAAATCGCAGAGGAGATAGAGACGACACTTACAGCAAATAAGTCGGAGCAGAACATAATGATCGTAATGCCGGTTATCCTTATTGCGTTGATAAAAGGAATAAGTTCAGATTTTGCAGCGAATTTTGTTACTGCAACAGGAATAGTATCGACAACGATAGCAATCGGAATTTTTGTGGCGGCATATTTTGTTGGAAAGAAGATTTTGAATATAAGGGTGTGACAAATGTTTAATGTAATAGATTATGTGTTTTGGATTTTAGGTGGGATATTCACCTTGTTCTGGATAGTATTGTTTTTTAAAGGAAAAAAGAGTGCAGGGCTTTTCGCAGGACTTGATGAAAAACAATATCCGTTTAAAGATTTATATTTTATAGGATATGAATTTCTTGAAATGATAGGTTACGATTACAAAACAAAAAATGACCGTATTATGAGAAAACAGATGGCAGTTTTAAATGACTGCAGATATGCTGATTATTATATACGTGTTACGAGGTCGCAGCAGGTGACGATAGGACTTACATTATTTGTAGTATCGTTTTCAATGTACGGACTGTTGGATAATATAGCGGGACCGCTTGTGTTCTGGATGTTTGCATTTGCAGGATTTTACTATTACGGAAATCTGGCAAGTGAGACGATAAAAAAACGTTCAGAGGAGATGCTTACAGATTTTTCAAACGTGGTATCAAAGCTTGCGCTCCTGACGAATGCAGGGCTTATCATGAAAGAGGCATGGGAACAGGTCGCATATAACGGCGATACTGTGATTTACAAAGAAATGCAGACATCCGTGGAAGAAATGAAAAACGGTTATTCGGAAATGGATGCGATATATAGATTTGGATCGAGATGTATGATTCCGGAGATAAAGAAATTTACATCTACGATCGTTCAGGGAATACAAAAAGGAAATAGTGAACTCACAACAATGCTGCAGCAGCAGAGTGCAGAGGTGTGGAACCTGAAAAGACAGCTTGTAAAGAGACAGGGAGAGAAGGCATCAGGTAAACTTCTCATCCCGATGATGATGATGTTTATGGGAATACTCATCATGGTAATAGTACCGGTGTTTACTAATATCGGTGCGTAATATCGGTAAAAGACCGGATTTACTGGTTTTTTATATACATAACTAAAAATAAAACATAAAAGAAAGGAGAAATTAGTTATGAATTTGTTAATCAATGATTTGAAAATTAGAGGAAAGGTATTATTTAACCGTTTCTTACGTGATGAGGAGGGAGATGTAAACGTAGTATCAATCGTAGTACTTATCGGTGTTGCAGTGCTTCTTGCAATGGCGTTCAAAGATCAGGCTGGAACACTTATAGATACTTTATTTGAAGCAATTGGTAATAATGCAGATAAAGCTGTAGGCAAAGAAGGAGCCTAAAATTATTTCATGGTAAAGATCAAAGGGGAGCATCTGCTCCCCAAAGATTAAAAAGTATCAACCAAAATTTGATACAGGAGTTAAAGGGTTAGAAAATGGACAAAATAAAAAATGAGAAGGGTGCCCTCATAGTGGAGGCATCAATTGTGTTTCCGACTATGTTTTTCATATTGATGTTTTTGTTTGTGGTAGGAAATGCATATGTACAGAAATGCAGGATAGAAGAAATTGTGGTTTCCTCAACCCTGGAAGGAGCTGCGCATTGTGCAGATCCATTACTTGATTCAGTGGAGGCTGATGACGGGGGACCGGGAACGATTCCGGGATTTAAGGATGTGGATTTACAGCCATACAGATATCTGGCAGCAATGTTGACTGATCAGAAAACAAATGTTGAGGAAAGAATTAATGATAGAGTTTCAGGATTAGGAAGTGGATTCTTTACGGGGATGACACCTGATTTTTCTATCAGCAATGTTAAATTTGACAGTAAGTTTATCTACTCTACTGTCACGGTGGATGCAACATATGATATAGAAATCCCTTTCAAAATACTTGGAATGGATGAGTTTATGAAAATATCATATGCCACACATACGGATATACCGGTTTCGGATGTGCCGGAGTTCATACGAAATGTAGATTTCGCAGAAGATCTGGTACAGAGAGTTACAGGAAGTGATATATCCGAACAGACAGGAAAACTGGCAGAAAAAATTACCGACTGGGTAGGAAAGTAGAGTAGATTATGTTTAAATATACGAAAAAAGAGAAAGGTGCAGTATCGGTCTTTCTGGTCATCATACTTGTTCCATGTATGCTCGTGGCAAGTATTTTTGTAGATGTGGGAAGAGTAAGTCTTTCAAAGTCGGCAGCAGAGTCAGCATCAGATCTGGCACTGAACTCTCTTATGACTAATTATGATTTTGACCTAAATGACTGGTATGGAATGGTAGCATCATGCCAGAATATAGATGAATTTTATGAAGCATCTGAAAAATGCTTCGAATCAGCACTTAAATCGCAGAACTTATCAGATGATGAAATAACAACATTGTTAGGAAGTTTTAAGTCGATGATAGGCGATACAGCTGATGCTGTGGATTATCTGCAGGTAACACCTGCATCGGATGATAATTTCGCAACAATAGGTGCAATGGAGGGAGCAAATCTCGCAAACTCTACAATGCTTAAATCACAGATAGTAGATTTCATGAAATATCGTGCACCGCTGGCGGCATGTGAGAATATAGTCGACAGGCTGCGAAGTGGTAAAGTTGATGGTGTTGAAGATATGATGGACAGCGATAAAAATGAACCTGTAGTTAAGGCAAAACAGCATTTCTGTGAGGCTGAGTCAACTCTTATGCGAGATAGTTACTATACATACAAACAACTGCGCGATAAATATTCATATGGAGAACCAGAGCCGACAAATGCACTTTTAAATGAATGTCTTACAGCAATGCTTATACATCGTGAAATGTACCGTGAAATGAATACATATCTGGTAACTAATTTATATAATACAGAAGATCTCCATATATTTAATAGAGCCACAGCAAGATATGATGATTATTCATACGATAAAAGTAATTCAGAATGTCATTCCAGAATTGAAGATGATGGAACATATTATATAGACGGGGATAAATTAAGTGGACAGTTTGATGATGTAAAGGATGCTATAGCAGACTTTAATGATGCAAAAGATAATTTTACTAAAGCGGTAAATAGCAATGGTGTCACATATACAGCGGGCACGACAAATGATATCCAGTATTGGAAACATGCGCAGGATACATATGATGGATCAGGAAAGTATAGGGAAAAACTAAATAAAGCCGCAACCGAAGTGATTAAACAGTACTGTATACTGGAGGCAATGATGGATTGTGAGCCGGGTACAGGACTTCCGGATAATTATAACGATACATATGAGGATTTAAAGACAAAGGTAATAAATATTCGTTCAAAATATCTGGACACTTCAAGTCATGATAGCAGGGATTCATATCTGGTGCTTGTGGATAGATTAGAAAAGATATCAGCTGATAATATTTATAATATAGAACCAGATAGTCTCACACTGTCTGATGGTAAAACAGTTACAACTGAGATAGCAGATATATCCAGCGATCTTATAGGACGAAGAACGATTTTAAAAGAATATTCGGATGCAATAAACATTGCAATATATGGTGATGGAGATGATATAAAATCTCTTGAAACATTAAAAAAGGATGCAAGTGAATATTCAACAAAGTTATCGAAATGGAGAAATACTGCCAATGATTCAGGAACACAGATGGGCAAAGATGATAAAGCAGAAGCCGATGAGAAACTATCAAGTGAGGAAGCAGGAAACATTACAGAAGAATCCATTTGTGTATTAGAGACAAGACTAAAAAATATAAAGTCACAGATAGATTCAGTTATAGAAGCAATCGATAATTTCACATATGGTGGAAAGAACGTTATGCTGATTACTGATTTTTCTACGTTCAAATCAGCTGCATCTTCAGAGATGTCTGAAAGCGAAATCAATAGCAGGACTACACAGTCCGAACTGGAAAGTTATGCAACAGGGGCATTTGAAAATTTATTCAAGCCTTCTGGTGGAAGAGATGACGTGATCATGGAGATAAATACGGATGATGATTATAATCTGCAGTTGAATTTGAGATTGAAAACAGTAAAAATCCCAGGTGTTTATTTATTTTGGAATGATAAATTTAAAGGGGCAAGTGAGGATGATATAGACAAGTTTGATAATGACAGGGGAAATGCAGAAGATAAAGCAGAAGAACTGGAAAACAGTGCAAAAAATAAAAAAAATCCGCATAAAGATTCGCAGGATATAACCGCAGAGATAGATACTATAAAAGAATATTTTGGAATGAGTTCAGTTCTGACAGGATTATTAGATGTGATCGGAAATATAGTTGATGGAGAGTTTGATGACATAAGGGATAAACTCTATATTTCAACATATATGCTTGAAATGTTTTCATATTCTACTATGGACAATGAAGGTCGGTACCGGATGCTTAAAAAGAGTGGTTATGATATGTCAAGTCTTTGTAAGAGTAATTACGAAACAGCATATAATACAATGAATGATAAGTGGAATAGCGAGGAAATAAAGGACAATTATAACAGCAATAAAACGTTGACAAATAAGTTGATGAATTCAGAGAATAATGCGGCATATGGTTGTGAACTTGAGTATATATTATATGGCGGAACGAATGATGATAATGTTAAATCGGCATATGGTCAGATATATATGATAAGGTATACACTTAATCTGATTTCGGCTTTTCAAAATTTTTGGTCAGGAACTTCTAATACGGCAGCGACATTTACCACGATTGCATCTGGAATTCAGACGGCAACAATGGGAGTTGTGCCAGCACCTATTGTAAAGGTGGTTCTTATTGCTTTGATAACGGCATTTGAAACCGCTAATGATTCAAATAGGTTGGAAGCTGGTTTCCCGGTAGAAATATATAAAGCTAAGCCAGAAGATTGGCAGATATCTCTTGAGTTTGGTGGTGGAGATGGCATATCAGGTGTTCAGGATACATTTACCGAGAAAATAGGTGATTTTACAAATTCATGTGAAAATGGAATTACATATAGTGATTATTTGTGTCTGTTTATTTTAATTGGTATGCAGGACAATAAACTTGCAGAGTCGATGACACTGAGGTGTGGTGATCTTATTCAGACAAATATGAGTAAGGTAACCGGCAGTGATTCATACAAACTTGAGAATTCAAAAACATATTTTACGTTTGAATCGACACTACGGGTTGATCCATTATTGATTACATTGCCGATATTTAGCGGATATAATGATGCTTATGACACTACCAGCACAGACTGGTGTACATATAAAGTAAAGAAAACAAGAGGTTATTAAAAGGAGAAAAAATGAAAAAAAGATTATTAGTTTTAGGATTAGCATTTACAATGCTTGCAGCGACAGCATGCGGAACATCATCAGATGGTGGAAACAAAACATCAAAAGCAGATAAGACAGTCACAGCAACATCAAACAGTGACAAGACATCAGAGACACAGAAAAATGATGATAAAAAAGACGATGCAAAAGAAAGTTATAAATCGGCAGATGATATAACAATGGATGACCTGAAAAATCATGAAGAAACACCGGCAGATGATTTTGAGTATGGAGAAGGACCAAATGATAGTATTGTAATAGATGGCTATACAGGAGATGATCCAATAGTAGTAATTCCAAATGAAATAGATGGAAAAAAGGTTGTAGATTTTGGAAAAACATTTACTAATAATAAAGATATTGTTGCAATTAAAATTGGAGATAATATAGAAGAAGTAGCAGAGGGAGCATTAACAAATTGTGATAATTTAAAATATATTGTATTTGGTAAAAATGTAAAAACAATAAATAATGGTTTACTTGGAGGACAAAAGATTGAGCAAGTAGAACTTAATGATGGATTGGAAAAGTTAGGATGCAGTCCATCTGGAGTTGGCTTATTAAGTAAAATTGATATTTCAATTCCAGAAAGTGTGACAGAAATATGTTTTTCTGGTGCGAAAACTATGATTGTAAAGGCTGGATCAAGTGCAGAAGCTTATGCAAAAGAGAACAATATGGACTACAGAGTAGAATAGTCAAACAGACCGGATCCACCCGCTCCATAAAACTGCAAACTATAATAGTTATGAAAATGGAATACATGAGAAATCAAATTAAGGAATAATGAAAAAGGTAAATATAAAAAGGAAAAACGTTATGAAAAGAAAAGTTAAGAATGAGCATGGCGCGATTGTAATGGAGGCAACGATCGCATTTACTGCATTTATATTTTTGATTTTTATAATATATTCAATCGTGGATATATGTTACATACAGGCGAAAATGGGAATAGCGCTAAATGAATCGGCAATAGATATGTCACAGTATTCATATTTGTATTATAAATTCGGAATAGATTCTGTCGATGATGCGATAAGCGGTGCGGCAGCTGAAAGCAGAGCCAGAGCGAATGACACATTAGCAGGAGTTGATTCTCTCATGACAGCAATAGGAGATGTCGAAGGCAGTTTTGGATCGGGTGGAGATTCTGTTGATTTTGACAGATTAAAAGAAGCACTTGATAAGACAGATGCAGCTACGGCGGATATGAAGAAAAATATAGGCGACTATGCGGACGCACTTGCCAGTGATCCGATGCGCTTTGCGAAAGGAATGGGAATGCTTGCGCTAAGCGAAGGATCATCTGCAGGAAAGTCGCTTATCGCCCAGGCGATGGGAAAAGCTTTTATGAAGAAAAATTTAAAGGATTCATCAAGCGGCAGTGCAGATGACTTCTTAAATCATTACCATGTAAAGGGTGGAATGGATGGTCTGCACTTTGATGGTACGGAGTTTTTAGTATCGACAGATGGAGAGTCAAGTGAAAATTTAAGGCTTACATGTACATATCAGGTGGAAGTTGTAAATCTTTTAGACACGGATATAGCACTTACATTCTGCCAGAGTGCCAGCACCGATGTATGGGGCAATGGAGTCAGTTCAAAATAAAGATAGATAATTGGAGTTATGAGATGAATTTACAAAATATACTATTGTTGGCCATTATGGCTGTAATGTACGGAATAGGCTTTTACCTAAGAGCCAGAAAAACAGAAAAAATCGAAAAAAGCTTCGTAATATATATGGTTATAGCTTTTATTGTCATACTTGGTATAACACTTACATTAGAACTGCTTTATAAGGACAATACATTTTGCCACAATCTAAAGAGGGTGGCGCTCATGTCGGTTCTGGCTCCGGTTGCATACATTGATTTCAAGGAACTAAAGATACCAAATGAGTATGTCCTGCTTGGAATAATATATTGGGTGCTTATTATTCCATTAGAAATATTTAAATATAATAAATACGTGTTAGAAGACATAAAATCAAGCCTTGTAGCAGCTGGTGTTCTGTTTCTGGCAGCGGCGCTGTGCAAAATATGCATAAAAGGCTCTATCGGGGCAGGAGATATAAAACTGTTTGTAGTGATGGGGCTTTTGCTTGGAGTAAGAGGAATATGGGGAGCGATGTTTCTGTCGCTTATAGTGTCTTTCTTTGCAGCAATATTTTTTCTCATCACAAAGAAAAAATCAAAAAAAGATGAGATGGCATTTGGACCGGCTCTTGCGATAGGAACTTTCTTGGCTATATTTTTGACCGGAATGTAGAGGATACGAAATGAAAAATTACAGATTTTTAGTTATGATAGGAATGGTCGCCCTGCTTGGGGGATCTGTATATAAGACATACGATAGCAGAAAAACATTAAATGATAATTATGAAAGCGCAATCGAAGACGCTCGTGAGAATAGAAAATTAGGCGTGTGGGTAAATGCCGAGGAGGATTACTTAAACGCCATAGACATAAAGGACAACGTTGATGTAAGGGTAGAACTCGGTGAGATGTATCTGGCAGCAGGCAATAAGGCTACAGCCGTAAAATGGGGCGAGAAGACAGTAGACCTGTATCCAAAAGAAGTGTCAGGATATGAATTTCTGATAAATGCATATCTGACAGATGAAGATTATGCTGCATGTTTTGAGACAAAAGAAAAGGTGGATGCTCTTAAACTTTCTTCTAAAGAAATAAATGAAATGATTTCAAAAATACAGTATGAGTATTATCTGGAACACAGCTATGATGATGCATCTATTTTTTCGGGTGGATACTGCCGTGTAAAATATAATGATACATATGGTTTTGTAAATATAAATGGCGATGAGACGGCAAATACGGATTTTGTTGAGGCAGGAGCTTTTTCAGAAGAACTTGCACCGGTAGTGGACAAGGATGGAAATGCGTACTATATCGATACCGAAGGTCATAAAAAGAAGGTAATAGATTTTGTAGATAATGTAGAGAAGCTTGGCTTTATATATGATGATATATTCCCACTTTATGATGGTAAGGATTGGACTTTCTATAATCTGGATGGAAAGAAAATTGCTGGAGGCTTTGATGATGTTTCATCAATGGGAAATGGGATAGCCGCCGTTAAGGAAAAGGATAAATGGCATCTTATAGATGAAAAAGGCAAAAAGGTTACAGATGACGAGTACGATGAGATCGCTATGGATGAGAAAGGTGTTGTTTACCGTAATGACAGAATATTTGCCAAGGCAGCCGGAAAATATTATCTGCTTGATGAGAATGGCAAAAAGGTTACAGATGATACCTTTGAGGATGCAAGACCATTCAATGGTGAAGGTTATGCTGCTGTAAGGATAGATGGAAAATGGGGATTTATCGACAAGGATGGCAAAGTAGTCATAAAACCGGAATATGTTGAGGCGAGAAGTTTTTCAAATGGATTCGCAGCAGTAAGACGTGCTACAGGATGGGGATTCATAAATGAAGATAATGATGTGGTTATAGAATGTAAATTTGATGATGCTAAAGATTTTAATGATCATGGATGCGTCTTTGTAGCAATAGACGATAAATGGAATTATCTGTTATTGTATTCACAGAATCACTAATTTTATTTACAGGAGGCAAAAAAAGTGAACTTTACTTATGAAAATCAGGGAACAAATACATATCTGGTCTATCAGATCGCAGGCAGCGATAAAATTGATACAATGAGTCTTGGAATGATAACAAATAACAAGATAGCAGGGATTGTTCCGACTGTATTTACCCAGCTTGATGCTGATAAATTTATTAAATATAATGTGACCTCGCGGATTACTGCAAAGGAATTTCTCACGGGGATTGTTAACAAAAAACGTCTGCTTGGTGTTTTCTCAGGAATAACAAGGGCAATTCTTTCAGCAGAAGAGTATATGATAGATGTTTCAAATCTTCTTATAGATCTTGATTATATTTATACGGATGTTTCAAGCTGTGAGACTACGCTTATATGTCTTCCTGTAATAAGTAAAAATAATGAAAATGTAGATTTTGGCATGATGTTTAAGAAAATACTGTTCAGCACACAGTTTGATCAGACAGAAAATTGTGATTATGTTGCGAAACTCATAAATTACTTAAACAGTACACCTGTTTTTTCTATTACAGATTTTGACAGGCTTTTGACAGAAACCATGAATGATGAGATACTGCAGTCACAGACAGAGTCGTATGTTCCGGCACAGGCAGCAGCACAGATGAATGAGACAGTGCAGCCGCAGGAATTTTCGACACAGGAAACACGAATGTCACAGCAATCGGCTATGCAGCCACATCCAATGCAGCCACAGCCATTGCCACAGCAGCCAATGCAGCATAATGTTTTGCCACAGCCAGTAAAACCACAGATGTCTGCTCAGGCAGGAACAGAAGGAAGCGGTCAGATCTCAGTTCCACCTGTACAGGGTGATCCAAATGAGAAAGAGATGTCTTTGTTTGGACTTCTAACACATTATAGTAAGGAAAATAAAGAAATATATAACAGACAGAAAGCACAGAAGAAGGCGGCTAAAGAGAATCCAGTGGATTCAAATATAAATATGCCAAATCAGGAATTTGCAATTCCGGGTCAGGCACCACAGTCTATGTCAAAGTCAGTGCCATCAAAGCAGAACCAGCAGTTTATGCCAAAGCCAGCACCATCACAGCAAATGCCAAAGGCATCACAGATGTCGGTTCAGTCTAACCCAACACAGCCTAAGCCGGTATTTCCAAAATCAGCTCCGGTGTCAAATCCGTCTGTACCACAGAACATTTTACAGCAGATGCCTGTCACAGGAAATTTTGGCGAGACTACAGTTTTAGGTGCGGCAGTGGCGGCCGGTGAGACAACTGTTTTGGGTGCAGCGCAGGCACAGATAGTAAGTCCGTATCTTCTGCGTCTGAAGAATAATGAGAGGATACAGCTGTCAAAACCTGTGTTCAGGATTGGAAAAGAAAGAAGTTACGTAGATTATTTTATCAGTGACAATACTGCAGTCAGCAGGAGCCACGCAAATATTTTGATAAAGGGAACAGAATTTTATATCGTTGATACGAATTCAACAAACCATACATATGTGAATGGAAATATGCTTCAGAGTAATGTGGAGACAAAGCTTGAGCATGGTTCAAAAGTCAGACTGGCAAACGAAGAGTTTGAATTTTTCATGTATTAGTGGATATTATAGGAGGCGGTTATGAATTTTTATATAGCTGGCCAGACGGATGTCGGAATTGTGAAAAGTACAAATCAGGATAGTCTGCTGGTAAAAAAAATAACAACAGATTACGGCGGGATGGTTTTTGCCATTCTCTGTGACGGAATGGGTGGTCTGGCAAAGGGGGAGCTTGCGAGTGCGACCGTGATACGTGCGTTTGACGAATGGGCACAGAACGAGCTTCCGATTTTAGGACAAAATGGTCATATAGATGACATGAGCCTGAAAAATCAATGGGAGAGAATTATTCTCGAACAAAATGTCAAGATCAAAAATTATGGAATGAGTATCGGTGTAAATATCGGAACCACAGCGGTAATATTACTTGTTACACAAAACAGATATTATTTGATGAATGTGGGCGATTCGCGCGCATATCTGCTTTCTGATGATATAAGGGTATTGACAAAAGATCAGACTCTTGTTGAGAGGGAAGTTGAACTAGGAAATATAACAAGAGAACAGGCAGAAGTAGATCCACGACGCAGTGTTCTGCTTCAGTGTGTCGGTGCATCCGAAAACGTAATTCCGGATATGTTTTATGGTGATGTTATGCCAAACACTGCCTTTTTACTCTGTTCGGATGGTTTCCGGCATGAAATCACACCGGAGGAAATATACGCAAATCTTAATCCGGATATAATTTTGGATTCAAATGAGGCAAACAGCCGTCTTAGAATGTTAATCACATTAAATATGCAGCGTAATGAAAGAGATAATATAACAGCTGCACTTATTAAAGTTCAATAGAGATAAGATTTATTAGGGATAAGGTTACAAGGGATTACGAGTATGGAGACTTTAAATTTATTTATCGAAGAAATAAAATCGCAGCCGTGGCAATTTAACGTAGGATTTCTGACGATCATTCCATCATATATTTTTACCATAAGAGTTTTATATGATAAAAAGGTTGGATTAAAGAAAAAAATTGACAAGGCTCAAAAAAAAGGAAACGTGGCGCAGGCTACTATTTATACTGGTGATGCGTATAAACTTGGAAGAAACAGATCAAGAAGAGTTCATGGTAATATGGGAGAATACTATTCCGCTAAGTATACATATGTTGTGAATGGAAAAACATATTGTAAAACATTTCGCTCAGACCCGAGGGAACACACAGGTTCTCCACTCAGAGAAAAAATAAATGTATATTGGTTGGATAATCCCAAAAAAGCTTTTTGGAGTGGAAATAGTAATGCAATAGGATATTGGTATAGAGCATTTTGTATATTCTATCCATGGATATTTTTCATAGTATTTGTTCAGATTTTAACAGCATTAACGAAGTAAGGAGTTTTTAAAGATATGAAAAGAGATAATATAACAGCTGCACTTATTAAGGTTCAATAGGAGGAACACAATGCTTGAGATAGGTTCCCTTGTGGACGGAAAATACAAAATCCTAAACGAGGTTGGGCATGGTGGCATGAGTATCGTCTATCTTGCCATGAATGAAAAAGCCAATAAACAGTGGGCGATAAAGGAAGTCCGTAAGGATGGAGTAAAAGATTTTGAAGTCGTAAAACAAAGTCTTGTTGCAGAGACAGATATGTTAAAAAAATTAAGCCACCCATGTCTGCCGGACATTGTGGATGTTATAGAGGATGATGATCGTTTTCTTATTGTGATGGATTACATACAGGGAAACTCTCTCAGCAAGGCATTGGATGAGTTTGGAGCACAGCCACAGGATGAGGTTATCAGGTGGGCTAAGCAGCTGTGCGATGTTTTAGGATACCTTCATTCACAAAATCCACCCATCATCTACAGGGATATGAAACCGGCTAACATTATGTTAAAGCCTGATGGAAATGTAGCACTCATTGATTTTGGTACGGCAAGGGAGTTTAAAGAAAAAAATATTGCGGATACTACATGTCTTGGAACTATGGGGTATGCAGCACCGGAGCAGTTCGGAGGTATGGGACAGACTGATCCAAGGACTGATATATACTGTCTGGGGGCAACACTTTACCATCTGGTCACAGGAATGAGCCCGTGTGAGCCGCCATATGAGATAAGCCCTATACGACAGATAAATCCTGCACTTTCAGGAGGTCTTGAGAGTATTATCTTAAAATGTACACAGCCAAACCCTATGAACCGCTATCAGAATGCGGCAGAGCTTATGTATGCACTTGAACATTATGACGAGATAGATGATATTTTCAAGAGAAAGCAAAAGAAAAAACTTGGGCTGTTCATTACATCTTCAATTCTTACATTAGCACTCGGTGCTGCCTCGATATGGGGTTATGTTTCAGCTGAAAATAAGAAAAGTGAAAATTACGATAATATTTTAAAGGCTGCGGATTCATATGAGGATTATTATAAGGCGATAGTTACTGATCCGACGAGGACAGAGGCATATGTAGATCTGAATAATATGCTTATATCTGATTTTGTTCTGGATAAGGATGAAGCGCAGATACTTTCAAAAATCCAGGTCGGATTAGATAATACAGGAAGTGATGGATATTCGCACACATATGATGTAATGTCACAGCTTAAAAAGAGTAATCCGGATGGATACGAACAGGTGTGCTACATGTTTGGGGAAAGTTTTCTTTTTTACTATGATATAAATGTAGAAAAGGACAGATACGCCAATGCCGCAAAATGGTACAAAGAGGCGGTAAATAAATATCCTGTTGCAAAGATATATTGTGATATATCTGACTGCCTTGATCTTATAAGCCAGTATGGAGAAGCAAAGATAAAGCAGACCGAAAAGATGTATGAGGAGTATGGACAGCTGTGGAGCAAGATATCGGATCTGGAAAAAGAATCAGAGGAATTTGACAGTGTTGATTCAAAGCTTCAGGTGTGGAATGAGATAGATGATATATTAAACAACAACATTTCTCCACTTCTTGAGGTTACTTCAAAACAGGATATGATCGAATTACTGCAGAGAGTGTCTCAAAACTCTGGGAATATAGATAAATCGATAATAAAAGACGATATTGATAATCTTCAGCATAATATAGAGCAGACGATTGATAAGATAGATACGATAAAGGAGGAAAAGTAAATGAGTTACGATACATATAGACTTATCTTTATCGGAGCGGCGATTGCCTGTGGTGTAATGTTTCTTGTATCGGTTACATTATTTTTTGTCTTCAAGATTCCTAATATCATCGGTAATCTCACAGGCAGGAATGCTAAAAAAGCGATAGAGGATATCAAAAGACAGAATGAATCGTATGCATATAGCGACAAAGCAAATGCATTAAATGGCAAAAAGAAAATCACTGAGAAAATCAGTACGGCAAGGCTGGATAATATTGGCGAGACAACAGTACTGGGATATAACGGAGAAGACGAGACAACAGTACTTGGAAATAATGGAACAGATGAGACAACAGTGCTGGGATATAGTGGAGAAGACGAGATAACAGTACTTGGAAATAACGGAGAAAACAAGACAACAGTACTTGGAAATAATGGAACAGACGAGACAACAGTACTTGGAAATAACGGAGAAGACAAGACAACAGTACTTGGAAATAATGGAGAAGACGAGACAATTGTGCTGGGATATAGCGGAGAATTGCCGAAACAGATGATGAGCGATGCGGAATTTATCGTCACAGAAGAAATAAGATTTATACATACAAAGGAATGGATCTAGGCAATCTAGCCAGAGTAAATGCCGCCACAACGCATTGTCTATTTAAGATACAAAAAATTAAACGCGACGCGACCCGCTATCACATAGTGTTACAGGCTGGCAAAATATAAAAGCTGGCATAAATGAAGGCTGAGAGGCTTGAACGGGATTTTTTGTATCGCAGCTGCGTCTTAGGCGGCATTAACTCCGGCACGATTTTCTCACAAATCGAAAGTCTGCGGCAGACATGCACTCAGCCCAAACACCCCAGCCGCCGAATGAATATACTGTATTGGAAAAATAGAGATACAAAATCCAAAGATAAAAATTTTCCGTTTACGTTCGGATTTAAAGCATAAATAGGCAAAAAGGAACAGAAAAAATGCACAAAGAATAATGTAATAAAATTTAAAAAAATACGAAAATGTAGAAAACATAAATATTTCAAAAAGTAACCATAAACGTTATAAACAATATGTTATAATAGCGGACATAACGATTAGATTAGATGAATTTAGGAGGATGTTATGAAAAGCAAAATAGTAAGACAGCTGGGAGCAATGCTGATTGCCGGAGCAATGCTTGTGACAAGCGGAAACGTTACGATGTATGCTGCGGAGCAGACAGATGAAAATGCGGAGGTGGATGTAGCGCAAAATGAGGCATTATATGGTGCTGAAATGGATGACGTAGAAAAACTAGAAAAAGGTGATGGATATTTTATATGTAAGGAATTGCTTAATGGAAAAGAAAAGTATGTAGCATATATTTTAATCGATAAGACTGAACGCAGTATGGATGACATATTAAAGGATATTGCAAATAGCAGATATATGACAGCCGGGAATGTAGTAGCAATAACAACTGTAAAGAAAATAGCAAAAATTGATTCTAACATTATAAAGAAGGTTAGAAAATATAAATGGAATATAAAATTATGTGCTCGTTTTTATAATCCGATGGATTATCATGATATATATTTTGAAAAAATGAATGATGAGGATAAAGAATACTCATTTAAAGTTACTTATAATACTGATGAAAGTGTTATAGATAATTTGAAAAATAAGGGGATTCTAGGGTATAGTTTTTCTATTGACAGTACAGATAAAAATAATGTTCCTTATGAAAAGTTTATGGAAGAAGGTGAGGTAGGTTTGTATGAGTGCGTAGACAATGATTTTTATAAGCAGCCGGTACCAAGAGAAGATATGAGATTGTATTATTATGATGAAAATAGAGATAAGTATGTATTATTTGATCGAGGAATGTATTTTTCGTGTGATCAGGTAATAAATAACAGAGATGCAGATAGGTCCTATATGGAAGTTAAATCTTCAAAGATAAATTGTTATGGTACATATCTTGTATGTAGTGCAGATCTTCCAGATTCAATGGTTTTTAACTTAACAGGATTAGAAAAATCTGGAGATAATCTGTTATACTACAAAAATGGTTTGCGAGACACATCATATACTGGATTGTGTGAGTATGATGGAAATACATATTATGTAAAAAATGGATCTGTAGATTACAGTGTGAACATGTTATATGACTATAGCGGCTCCACATGGAATATAAAAAATGGCAAGGTTGATAAAACCGAGTCCGTGACAATGAACAATGGATCACTGGTATATACAAAGGATGGAAAGACAAGCAATGAAACAACACTCTGTAAATATAATGGCGAATGGTATTACATACATAATGGAAAAGTAGATTACAATGCAAATACTTTATGCAAGTACAATGGATCATGGTGGTATGTTCAGAACGGCAAGGTAAACTTTAAATATACTGGACTGTGTAAATTCAATGGAAGCTGGTGGTATGTAAGCGGAGGACGAGTAAATTTCAATGCAACAGGGCTTTGCAAGTACAACGGAAGCTGGTGGTATGTAAGCAGTGGTAAAGTAAACTTCAATGCAACAGGGCTTTGCAAGTACAACGGAAGCTGGTGGTATGTAAGCAGTGGTAAAGTAAACTTCAATGCAACAGGCCTTTGCAAATACAACGGAAGCTGGTGGTATGTAAGCGGAGGACGAGTAAACTTCAATGCAACAGGGCTCTGCAAGTACAACGGAAGCTGGTGGTATGTAAGCAGTGGTAAAGTAAACTTCAATGCAACAGGCCTTTGCAAATATAATGGAACGTGGTGGTATGTAAGCAAGGGCAAAGTAAATTTCAATGCAACAGGGCTCTGCAAGTTCAATGGAAATTGGTTTTATGTAGAAAAAGGTGCAGTAAGATTTAAAACAACCCTCTGCAAATATAATGGAACATGGTGGTATATAAACAATGGAGTTGTAAATTTCACGAAGACAACCATGTGTAAATACGGTAAAAACTGGTATGCTGTAAGTAAAGGAAAAGTTGCATGGAATTACACGGGATATATGAATTACAATGGCAAAAACTACAAAGTAGTAAAGGGAATAGTTAAATTCTAAAGAAGATGAGGAGTATGAAAATGAAAAAGCGAGTTAATTCGTTTATTATGACTATATTGATGGTATTGACGATATTGCCGACAAATTTCATAACAGTTGGTGCAGAAAGTGATTGCAAGATTTATTTGAAAGTATATAATCTGGAAGAATCAGTATTAGATTCAAAAAAATTTAATGTAGATGTGACGAATGAAGATGAAACAATTGTTGATAGCATTAAATGTGGAATAGATAAGGAAGTAAAAACAAATAAATACAAGATAGAACTTAGTGGATTTATTGGTGAAAAAAATTATCGTGTGAGAATTTCCTATAGTGGATATTTGATTTATGAAAATTTATTTAAGCCTACTATAAGTGAAGACTACACAGATGTAACCCTCATCAAAGATCCATTCAGTTCCTACGATTTCAAAAATCTTCCAGATACCATGGAAATGAGTGCCGAGGAAACATCTATCCAGACCAATATAAAGCCAGAGGAAATGGATGGTTTTGTTCAGGAATTCTATTCTGATAATACGGATGTCGCTACGATTGATAAGAGCACAGGCAAGATTTTAAAGATTTCCAAGCCGGGAAAGGTTACATTCCGTGCACGCCTTGTTAATGAGGAGGCACACAGTTATAAAGAGATTTCGAAGCCGGTCACAATGGAAAAAATTTCCCATTCACTCATCCCTGTAGAGGGAAAAGAGCCTAAGGATAAGATCTATACAAAGCAGGATGGTTCTGCTTTGTATAAATCAAGTGACAGTTCTTATAATGGTAATATTACTTACTGTATAAAAGATGATGAAGGCGCAGACCTCGTTAAAAAGGCAGAAAATTTTGAAACGAATGGCCAGTGGAAAGCCAAAGGCACTTATGGAACTGTAAAAGTTCATGTGGTGGCTCCGGAGACAGACAGATATAAGGGAATAGATGATTTTTACTATACTACCAGTATTATCCCGGCAGATTACAACAACTACTCTGCCTACTGGGATATCGCAGGTACTAAATACAAAGATACCGACATTTACACCGATTTTTCTGGTATCGTTCCAAAAGCGGACAGTGCGGACGGAAATACATATGTGATAAAGCTTCAGGGCGATGACGATTCTATGTGGAGCAAAGATGGAATAGCTGCAGACAGACTTTCTTTAATTCAGGGAACTAATAATATCCCTGTATCGATCGGAAAGGGCATCTTCGAAGGAGATGAGATTAAAGATGTTGTGGAGACTGGTGAGACGACGATTTCGTTTAATTATGACAGCGAGGCACCACAGGTCAGTGAGTTTGATTTTTCCGCAGGATGCAGACCGAATGAAAATGGATGGAATAATGGAGATATAACAGTAAATATCGCAGCGAAGGATACAGGTTCAGATGTTGGTGCGATAAAGTACCAGCTGACAGGAGCTGATGGAAAAGTTTTAGTAGATAAGTCGGATATTTCGTTTGAGACTAATAATGGTCTTGCAAGTGGAAGCATAAAAATTCCATATAATTATCAGGGGGATAACCTTGTATTAAAAGCATGGGTTTATGATAATACAGGGCATGAATGCCAGACAAAGGAGCTTAAGATAAAAAATGACAGTGTTATCAATGAGCCGGCGGTTAATCTTAACAGTAAAATCCGCTTCTTTAATAGAAATGTAGATGTCAATATATCGGCAGGTGATGATCTTTCTGGCATTGCTTCTGTAAAATATGTTGTTCTTCAGGATGGAGATACCCTTGACTGGAGCAAGGGGGAAGATATCTTCGATGGAATAGCCGGGGATAAGAGTTTTGCAAAGTCTATAACCATAGATAAAGGCATAGGCTTTGCTAAAAAGCTTAACGTTTATGTGATGGTGACCGACATGGCGGGAAATGTCAAGTCGGCATGTCTTAATGATGATGAGAAGTTTACTATCGATATAACAGCTCCAAATGTCGGAGTCAGGTTCTGCGACAAAGATGATGACAAAGCGGATTCGGCTCCTGTCACAAGAGCCGGAACGATAGACTATTACAACAAGGCAAAGACAGCTGTCATAACTGTCGACGACAGAAACTTTGATGCTGACAGTGTAAAGATAATGGTACAGTCAGATGACGGAAAAGAAGCTGACATTGCAAAGAAAAAGGATGCAGTGGAAGGTGTCACAATAGGAGACTGGAATAACAATTCAATAAATGTAAATTTTGACTGCGGACATACATACAGCCTCTATGTTATCGCAACAGATAAGGCAGGAAACAGCAACACCGTTTCCGATATCAAAGTTTCCGGTGACAGAAGTCTTTCGTTCCTTCTTGATAATGAGATTCCTTCCGGTAATTTTTCCCTTATAGGATACAGGGATAGTTCGAAAAAAACGGATTTCGGAAACTGGGCTGACCGTGTTCTTAACAAAGGTGAGCTTTCATATAATGTTTATTCAAATATGGTCACGTATATGGAAGGAAATGTGTGTGATTCTTTAAGCATGGTAAAATATGCAGGATATATTTATTCAGATGCCGTTTTGAGCGATACGCAGCTTATGTCGGCTGACCTGAAGTGGAATGAGCTGGAACTTGGCGGAGCTTATGAGTTTAAAAACCAGATACCTGCAGTGGACAGAAAGTTCATTATTTATGTAAAGATAACAGATAACTGTGACAATACAAGGTATATAAGTTCGGACGGGGTTGTGTACGATGAGACTATACCTGTAGTGGAAAATGTAAGCATATCTGATGAGACAAAGCCAAACGATGATTCATGGAACAGAAAAGATGTAAATATAAATGTTTCAGCTTCGGATAATCTTTCAGGAATAAAAAAAGTACGTTATACAGTTACATGTGGAAAGAAAACGCTTATAAAAGACGAGTGTAGTTTCTCATTAAATGATGGAAATCCATGTGATGTATCCGGTCAGTTTACAATTCCATCAGGAGATGATTTTATAAATGATGGAAGAATTACTGTAAATGTGACTGCGGAGGATATGTCAGGAAACTTATCTGAGATAAAGAGTATTCCGGTAAACCTTGATTCAAAAGCCCCTGATGGGGAAGTAAAGGACATGTCAGATAAGGCATGGACTACAGAGGACAAGGTATATACCGTGACAGCGCAGGATGAAACAAGTGGAATAAGACGCATCACCTACTCTGTAAAGAGAAGTGATGATGACAATGTTTTAGTAGATGGTGAAGATATATTGTATGACGCAGGAACTGCCGCAGGAAATAACCGGGTGGCAGGAAAGATCGTCCTTCCGGCAGAAGACCACAGATTTGACTGCAGTGACCTGGTTATCACAGTATGCATAACAGACATGGCAGACAATACGACAGAGATCGTAAAGAACACAAGCATAGATACGACAGAACCGGATGCGGACATTGAAACAGAAACAGAGGCAAATGATGCCGGATGGTACAATGATGACATCACATTTAAGACAACAGCATATGATGCGACAAGCGGAATTGAATCCGTCACATATACCATCACAGCACCGGACGGAAGCGTCATAGGGGATGCAGACCGTGCCGTTACTTTTTCAGATTTCGAAAAAGGAAATGGAAGTGCAGATGGATCATTTGTTATAAAAAGATCAGACAGTCCGCTGTATGATTACGGTGCACTTGTAATCACTACAACGACAAGGGACGTTGCCGGAAATGAGACAAAAAAATCCAAAACGATAAATGTTGACACAACAAAGCCGGATGCAGAGCTTGTTGGGGATGACGGTGCGAATAAAGACGGATGGCACAACCAGAAAGTTGATTTCACACTCAATGTTTCAGATGCGACAAGCGGAATAAAAAATGCGTCATATACTATAACGAGCAAGACCGGTGACGTGATCGGAAAAGAAGACAAGACCATTACATTTGATGGGCTTAAGACCGGTGACAAAACCGCCACAGGAAAAATTGAGATACCAATGGAGGCAGGACATTTTTATGATTATGAAGATCTTATAGTAAAAGTCTTAGTCTATGATGCTGCAGGAAATGTAAAGAAGATAGAGTCGAGTGTAAATGTCGATACGACTGCTCCGGATGCTTCTGTCGTGCTTAATAAAAAGACAAAAGGAAAGAAGACAAACAATTACTTTAACAAAGATGTGGATGTAGATATCACAGCATCCGACAGCCTTTCAGGAATTAAGTCGATGAGCTACAAAATAACAGTAGGAAGCGCAGATGCATCAGACTGGAAAGAGATATTCCCACAGGGAAGTGACAAGGCAGGAACAAATGACACTGTAAACAAGACAGTTACCATTCCAAAAGAACTTGTAAACAATGACTGGATAGATGTATATGTAAAGGTTATTGACAAGGCAGACAACGAGACAGTGACTCACCTTGATAATGAAAATAAGTTCAGGATAAACACAAAAGCCCCGGCAGCAGATGTGGCATACGGAACAGATAGTGCTCCTGATAAGGCATCGTTCAGCACTGTCGGAGGAACAGAGTATTACAACACACAAAGAACAGCGACAGTTACGATCACGGAATATGATACATTTTTTGATCCTGACAAGGTAGAGATACTTGTTTCTGAAGATGGAAAAGAAGCAGTAGATGTGACCAAAAATGCTGTCGACGGAGTAAGCCTTGGAGGCTGGAGAACGGTTACGACAGGAGTAGACGCAAAGTTTTCAATACCTGTATTTTTCAAAAATGATCACAAATATAAGATCGATGTGAAAGTCACAGACCTTTCAGACAATGTAAATGATGGATTTGTGATAGCAGATAAAAAATCAGACAGCTTCATCATTGATACGGTAAATCCTTTCGGAGACATAAAATACAATGGTCTTTCGGCAGGAACTGACACCACATGGAAAGAGGCTGTAACCGGCGGAAAATATGAGATCTCACGTTTTTCAAAGTCTGCACTTACAGTTTCAGGAAAAGTGGGAGATTCATTCTCAAAGGTAAAGAGCGTAAGTTACTATGTGACAGAAAATGACGGCGCACTTAAAGACCTCTCCGGAATTACTGCATGGAAAGAAATATCAGGCGTAAAACCGGACGGATCATACAGCGCATTTATAGAAAAGACAGATAAAAACTATACTGTATACTTAAAGATAACTGATTATTCCGGAAACGTGACATACATAAGTACAAACGCAGTCGTGACTGATACACAGGCTCCGAAGATAAGCGTGGACATACCGGATTCAGATACAGGTATCTACACATCGGATGTTCCGGTAAATATAAGCGTTTCGGATGATGTAAATGGAAAAATAGCATCAGGAATAAAAAGTGTCACATATCAGGTGATAAATCTTGGGCAGGTGACACAGGAAGGAAGCCTTTACGAATATACAGATACAGCAAAGAGTCTTGTAGATCTTAAGAAAGATATAAAGACTGGGATCGTGGTAAATGCAGCGCAGAATAACAGTAATGATGTGCAGATACAGGTCACAGCGACAGATAATGCAGGAAATACATACAGCACGACAAATGCGGTAAAAATCGACATCACATCCCCGCAGATCGAGGTAAGCTATGACAATAATGACGGGGATACATCATTTGGTGATGGTGCATATTTCAAAGAGGCAAGAACTGCGACGATAAAGGTCACAGAAAGAAACTTTGACGAGACAAAGGTACTTCCGGTAATCACATCAAGCGAGGGCGGCATACCTTCACTTTCCGGATGGAGCACATCATACGGAACAGGAAACGGAGATGACATCACGCATTATGCAACGATCTACTATGGATCAGATGCAGACTATACATTTGATGTTTCGATGACAGATGCTGCAGGAAACAGAAATGACGGAGTAAGTTACGGAAACTCTGTTGCGCCGGATAAGTTCACGATAGACATGACTATACCTGTGATCTCTGTTTCATATGACAACAACAATGCACAGAATGGAAACTACTTTAAAGAAACAAGGACCGCAACGGTCACGATAACAGAGCACAATTTTGAGAGCAGCAGAATGCAGCTTACAATGAGTGCGGCAGATAATGCAAATGCAGCGTCAGCTCCGTCTGTAAGCAGCTGGTCAGACAGTGGGGATACACATACAGCAACCATCTCGTTTGCGCAGGATGCTGTATACACATGGACAATGGCTTACACTGATAAAGCCGGAAACAAGGCGGCAGACCTTGAAAGCCAGAACTTCTGTATCGACCTTACAAAACCATCTGTAAGCATAAGCGGTATCACACCTGGCTCTGCAAACA
>ERZ780198.360-NODE-360-length-52474-cov-6.594098_pt1 | contig 52474 bp, 39 predicted proteins | sample MGYA00510979_ERZ780198 | MGnify/ENA primary metagenome ERZ780198 (study PRJEB29588, sample SAMEA2158039) | human gut metagenome | biome: human gut; feature: human-associated habitat; material: faeces | place: Denmark | collected 2008/2010 ...
GAAGATGCCGGTTACCCGCGACTAGACGGAAAGACCCCATGGAGCTTTACTGTAGTTTGATACTGAAACTTGATTCATTATGTACAGGATAGGTGGGAGACTAGGAAACCGGGGCGTCAGCTTCGGCGGAGTCGTCCTTGGGATACCACTCTTGATGAATCAGGTTTCTAACCTGCTCCCGTGATCCGGGAGGGGGACAATGTCAGATGGGCAGTTTGACTGGGGCGGTCGCCTCCAAAAGAGTAACGGAGGCGTTCAAAGGTCGGCTCAGCGCGGTCGGAAATCGCGCAATGAGTATAAACGTATAAGCCGGCCTAACTGCAAGACCTACAAGTCGAGCAGTAACGAAAGTTGGAGTTAGTGATCAGGTGGTAGTGTGTGGAAATGCCATCGCTTAACGGATAAAAGCTACCCTGGGGATAACAGGCTGATCTCCCCCAAGAGTTCACATCGACGGGGAGGTTTGGCACCTCGATGTCGGCTCATCACATCCTGGGGCTGTATTCGGTCCCAAGGGTTCGGCTGTTCGCCGATTAAAGTGGTACGCGAGCTGGGTTCAGAACGTCGTGAGACAGTTCGGTCCCTATCTGTCGTGGGCGTTGGATATTTGAGAGGAGTTGACCTTAGTACGAGAGGACCGGGTCGAACGCACCTCCGGTGCATCAGTTGTCCTGCCAAGGGCATAGCTGGGTAGCCGCGTGCGGATGTAATAAACGCTGAAGGCATCTAAGCGTGAAGTACACCTCAAGATGAGATATCCCACTGACTTTGAGTCAGGTAAGGTCACTTGCAGACTACAAGTTTGATAGGTCGAAGGTGGAAGTGCAGTAATGCATGTAGCTGATCGATACTAATAGACCGAGGGCTTGAACCTTTTTAGACAACTTCGTTGTCTTGGTTCACTTACTTGGGTTTCTTTCTGCTTCTTCTTTCCCTCTTTATTCGGTTTTCAATGGGCACAACCCATGAATAATCAGTCGCACCTTTCGCTCGGGTTGGTTCTAACCGACTGAGCAGGTATATATTCGCACCTTTCGCTCGGGTTGGTTCTAACCGACTGAGCAGGTATATATTCGCACCTTTAGCTCAGGTTGGTTCCTACCAACCGAGCAGGTATATATTCGCACCTTTAGCTCAGTTGGTAGAGCAACTGACTCTTAATCAGTGGGTCCCGGGTTCGAATCCCTGAAGGTGCACCAAGTCAGTGTTTTTAACGCGGAGGGTCCACCCGTTCCCATTCCGAACACGGAAGTTAAGCTCCGCAGTGGCAACAATACTTGTCTGGAGACGGACCGGAAAGATAGCTCATCGCCAACATCTTACCTTTCCGGGATATATGGCTTCTCCGTATATCCCGCTTTCTGATTTCCTTTTTCCCTCGCCCCGGTCTTCCTGTCCCCCCGTTTCCCCATTTATATTCCTCCTTAGCTCAGTCGGTAGAGCGCATGACTGTTAATCATGATGTCGTTGGTTCAAGCCCAACAGGGGGAGCCATCTTTGTTGTACGAAAAAGCTACAACAGACAAAAAGCACAAGATACCCACGTATCTTGTGCTTTTTGTTACTATATCTTGTGTTTTTGTCATCGAACAAAATCTTTGAATTTAACAGCTGCATTTGGGCGCTTTTGGGGAAAACAGGTCTTGAACTTACGTCATATCCTTTTTGTTTGATAAGGAGACTACTATTTCATAATAATTTTTAAGAGAGAACAAGTTTTTTAGGTTCTCTCTTTTTTACTGTTTCTTGAATAGCATTTGAATTTTTTTCACTTCTTTGTAATTGGTGAAGAAACGAATTTGAAACCAAAAAACTTCAGATAGGAGTTAAAATGTGCCAATCGGCACATGAAAACCCCAAGTTAAAAGTTATATAATAATAATGTATGTTTAAGATATTCTTAATCAAAGGAGAGTAACAATATGAAAACAAACACAAGAAACGTTTTTGTCGGTGTAATATTGATGATTGTAATGCTTCTTGGAATCTCAATGCTTACTGCATGCAATGACGTTTCTCTTGATAAGTTGCAAAACGAATACGGTATCGTTATTGACGGCGGTGGGTTTGAAGAAGGCTCAACTCTTGTCAGCAACGAAATTGCGGTAAGCACAGAAGAAGCGACAGAGGTTCTTGCGGCTATTGCCGATCAGAACTACGACAAAGACGGTAGCGTATATATTTTCGATATCTACGTTACGAAAGACGGCGCAAAGGTTCAGCCGAGCGAAAAAGTGAAGGTTTCTGTTCCGCTTCCGAATATTCAGGTTGATAATTACCTTGTATTCCACGTGAAAGCAGACAACTCGGTAGAAAACCTTGTTCCCACTGTGGCTGACGGAAAAATCTCATTTGAAACAAGCAGTTTTTCCTACTTTGTAATTGCAGAAGCGGCACCTTCCGAACACGTACACAACTACGTATGGGTAGAGGGAACCGAGCCCACCTGTGAGAAAGAAGGCGTTGTTGCACACTATCACTGCGACGGCTGCGGCAAGAACTTTGACCCCAATTATGGAGAAGTTGAAACGGTAAGCATTCCAAAAGCAGAACACGAATACGGTTCAATGTACTGGGGGAAATCTGCCAACTTCTTCCATGACGGCAACATTGAATACTATCAATGCGCCGTTTGCGAAAAATACTTTGATGAGGGACTTAACGAAGTCGAAACCGTTGTGATTCCCAAATACTCAACCAATCTCTCCATTTGCGTAAACGGAACGCCGACGGCGCTCGTGCTTGGTGAACACAATGACAACTTTATCGAGTGGTCTCTCGAAGGACTTTCGGTCACAAAGGGCGACGTGATCACCCTGTGCCAGACCGATCATGCAGAGATCAGTCATAATTACTTTGCCGATGGGAACGTTGGTATTGATGGAAAGATACTTACCACGACGGCAGCGGCGAACGTGTCTCTTCACGCAACGGACAACGGACTTATGTTGTTTATCGACGGATATAAGTACGAGGGAATCGTCATTGAAATCAACGGCGTGCAGTATCCGATGATTTATACTGCGTATCCTGATGAAACAACGACTTACATTTACGGCTACGTGAATTTTGTCGTAGGTGATAAATTCGTTATCGTGGATAACGTAAGCGGTACGGTTTACGATTACGACGACCTCGATCCCGTCTTTGCTTGGGATACTTGGGATTACCATCGTGGCGATAACGGTGAATTCGTGATTGACTATGCCGCACGTTACGGAATCGAGTTTGACGACGGCGGCAATAAGAAGATCTACATCAACAAAGTCTTTGCTCCCCTTGACGGAAGCTCATACGAGTTAACTTTTGAGAATTCCGACACCGAATCGGTAAGCCTTACGCAAATGCAATTCGAAACGGGTTCCGAAGCATACGAAGATCTTTTGTGGTACATAGCACACGAAGACGTAGTAAACAACGAAGATATCGTTTCCTATATAGGCGAAAAGGGCTTGTATGTGTACATCGTTAAGCTTCAGCTTGAAGAGGGCATGAAGTTCAATATCAAAAACCTTACGGCAAACAGCACGATAACCGCAGACCATCTTGCGGAAGTATATACGGAAAGCGGATGCATAACCAAGGACGGCGATTATATCAAGGTTTTAGTCGGCGGTTATTATTCTATCGTTTATATGCCTTGCTATAACGGCTTTATGATAGAAGAAGCAGAAAATCCTGCCGATGTTTATATGTACGTTGACGGCAATTTCGTTCCGCTTATGAAGGATGCAGATGGTGTTGTAACATACGAAGGTCTTGTAGCGGATACAAGCACAAACATTATGTTCACGGACAACACCTACACGACGTATCTTCCTATCACGCTTGATAGCCAAACGAATAGTTCTATCGCTCACGTAATTCAAAGCAACGGTATGAGTATGCTGTTCTTCGATAAGGCAGGAACTTATAATCTTTCCTATAACGTGGAAACGGGTGTGCTTTCCATCACTTCCGTCGGCGGTGATGACAATCAAGGTGACGGCGACGAAAGCGGAAGTATCAATGATTATATTATTTTCATTTCGGTTATGGATAATACCAACGGAAATCAGACGCTTTACCCGACTAAAAATCCTGAAAAGCCGAGCGAACTATACGTCAGAGTGGAAACAATAGCGGCGAACAGCTATATTTCCGTCAGCGCGATGTCCAAAGCTGATTACTCCACCACCACCTATGGTACGCTTGCGAATACCGACTCGTCGGTAGCAAGTAATCTCACCGCAGAAATAATCAGCGTCAAGGTTGCCGGACCAATTGACATTTATTTCAACTTCGAAACAAAAACGGTAAGAATCGTTGCCGTGAGTTAAGAACAATGCAACAAATTTTATTTCAGTAGTAAAAGCCTTCATTTCCTTGTCATTCAAGACAAAAAGTGATAAAATATAAACAGGGATTTCCGGCTTTGGAATGTATGACGGGTACTTGGAGAGCATTCCGAGTACCCGTTATGTATCAAAAACGAGGAGGGCGCAAATGAAGAATATAAGGAACGTTCTTACAACAAATGCTTGTTTGTTGCTTTTGTATTTTTTCACTGCCCTCGTTTCTTTTTCAAACGACGTCTTTTCTTTTTCCCTGTTCACAAACGTGTGTTTCATTATCCTTTCGATCCTTTTCATAACTTACGTTGGCTATCATATCGGAAATGCGGGGCAAAAGCATTATCTTATGTGCATTGCAGTCATGATTTTTCTATTTATGATGCTGCGCGCTCTTAAATACGGCGCTTTCAGGAACGTGGACGTCATGGCTCGTCATCTGTGGTATGCCTACTACGTTCCCATTTTGTTTATTCCGTATTTTCTCTTTGATCTGGCGGTGAAGCTTGGCAAAGAAAGGGACAAAAAAGACAACGTTATTCTGTGGGGTACGGGCATTGTTACAAGCGTGCTTGCGGTTTTGGTTATGACCAACGATATGCACCGGACGGCGTTTGCTTTTCGTCCGAATTTTGAAAATTGGGACGGGGATTATTCTTACGGCATACTTTACGTGATCGTTGTCGTATGGGTGGCGGCTCTGCTTATCACGTCCTTTGCCGTTCTGATCAAAAAATGCAGAATATCCGTCGGAAAAAAATATTTTTGGATTACTTTGTTGCCAATCATATTTGGCGTCGTTTGGCTCGTATTGGATATTTTTGACGTTCTTCCGATGGTGAACGGACGTAACGTAGGCAACGAATTTCCCGAAACCTTCTGCTTTATGATAGTGGGTTTTATCCTCTCCTGTGTGAAAATCGGACTGATTCCTGCAAACGATCAATATGCGTCGCTGCTGAAGCAGACGTCCATTCCCGCGCATATCTCCGATGATAACGGAAAAGTCGTGTACAAAAGCATTTCGTCCGTGAAAATGCCTGAAAATCTGATGCCGAAAGCGGGCAACAGCATAACGGTGGACGACAACGTCGTCAGAACTATATCTATTCCCGGCGGGACGGTGACTTGGTGTGAAGATATTTCAGAGCTTAACCGTCTGAATGAGTCGCTTTCGGAAATACACGACAAACTGACGGAAGAAAATGAACTTCATCAGCTGCGCAATCGACTGAAAGAAGAGAATCTGTCTTTGGATGAGAAGAATAAACTGTATGATACCATCGCCCGTGCCGTTCGTCCGCAATCAGAGCAGATAGCAAGGTTGGCAGAGGAAGCCGAGAAAACTCCCGCACTGTTTTCGCACAATATGGCGTACGCTTGTTTTTTGAACTGCTTTATTAAACGCTATGCAAACTTAACGCTGATTGCAAGAGAGAACGAAAACATTGCCGTTGCGGAATTGGAACTTGCGGTTGCCGAATCACTCAGATACCTGAAAAATATGGGCGTTGTAACCGTTGTCGTGGGATTTTCCGAAACGCAAATGGTTGCAAAAGGTCTCATTTGCGCCTACAAAATAATTGAAAACACATTGGAAGAAAACCTATCGTATCTACGCGGTGTTCAGGCGATTTTCTACCAAACGGGCAACGTCTTGTGCCGAATTGTCATGGAAGGCGCCAACTTTGCGCGTATTGAAAAACTCAACAGACCGCACAAGGGCGGTATTGTATGTGCAGTAAGCGGAGACGAGGATATGTCTTATCTGGATATCATTCTCGAGGAGGAGGCAACATGACTCTTTTTGACGTTTCCACATCCGCACTTTGTTTTTTCGCGTGCTGGTGCTTATTGCTTATAGTATGCGCGTCGGGAATAGGCGTCTGTGCTTTCCGGCAGAAGAACCGACTGATTTTGGTTTTCGGATTGGTTCTTCTTGCGATTTCCTTTGCGGTTATGCAGGCATTTTTGGGGCTTTTGAACGATCCCGAAAGATTCACCGGCAACAAGCTATTGCAGATTTCTGTCTGGTGGTGGTGTGCAGTTTTAGTTTTGCTTTCCGTTTTTGCGGTAGGCTTAGGCATAAAACTGTTGCGTTGGTCTAAAACGCATATCTCTCCGGAATCGTTTGCAAAAGCGTTCAATTCCGTATCCGTAGGTGTTTTATTCTACGTAGAAGGCGGACTATGCTTGCTATCCAATAACGTTATGAATCAACTTGCGCAAAGCATTACCGAGACGCCGTTGCTCAATGGCGAAGAATTTTACAAAGCACTTGGGGCAGATACGGTTAAGACGCCCGATGGAAAGGTCTGGTCTTTCAGAAGAAGGAAACTGAACGTTGAAGAACGCATGCGCTTTGGAAGAAAGCAATCAATCGGCGTGTACGAATTGATTGCGACAGACGTTACCGAAACGGTGATAAAAAACCAACAATTATCCGATGACAACGAGAAATTGCGCAGGATCAACAAAGAACTTGCAGACTATAACCGCGATATGCAGGATAGTATTCGTCGGAAAGAAATATTGTCCGCCAAAACGAATATTCACGACGAAATGAACCGACTCATGCTTTCCACAGTGCATGCTCTCGGAGAAACGGACGCAACAAAACGCAAGGAAATTTTGCGCCTTTGGCAAAGAAACGCATTGCTATTGTGCAAGGAGGCAAGCGAATCTAAGCCGATTGACTTTCTTGCAGATTTATCGGTCATCGCCGATAGTCTCGGTATTCGGTTTATTTGTAACGATTTACCCGAACTTTCGGATGTGAGTGTCAGAAGAGTTTTTGTGCAAGTTGCGCGTGAAGCAATGGTTAACGCCGTAAAGCACGGCGGAGCAAAAACAATGACGGTGTCGGTACAACAGAAAGATGGTGTTCGTCGCTTCGTTTTTGCAAACGACGGGACTTGCGAAGGAGAAGTCGTCTTTGGAGGAGGACTTCATACCCTTGAAAAAATGGTCAGCGATATTGGCGGAAAACTGACCGTTGAAAATAACGACGGTTTTGCCGTCGTATGGGAGGTGAAAGAGTAATGCCATATAACGTTCTTATTGTAGAAGATCAGGAAATGCCCAAGCAGTTATTTGAAATATTCGTCAATTCAAGCGAAAATTACGTACACGTTGCATCTCTTTCCGACGCGTCGCTTGCTCCGACGGTTTGCCGCACGTGCAAGGTCGATTTGGTTTTGATGGACGTATGTACGGCGCAAAACAGCAGCGGGTTGGACGCTGCCGAGCAGATAAAAAAAGAAGTACCGTCGGTCAAAATCATTATTGTTACTTCCATGCCCGAATTTTCGTGGATCAAACGGGCAAAAGAAATCGGGGTGGACTCGTTCTGGTATAAAGACGTCAATCAGGAAACCATTTTAGCGGTGATGGACCGCACGATGCAAGGCGAGAATATCTACCCGGACAATACACCGTGTATAAAACTCGGGTACACCACCAATCACGACCTGACGGAACGGGAATTGCAAATATTAAAAGCGATGATGTCGGGCGATAGCAATGCGCAGATAGCCGAAAGATTGTGCATTTCGTCCGGAACGGTAAAACGGCATATTGAAAATATGCTTGTAAAAACCGGGTTCCACACCCGCACGGAACTCGTGGCGGAAGCAGGTCGCCTCGGCATTGTCATCCGTCTTTAGAAAGACGATTTCTACTGAAACTTATAAAAATGTTGTGTAGCTATTTCGTACAACAAAGACAAGTGTGATGGTCTATAAGTCTTTTCTTATAGACCATCTTTTTGCATTTTCAGGGGCATTTTCGCCCCTTTTTGAGCAATTTCATAGCAAATTGTCAGACCGAGTAACGGAGAACCCGTTGCCCGGCCTTTTTTATGCCCCAAAAAAGCGTAATTTCACAATTGAAGTGCGGTGTATAAAAAGCACCGTACTACAGGACTCGAATCTAGAACCAAAGAAACAAAAACCGTGAGAAACACTCAAAAAAATGGTGTTTATTAATTTGCATAGCCAGCACTTTACGTAAATAAGGAAATTCGACATGATTTATATTGAGAGATATAAGTTATGTCATAATAGAAGTGATAATAGTTATTAGGGTGGTTGTATTTTTATAATTTTTATGTTATTATATTTATGTAAATGTGAGATAGGGGGGTAAAAGAGATGAGTTCTGTAACAGGTCGCATTAGTGAAATTAAACAACCAATAGGGGGATATATTAAGCCGTCTCAATTTGAAGAAATAACTTTCAATGATGGTATTGAACTCGGAGAAGAAAACCTGCATGCTTCTATAATAGGTATGGTGATTGATTATCTCACAAGATATTTGACTGGTACTAGCGTGCAAGATGCATTTAAGATTAGTATTATGGGTTATAAAGCTAGAATAATGCTTCTAGGAGAACAGATTGTACAAAAAGATAAACTAAAAAAGATAGACATTGAAACATTATTAAAACAGATTAAGGGCTTAGATGATAAGTCAATTATAGCGGCTTGTAAAGCGTGTACTTATGATGTTTGGTTTAGAAATCCTATGAGTGCCTTTATGGCAAAAGGAGCAGATGAGACGGTGCCAGATAAGGCAACTATTGAAAACATTAAAACGATGATAAACCGTAGTGTCGCATTTTGGGAAAAGTATGGACCAGTTACTGTTGACGGATTTACATTTGAAACTGCTGGATATACTGAAACTGTTAATTCTGGCGATGGCGATTATCTAACATCGGACACGATGTGGGATTTTAAAGTTTCAAAATCAAAGCCTACTAACAAGCATACTCTTCAATTGCTTATGTATTGGATAATGGGGCAACATTCTGGTAAAAGTGAGTTTACAACTATAAAACGACTAGGTATATTCAATCCAAGATTAAATACAGCATATCTACTTGATATGAGTGCTGTTTCAAATGAGATAATTAAGGAAGTTGAAACAAAAGTCATTTGTTATAAATAAAATTATCTAGGTAATGTAAAAGTAATAAGTTGTTCCATAAGTATTACAACATCTCGCCTAAAGAGTACAGAGCACAATCAATTTAAGATTTGGGCAGAAACATTTGACCAAGCCATCTTTGGACAAAAGAAATCGATTGCGTCAGCTATGTTATCAAAAGTTGAAACCGGAGAGTGTTCCGTTGGCTTTGTGTAATACCGGGATCAATCATTCACAGTTTCTTCTCTGATAAGACCGCACAAACCAGTTTCCTTTCTGTAAGATTACAACACAGGAAAGCCCTTGAAAACATAGCGTTTTCAAGGGCTTTTTTCCGGCTCTGGCCTTGCTTGGTTGCAAAATTCTGCCAAGTGATGGGTGAAAGGGAAAATGATCCATCAGAAACGAGAAACAATCACTGCTTTCATTTTCACATTCGTTGGGGTTTCAGCCTTTTGGATTCCCAATTCCTCTTTACATGGGAACACTATATCAGACCGTCATTCAGAAATGAATTAGGGTCTTTTTTTGTTTCCTAATACATTCTGGAGGAAGAAGGGCAATCTCAAAAGTCTCCACGATATTGACAAAAAATGCAAACATGGTATAATGATTACATCAATGCAAAGGGCATCAGAATTGGAATGGGATGTTTTTTGAAAATCGACAGATAGCAAAGAAATGTGAAATTCTATTATTCAGATGAGACGAATGGGCGTTACCCACAAAGGCAATGAAGCAAAAGCTGTTGTAACAATGACTCTTAGGGGGGTGTTTTTATGTACATATCGGAAAAACTTAAGACTCAATTACAACAGCAATGATGAAAGTGAGTCATAGTTTGTGTAAAAGATAAAGTTCAAAGCGGTTCGCCTTCTTTTCAACTTTGTTGTATCTGCAGGGTTGACTTAAATTCAATAAATACAAAGAGGTAATTTTAATGGCAATTCAATTTGTAAAGGAAACACAACAGTTCATTATTCATACTGCAAACACCACGTATGCGTTTGACGTGTTCAAAGGAAAGTATCTCAGACATCTTTATTATGGTAAAAAGAGAAAAGACATCGTCCCGGCGCCTTTGAAAGGCTATTCTTTTGCTCCGTATTTAATTGAAAACGGGGATACGTGCTCTCCCGACACGATGCCGTGTGAGATTTCATTCTTTGGTTCCGGTGATTTTCGCGCAACCTCTCTGCGCATTAACTCCGACGGGACAGGCGTGACCGATTTTGATTATGCTTCCTATCGAATTTACAGTGGCAGAGCGCCTTTGGACGGCCTTCCCGAAGCGAAAGCAGATGAAAATACGGATACGCTTGAAATTAAAATGAAAGATGCCGTCAGCGGCTGTGAACTGACTTTATTTTATACCGTTTATTCCGATCAGGACATCATCGGCAGATATATGAAGGTGGAGAACAAAGGCAAAGCGGTCGTTAAGATCGAAAACTGCATGTCGCTTGAGTTGCCCATTCCTTGCTGCGATCTCGATATGATTTCATTTTACGGCAGCCATCGCTTTGAACTCAACCTTCAGCGTGTACCGCTGCACCACGGTTCCCAATCTGTCTTTTCTCGCAGAGGTGCGACCTCGCATCAGTACAATCCTTTCTTTGCGCTTTGTACACATACAGCCACAGAAGAAAGTGGTGAGGTGTATGGTTTTAACTTTATTTACTCCGGTTCCTTTGTGGATGATGTTGAAGTTGATCAGACCAACAGCACAAAAGTGCTTGTGGGGCTAGGCTCGGAGAACTTCGGATATACCCTGGAGGTGGGCGAACACTTTGTTTCTCCCGAAGCGGTGATGACGTATTCTGCAAGCGGTATTGGCAGGATGTCAAGAAACTTCCACAAGTTTATTCGATACAATATCATGTCCCAAGCAGCGCTGAACCCCCATCCCGTTGTGCTCAATACATGGGAGGCATGTTATTTTGACATTGACGAGGCAAAATTGATTAGATTTGCCGAAGAAGCGGCAAAGCTGGGTTTTGATATGCTTGTGATGGATGACGGCTGGTTTGGGACTCGAAACCATGATCATGCAGGCCTTGGCGATTGGTTTGAAAACAAGAACAAATTTCCAAACGGTTTGGCTGCCTTTGTCGAAGAGATTAAAAACAAAGGGGTGAAATTCGGCATCTGGATCGAACCGGAGATGGTCAATCCTGACTCTGATTTGTTCCGTGCGCATCCCGATTGGGCCATTCAAGTGAAGGGCAGAGAACCGCTCCAATCCAGAAAACAGCTCGTTTTGGATATGGCAAACGAAAACGTCGTTGAGTATTTGATACAGACGTTTGGAAAAACATTTGACGGTGTGTCTATTGACTACTTTAAGTGGGATATGAACCGACATCTGAGTAATGTTGGTTCACTTGCACTTTCTGCTGAAGAGCAAAACGAGTTTTCTTTTCGATATATGAAGGGCGTATACCGCCTCTTGCGGTGGTTTGGAGAGCACTTCCCGAATGCTGTCATTGAAACCTGTTCCGGCGGAGGCGGACGGTATGACCTTGGTATGATGCCGTATGGAATTCAGATTTGGACCAGCGACAATACGGACCCGTATGGACGTACATATATTCAATCGGCAGCCATGATGGGCTATCCTGCAACGACGATGTCTTGCCATGTTTCAAATCCGCACGGAGATCTTCAATCTCTTGATTATCGTTACAAAGTTGCACTTGGAGGTATGCTCGGATATGAACTGAATATTCTCGAAATGAGCGAGAAAATCAAAGAAGTGATTGCGGCACAAATCCGAGAGTATAAGCAACTTGAGCATCTGATGAGGCTTGGGGATTACTACAATCTTGCCTCTCCGACGAAATATGACTATTCCGCCTATTACTATGTCAATGCTGACTATTCCGAAATTTTGATGACTGTGATAGAAAAAGCAAATGCCAAAGTCGGCAAGACCAAACTGTTGAAAGTGGGCGGAGCGGATGCGGACGCGATTTACACCGATGTCCGTACAGGTAAAAATTATAAGGGTTCAGTGCTTCGTCATGGACTTTCGGTTGAGATCAAAGGAATGCCGAACGAGGCAACGCTATTCTACTTTAAAAAATGTCAGAATCATGAACCGGTGATCAATTGAAAAACGGCACCGCATCGTCCGGGGCGTCAAGTTCGCCTGAAAAGCCAGACGCACAGATCTCACATTTTCTATGCCCCCATTCCATCGCCTCGTCTTTTGTATGGCGCATAAAAATCTCTTAAAAACAAAAAATCGAAAAATTTCAAAAAAGGTCTTGACAAATCAAAAAAAGGGCTTATAATGCAACCATAGTTGGTAAAGGCGTCGCAGAACTTTTACACTGCGGCGCCTTTCTCGTTATCATACGCAGTGATTCCGGCCTGTGACGGGAATCACTGTGGAAAAGCAGGACGCTTTCATTTCTCTTTTGACGGATGGCAACGATGACTGCAAAAGAGTATTGGCCGATGCCGGCTTACGGCGCCTGCACTTCGGTGTAAAATGATATAAAAACAATAGCAATGGAGTTGTCGGATTCCTTCGGGAGTCCGACGATTTTATTTAATAAAGAAGGAGTGAAAGAATGATGGAAGACGCATTCAGCATTTGGTTTTTGATAGGGGCGGCACTTGTGTTCTTTATGCAAGCATCCACCTCCTGTTTTTTCATGGCATCCTTTTCAAAGAGTCATCTGAGTCCGTCATGTGTGAAATCTGCAAGCAGGGAAAATAAAAGCAACGGTTTGCAAAATTTTCATATTCATTAAAAATGCAAGGGTATTGACAGAAAAACAAATTATGTTATATAATTTAATAAAAAATGCGGTTTTTCGCGGTTGGGAACAGCAGCAGATATTCGGTGCGTTTTTCAGCGTTTATATTGTCATTATTTCCGAAAAATCCCTTACTGTATTCCGAAAAATCAGGGAGGAGCGCTTTGAATAAAGAATTTTATGAATGCGACGAATATAAAAAGTCTGAAGAATTCCAGTATTTTCCGGCAGAGCAATACCGTGTAAATGAGACGGCCAAAAGCGCTACGGAAACCTTCAACGCACCTGAAACTTCTGCTTTAGAAAACCCGTCTGTTCAGACCGACGGCCCGGGGATGTCTTTGGGTGACGCGGAAAAAATGGTGCAGTCTGCATCCACGTCCGCATCGGCGTCCGCACCCGTTTCTTTATCGGCAAGCGCGTCGGTGGCACGAAAACTGAGCAGGCAGCTTCGGGAAGTGCTTTGCGATGAGCAGTACAACCTGAACCGTTGGCCGGAACGGCGTCCCGGCTTTTACGGATATCTGCAGTTTTTTGAGCACTGCAATTTCTTCCTCGGTCATGTACATCCGGTCCGGCCGATAGTTTTCCATGACATAAACACCGCCGTATTTTCCCGGCTGAGTGTAGATCGGTTCACTTTGGCCGAGTGCTTCAATGTCCCGCTGGATCGTCCGCAGGGAAACGCCGAGTTCGCAAGACAGACGAACCATGGTCTCTGATCTGCGCCGGCACAGTATTTTCATGATTTCGCGTCTGCGTTCTGCGTTTCCCATACGGCTCACCTCCTTTCCGTCCTCATTGTAAAGGTCAACCCGGACAATTCTGTCCGGGTTAAAAAGAAAAAAGGGTAAAAATTCGTGGCACGAATTTTTACCCTGAAAAAAGAAAATCCGGAAAATTCCGGGGGCATGGGAAGCGTGTTTTGCAACGCGCGGGAATGTTTTAAGGTGAGTGAAAATCTCTGAAAAGTCAAAAAATCCGCCCCGAGCAACACCGGGGCGGAGAATCGTTTTTTCGAACGAGCATCCCGAAAGGGCAAACGGCGTTTACAGTTTTGCCGTGCTTTCCTTGACAATGAGATAGGAAGGCAGTTCGGTCTGCCGGGGTGGGGCAAGCGGATCTTCAATCTGCGCTTTCAGGATCGAAAAACAGTTTGCGGCCAGATCTTCATAGCTGTAGGCAATGCTGCACAGCCGGGGTCCCAGCAGGTCGGAAAGCGGCAGATTGTCAAAACCCACCACGCCGATCTCATCCGGGATTTTTTTGACGGACTGCCGCGCAATCTCATAGATCCGCATGGCGATAAGGTCATGATAGCAAAAGACAGCCAGTCGGTTTTGCCGGGTGGCGCCGGAGGCCAAGCGGTAAAAGCCTTCCGGAAGGCGGCCGTTTTCATAGCGGAAGGTGAAAATATTTCCGGAAGGCACGCCCGCCTCGCGCAAATGGGACAAAAATCCTTTTCGGCGGGTCTCTTTTTCGGGATTGTTTCCGACATAGCAAAAAGTCCGGTAACCGCAGGAGAGAAGGTGCTCCGCCGCTTTGATGCCGGCGTGAAAATTAGAGGTGGTGACATAATTGGTCGGAAGTTCCGGGTTGACCGAACCGGACAGGACGAAAGGAACGGGCAGGCGGGAAAAGAAATCCGCATGCTCAAAATAGGCGCGGGAAAAAGAAGCAAATCCCCTCACACCCAGCCGGACGAAAGCTGTCATTTGCCGCAGTTCCCGTTCTTTGTCGTTGTTGCTGCATAAAATCAGTACTTCATAGCCGGCTTCTCCCGCCATCCGGACAAAACGCCCCACAATGTTGGACATGAACTGGTTGTCGATTTCGCAGGTGTGAAAGCCAAGCACCGAGCGCCTTTCGCCGAGCGCACGGAAAAGCGGCGCATCGGGTGCGGCGCGTCCGGCAAGGAGATAGTTTTTCTTGCCCACATCAAAAAGAGCGCCGGCCTTTTTTAGTTGCCGGAAGACCGAGAGAGCGGTCTTGTTGGCCACGCCATAGCGGGCGCACAGTTCCCGGACGCCCGGAAAAACACTGCCGGAAGGGCCGAAAGCTCCGTTTTTTGTTTCTTGCAGAATGAGTTCTGTCATTTTTTCGCTTTTCATCATAAGCAAAGTATAGCAGATTTCTGCAAAGGTTGTCAATACGGTCTTTAAAATACATCAAAATATTTTTCGGTGTAAAAAGAAATGGCATGAAAACGCACAAGAGCTGAAATGCCATGTTACAATGAAGAAAAAAGCACGAGGTGTCTTATGGCAAAACACACAATGGTCAGTTATTATGGCATGAACTATGTGGAGCACGCCGAGCGTGATTTCCTGGAAATGAAAGCGCACGGGTGCGACACGGTACTCCTGGCACTTACCGAGTTTGATCTGGATTTTTGGTTTCCGAATATCAACGAGATCATCAAAACGGCGCACAAGGTGGGGCTGCGGTGCATTGCGGATACCTGGGGAATCGGCAAATACTTTGGCGGCGAGCAGGTGTCGCTGTTCCTGCAGAACAACATTCATCACCGGCAGGTTTCGGCCTATACCGGCGAGGTCCTCAACGCGGCCTGCTTCAATACAAACGCCTTTCGTGATTATTTCACGGGGCTGTGCCTGAAGCTGGCCAAAAACACGGAAATCGACGGCTTTTTCTGGGACGAGCCGCACTATGCCTATCCCAAGGCCTATGCTTCCATCACCGGCGGGGCGGGGGATGACTGGTCTTGCCGTTGCCCGGAATGTCAGCGCAAGTTCCTTGATTATTACGGCTATGAAATGCCGAAATTTATGAATGACGATGTCAAGCAGTTCCGTTGGCGCGAGGCACTCAAAACGCTCTCCGACTGTTCCAAGGCGCTCAAGGAAGTGAACCCCGCGCTGGAGATCACCTGCTGTGTGCACGCCACGATGAATACCTATTATATTACCGAACAGCGAGGCTATGACAACTGGGAAATGGTGGCTGCCTGCCCCTATTTCGATGTTTTCTCCACCACCATCATCAACTGGTCGCTGCCGGAGAGCTTTTTCCGGGAAATTACCGAACGCACGGTGGCCATGGCCAAAAAGTACGGCAAGGAGAGCGAGCGCTGGCTGATGGGCTATAACAAGCGCCCGGCTGACTTTGCGCAGGTCGACCGGACCGTGGATCTTTACGAATCGCTTGGCGTGGACAGACTGGCAGTCTGGACTTACCGGGGCGGTTACGGCACGGTGGTGGCCGCCGAAAACGCGCTGGAACTCTGGGATCGTATCGGCGCCAATTTTTCCCGTGTGCTGGAAAAGGAAGCGAAAAAATGAAAACTTATGCCGAGAAGATCACCCGGCTTTTCGGGGAGATCGAAGAAAAAGAAGCCGAAAAAATGAGTGCGGTTGCCGACCGGGTGGCCGCGGCCATCCGCAATGATGCGCTGATTCATGTGTTCGGGTGCGGACATTCGCACATTCCGGCGCTGGATACTTTTTACCGCGCAGGGGGGCTCGCCAATGTTTCGGCCATGCTGGATACGGATCTGATGCTGCACAACGGCGCGGCCAAATCCAGCCGGATGGAAAAACTTTCGGGTATCGGCGGGGAAATTTTCCGGCGCTATCGGGTGGAAAAAAAGGATCTGCTCTTTGTTTTTTCACTTTCCGGGAAAAACCGCGTGCCGGTGGAGGTGGCAGATGCCGCCCGCGCGGCCGGTGTGTTTACGGTGGGCGTTTCTTCATCGGATTACTACCCGAAGGGCGGCATCCTTCATGAGCATGTGGATCTTCCCCTGGATTGTCATGTACCCTATGGGGATGCCGTCATGGAGATCGGAGAGGCCAAAATGGGCGGACTTTCCACCATGGCCTTTTGCTTCATTCTGAACAGCGTCCTCATGGAAGGCGCCCAGAGAGCGGCCGCGGTGCGGCGCTGCCGGTGTACAAGAGCGGCAATGTGGAAGGCGGCCGGGAGCATAACATCCTGCTGGAGGAAAAATATCTGGGGAGGATCAAGCACTTATGAAGAAAGTGGCGGTCATCGGCATTGTCGGCCGCTCGGTGTTTCTTTCGGTGGATGCGTTTCATACCGGAGGGGAGACCGTCCCGGCACACAGTGTGCGGGAAGAATACGGCGGCAAGGGCTTTAATGCGGCGGTGGCGGCCGCGAGAGCCGGCGCATCGGTTTCCTTTCTCTCCGCCGTGGGGGAAAAAGAGTGCGCGGATATTGCCGCGTTTCTTGAAAAAGAGGGCATTGACGCGCATCTGTGCCCCAAGAAGGAAGCTACGGCCTTTGCCGCCATTCTCACCGATCGGGAGGGCGCAAACCGTGTGACGGTCTATGAGGGGGCACGGCTTACGGTTCCGGACGCCGACGCTTTTTCAAAAGCCATCCGGAACGCGGACATCCTGCTTTTGAATAACGAAACCCCTGAAGAGGTAAATCTGGCGGCTGCCCGGGCAGCCGGAACTGCGGGCGTACCGGTAATTCTCAATCCTGCGCCGGCACGGCCGCTTTCCCCCGAACTGAGGGAACGGATTTCCCTTTTTACCCCGAACGAGTTTGAATGTGCGGGACTGGAAGCATATCGGAATGTGATTGAAACGCGCGGCAGCCGCGGCTGTTATCTGCGGGAGAGCGGAAAAAGCATCCCCGCCACGCGGGGAAAAGCCGTGGACACAACCGGTGCCGGCGATACTTTTAACGGCGTGCTGGCGGCCATGCTGGCCGAGGGCGCTGATCTTGAAACTGCGGCGCAGGCGGCCGTGCGTGCCTCCGGTATCAGTGTGACCCGCCCCGGCGCGGTTTCATCGATTCCGTATCGGATCGAATGGAAAGGAGAAGAGGAGCATGGATAAATTACAGAAAAAATTGGATTTTCTGCTGGACAAGTACGCCGTTTCCCAAAAAGCGGTATTGGAAAAGGACACTGTTTGGGTGGACGGAAAGGCTTTTGCGCTGTTGCCCTGGCGACAGGAGCGCCGCTTTACCGAACTGCGGCAAATGGTGAAGTCGGGCACGGTCGGCGCAATCAGTCATTTTAAAATTATGAGCCTGAATCCGCGAACTACTTCACTGGAGGCGGTCATCCGGCGCGAACTGGATACGGCGCGTTTTATCGGCGGATTTGAAATCACCGAAGTGTTTGCCGTTCAAAACGGCGGGACGGCCAGTGTGCTGGCACAGAGCGATACAGGCGCGGTGGTAACGCTGGAGCTGGACGCCACGCTTCCGGAAGGTTCCCGCGTGATTGATAAGCATGAGATCATTACCACGCGCGGCACGGCCTGCGACCGGGCGATGGATTCGCAGACCCCGCTTTCCTCGCTGTATGTGTACGGCGCGGATGCGGCCGAATATACCGATGTGGATTTTGAGCTTTACGGATTGCTGCCGGAAGAGGTCGCACAGGTCCGTCAGGCCTTTGAAATTGCAAAAGACCCCCAAACGGGTGAAGAAAACAACCGGGAGGCCGCGCGCCTTGCGGTGCTTCTTGCGCGGACGCTTGAATCGGCCGGAAACGGCCGGAACCTGACCGTCTAAGGAGGAAAAGAAACATGGAAAAACTGAAAATCGCCATGATGAGCATGACCCACGGCCATACCCGCAAATATTACGATGTCCTGCAGCACAACCCAAAGCTTTCCTTTGTGGCTGTCTCCACCGAAAATGAAACGGCCAGGGAAAACTTTCTGCGCGCCGTGTCGGGTGTGCCTTGCTATAACAGCGATGAGGAAATGCTGAACGCTCACCCCGAAATCGAGGCGGTCGTTATTGCTTCCGCCAACAGCCGTCACTATGAACAGATGAAGCTCTGCGCCGAGCGGGGCATTGATATTCTCTCCATGAAGATCCCGACCTTTGATATGGAGGAATATGAAAAAATCGAAGAGTTGGTCAAGAAAAGCGGTGTTGTCTGTCAGGTGGAGCTGGAATGTCACTATAACCCCGTGACCGTCCGTTTCAAGGAGCTGGTCAAGAGCGGGAAAATGGGCAAGATCTATTCCTTCAACGCCAGAAACACCACACTGTCGCCGGTCTGGGCTTTCCCGTGGCAGGGCGTGCCGGAAGAATCCTATGGAAAGCGCGTGTCGCTTTGCGCCGGAAACCCCCGTTTCCGCGGCGGTGCGCTTTGCGATCATCCGCACATTTTTGATATGATCCGGGAGGTGACCGGGAGCGAATTTGAATTTGTGTTTGCGCGACAGGCCCCCAACCTCCGGGCGGATATTGAAGTGGAGGATATGCTTTCGGTGGTCGGCCGGATGAAGAACGGCGTGATCTTTTCGCTGGATCCTTCCTGGTCCAACATGGAAGAACGGATCCCCGTTCCGGGTCCGGGCTGGGAAAAATATCCCAAACGCATGGAGGTCTATATGACCGCCAACTGTGAGCACGGCTCGGTTGTGACCGATCTGTTCGGGCCGAACGTCTGTCACAACGGTGCGCCAAACGACCGCTATACCATTCAGTATACCTATTTTGACGAATGGGTGGGGTTGGTGGATGAGTTTGTGGAAAACATCCGCACCCGTCGTACGCCCAAAATCAATCTGGCCTGGCATAAAAACACCATTCGCGCCATGAATGCCGTTTACGAGAGCATTGCGACGGGCAAGCCTGTTTACCTTTAATAAAAATGCAAAAAGAAAAAACCGGAGGGAAACCTCCGGTTTTTTCTTGTATAACGAAACCCACGCGATAGTCGCGTGGTTGAAAAGAGGGTAACCGGTGAGGAAAAATCCTCCGTTTGTGATAAAACAGAAAAGACCTGCCAGTCAAATCCAGGGAAACAAACGGAGGATCATCTATGAAGAAAGAAACCATAGACAAGAATACAAAATGAAACTGGATGCGATCAAGCACAGAGGAAAAAGTTTGTCGCAAGTTGCGACAAAGTCAGATTCCGCAGCAGAAGTCGGTGCGGCAATGGGGGAAAGCCGGGATATGGTATTCCGCTATATCCGGCTGACAGACCTTGTTCCACCGCTTCTTGATATGGTGGATGAAGGCAAGATAGCATTGATGCCTGCCGAACGGTTATCCTATCTGACCGAGGAAGAACAACTGACGCTTGTGGACATCATGGAAGATTTGGAAGTAACACCGTCCCTGTCGCAAGCCGTCAAGTTAAAAGACCTCAGTGCATCACATCGGCTGGATTCCGATAGGATGCTGGAGGAAGCGGAAAGAGAGCGTCAGTGGCAGAAAACACTTCGTAGATCAAGAGACGATGCGAGGTGATGCGATTGACAGTTTGGAAAATACTCAAGTACAAAGTCAAATATTTTTTGAAAGAGGTTCTTCTGCTATATGTCTGGTTGCAACATGACCGGAGTGGAGAGTATAAGCCAAGGTCAAGTGTTCCACGGCACGAGATAGAAGCAATCGTTCATACCTTTTATCCGGCGATTGCGGCTTTCTTTGAATCGGAAGAAGGCAAGCGGGAGTACGAGGAGTGGAAGGCTAAACGGGAAGAACGAAAGGAAAAGAAAACACCTGCCGAACAGTCGGCATAACCAAAGCCCTTGCGGGCAGTGGACATTCCGTCGCCCGCAAGGGCTTCTTCTATTTCTTCGCATTGAAATTCGGATATTCGATAGAAACAAAAAATCCGAACGCCTCTCCCATTCGGAAAGTGTTCGGATTATTCGTATGTGATCGGAGTGACTGGATTCGAACCAGCGGCCTCTTGGTCCCGAACCGTAAAAGCCTTGTAAAATAAGGGCTTTTGAGTGATTTTTGATACTTTTTAATCTGAAATCACTGCTTTCGGGTGCTCTTACTCACACTGATTCCACATAGTCCGAAGCCGTAGATGGTCAAAAATGTGGTCAGCCACCATTTTGACGAGGTCGAAATCATCAAGTCACCAAGCAATTAACCATGAATCGAGTTTTACTATTCTGTAGTTATTATACCTTGGTTTCTGAAAATATTCAAGAGGTCTTTTCAAAAACGCAAAAAGTGCATCGCAGTAATCAAATAGAACGCCTTCTGCATACATAGCCAAATGCTTATCAGCCAAGCCTTTGGCTTTTTTATTTGCAGAAAGAAAAGCCCCGTGAAATAGTTGGATTTGTTTTCGAAAAAGGGCTGGACTGCCCCTCTCTTCTGTGATATGTTGTTGTGCTAACAGGAGGTACAACACATGATAAAAGAGCTATGGCACGGAAACATCATTCCGCAAGAGGACAGCAGAAATAACTCGAAGGAGATGAAGGAGCTATCCGATATGATAGGACACATCAGCGCGGAAACGACGCTCAACATATATTCGCATATCACGGATACGATGAGAGCACAAGCCTCGGTCAAAATCGACCGAGAAATCGGCGGTACGGACGCGACCATGCCCGAAGCCAAGGAAGAAACACGGCAAGTGCAAACGAGCAACGTTGACGAGAATTTCGAACCGTGGCAACCCAAATATCGCAAGCCCGGCACGGGATGCGTCTATCAGACCAACGACAACCTTTGGGAAGGTAGCTTCTATCCAAGACTCGCCGATGGCAAGCGAAAGAAGTTTAACGTCTACGCCAAGACGAGAGAAGAATGCGAAAAACTACTCGCAGAGATGATAGCTGAAAAGAAAGCGGAGATCGCAGCCGAAAAGGCAAAGACAAAAACCGCATAAATGTCAAGAGGGCTGACCGAAGCAAACGGTCAGCCCTCAAAAAATGCGGTGCAGAAGGCAAAGAAAATGGCTCTGAGAAATGCTTCTCAGAGCCAAAATGGTCGGATTGTTCATAACTGATCTACTCAAAGGCAAAGAGCCGAGGTGGACGAAACATATTCCAAAAGGTCCGAAAATGCTTGTGTTTACAAGGAATTTTGAAACACGAAAGGAATATGATTATGGAAAAGTACATCACTAAAAACGGCATTAAATACGAACTTCGCGGAGAACAATACTACCCGATGCTTGAAATCTCCGAGCAAACTAACTACGAAATCGGCAAATACGGACACCTTCATCTTGACTTTATCAAGAAGCACCGCAGAGGTACATATACCACCCTACTGACCGAAGGATGCTTGAATGAACACCTCCACAGCATCGACGAGCAGGCACACGAACAGATCAACCTACATATCGCACAGCTCGCATTGAGAATGGGCGCGACCGAGGAACTCAAAGCATCCGATCCGATAAGTTGGGTACAGATGATGAATAGCATCAAGGCAAGCGCCGAGGAAATAGTTCTGAAGGAGGTCGTGAACAAATGAGATCAATCATTAACGAACTATATTGACAAAAATCTTAATAATAAAGTAATTATAGTGAATCGCTATCCTTGGGGGAGGACGAGCACAAGTGGCTTTGATAGAACATCTTTTTTTCGATGATCTATTATAAAAACTGATGCGTGAAATCCAATCGATTATGAATATAAAATACTCGCCTGTCGGTAATCAAAAATGATCTCCACAGGCGAGTATTATTATTTTATTGTTGTTTGATAAAAGTGTTGTTTGTCAAGATTTGGATTTGTCGCGTAAAAGTTTTTTGAGTTCACACTGTCTTGGGCGAGACGGATAGCGCTACCGATATTATTCTTTCAAAAAGTTGGGAATTACCTTGTGAAAAAAGGAAAATTTATAAGTTTAAAATCTTCATTTGTTGATGTCATTTCGTTTCTTAAAAAACAGGCCTTTGCACGGCGAATGATCTTATGGGAATCAGGCGGGTGTCATACATCGATATGCTTGCGAAGCTGTGACGGCGGATAGCCATATGTTTTCTTAAAAACCCTTGAAAAATACTTTTCATCCGTATAGCCGCACGCATAAGCGATCTGCTTGACCGAAAGCTCATCCTCGGTTAACAACTCCAATGCTTTATTCATGCGTTGCTTGTCCAAATATTGTTTTGGCGATATTCCCAAAAAAGATTTGAATGCTCTCTGAAGGCTGGACGCGCTCATAAATAACTCTTGGCAAATTGTTTCGATATTCAAATCAGGATCGCAAAAATGCTCGTTAATATAGCGAACGCTGTTGGCAAATGCCGTGTGCTCGGAAGAAGGTCCTTTGTCGATTGCAATTTTCTCCAGAATATCATAAATGATGGATTTTGCTTGATTCATTGAGTGTCGTTCATTCCATGACTCAAGCAAATGTTGAAAACGGTGTTCTATTGCTGTACGGTTTTGAGGACTGATGCTTTCCAGCTCCAAATAATTGCATTGCTCTAAATGAACGACTATGATCTCACAGAGCGAATACTCTACCTTGTAGGAGGTGTCAGAGGGGATGAACAATAAATCTCCCGGCTTGGTTATTAAAGTTTTATTTCCCGTCTCGAGAGTTGACGTTCCGCTGATGCGAAAAGAAAAGGAAGCATACGGACGTGCTTTCACGTCAAAAAAGCCCTCTTTGTGGAAAAAATGCTTGACTGTCAAGATTTTAAAGGAAAGAGAATCATCATTATATATCATAGATTTATCACCTCAGTTTAATTATAGCATATTGTGACCGAAAAGTCCACCCCATTGCACAAAAATTGCGTTTTCAATAGGTTTTTTTGTGATAGAATGAAATTGATATATTGGGTGTTCAGTTACACACCCAAAAAAACAAAGAAAATCAGCGTGAAAGTTGCTTCCTTAATTATTGAGAAACGATATTTTTCACGCGCGAGTTTTGCCTTGCGGCAAAATTCATCAATAACAACTTGTGCCGCAACACAGGGGTTCCCGTAGCGGCGGAATGGAGACTATTATGAAAAATCTTGAAGCATTAATACGTGAGGCGATGAAAAGAGAGGGAATAGACCTTGTTGGATTTGCTTCAAAGGCTCGTTTTGAAAGCGTTGACGCGCAGCACAATCCTTTTTCCATATTTCCCGAAGGGCAAGACGGTAATTATGCTTGGAAAGCGCATCTGCCGCGGCTCGCTTCGCGGAGTTGAGGAAGGCACGAACTTCGGAGATTACAAGCTGTTCGGTCAGAACTGGCTTGAGGATGAATTCCTGGCTCTTGCTTGCTACAATCTTGTTCGTGTTCTTGAGGATGAGGGCTGGGAGGCTTGTCCCATTTTCCAAACCCCTCCGAAATGGGTCCAAACGGTGTTTCGGTTGCTGAAGGCCGTCCCGAGCCTAACGTATATCCTGATTTTACATATGCGGCTGTTACCTGCGGTCTGGGCGAGATAGGATTTGGCGGACTTTTCTTAACTCCCAAATTTGGCTCACGTCAGAGATTCCATATGATAATAACCGATGCTGAGATAGAGGAGACTCCACTTTATGACGGACATATTTGCGACAGATGCGGCAAGTGTGCCGACGTGTGTCCTCTCGGCGCGATCGACAAAAACGATACTTATACGATAGATATATGCGGTAAAAGGATGGAAGTCGCGAATATCGATTACGACAAGTGCCGTGTTTGTAAAAACGGCGCGTGTCCCAGCCGCTTTGCTCCCATAGCCAAGCCCGACAGAGTTGCCGCCCTTTGTAACCGTACCTGCCTTTGCCATCTTGAGGAGAACGACGCACTTGAGAATAGCTTCAATGAGTCGTTCCGCAAGCGCGAGGCTTGGTCTATCGGCAGTGTGAACTCTCAGGCGGGACGTGACGTGGAAAGTCATAACGTTCTTGGCGGTCAGTTCAGCAAAGGAGCGAAGAAATGAAACTGACATCTCAAATGATAAAGGACAGAGCGCGCGAGCTGGGTATAGACTGTATCGCCATCGGTAATATCGAGCGATTCGAGGACGCGCCGAAGCTGATGTCTCCCTTGATGTACTTTCCCGAGGCAAAATCGGTTATCGCAATAGGAATGCGTATCCCGAGAGGAACCTATCGCGGAATAGAGGAGGGTACACATTGGCACAACTATACTTTTTATTCATATAATAAGCTCAATTCATTTTTCCGTCCGCGACTTTCTTATGAGCTTGCTTGCTTTATTGAGGATCACGGATGGGAGGCCGCATTCATTATCCCGCTGTTCCCGAAGGAAACGGTGTTACACAAGAGCCCGTTGCCGAAGGAAAGGTACCGCCCGATGTTGTTTGCAGCGTGCGTGTTATCGCGGCGGGATGCGGTCTCGGTGAGATAGGATTTTCAAAGGTGTTTCTGACCAAGGAATTCGGTCCCAGAGTTCGTCTCGGGTTGATATTTACCGATTGCGAACTTGAGCCCGATCCGATTATGGATACGGGAGATATATGTATTCATTGCGGAGCCTGCGCGCGGGAGTGCCCCGGCAACGCGGTGCCGTCGGTAAAAGACAAGAATAAGCGCCTTTACGTTGATTTTGGCGGTGAGAAAACGGTTTGGTACGGGGATGTGAGAATGGGTCGTTGCACCTTGTCTCACCACGGTATGAATAACGAATGCTCGCCGTTTTTGAAAAAAGAATTCCCGAATATGGCATTTGACGTGCGCAATAGTGAGATGACCGAGGAGGAGGCATATATTCTTTCTTATACCGTCGCGGGCGGCAGATAGGGAAGAAAACCCGATACCAACAAGGTCATAGATTATTACGATTACATACTTTCACATACGGGATATTTTGCTATCTGCGGTGCGAGGGGTTGTATCCGCGCCTGCATGAATGCGCTCGAGAAAGCGGGACGTATAGAGAACAAATTCCACAATCCCTTCTATTATAAGAAGAGCTGGATCCTTCCCAATAAGCCTGACACGGTTTCTAAGGGAGTCAATCCCTACAGAGAGGAATATCTTGACAGGAAATATCCGGGCATCAGAGAAAACGAATACGAAAAGACCGATGATAATCCCAGGGAAGATGCATAATTTCTGAGAAAAGAGAGAAAACAAAATGACACTTAACGTTGTTTATCCTGCAAGAGAACACAGCGCATACAAGATAGCGGCAGAGACCTTCTGCACCCTGGCAGAGCAGGTGTCAGGGGCTGTCACGCGCCTTTTGACAGACGAGGATTACATAAACGGCGCCGCGCGCGGCGAGATCAACGTGCTTATAGGAAACGACGCGGTCAATTCCGTGACCGCAGACTTGTATCTGTCGCAAAAGACCGACGGCTTCGGTATCCGTTATTGCACAGACGATTACTGTATCAGAAGCGTGGAGGATGCGGGCGTCAAATATCTGCTGCTTGCGGGCGGACGTCCGAGAGCCACGATATATGCGGTATATCGCTATTTTGAAATGTTCTGCGGATGCCGTTGGTTTTGGGACGGTGACCGTATCCCCCAAAAAGAGCTTATCTTCAGTGGAGTTGACGTGTCCGAGTCGCCAAGATTTGAATATCGCGGCTTGCGCTATTTCGCGCACAGAAGTCTGCATCGTTTCCAAGCGGAGCATTGGAGCTTTGAGGATTGGTGTGCCGAGATCGATTGGATGCTGAAAAAGAGGCTTAATCTCTTTATGCTTCGGATCGGTATGGATGACGTTTGGCAGAAGGCTTTTCCCGATATTGTTTCTTATCCCGAATATGACAAGCCTCTTCCCGAGGCAGGACCGGGTTATGATGACCGAAGTCTTTTCTGGTCGCTTGAATACCGCGGTGAGTTGAGAAAAAAGATCCTTCAGTATGCCTCCCAACGCGACCTTATGCATCCCGAGGATTGCGGCACGATGACGCATTGGTACTCGCGCACTCCCCGTGATTTTCTTGATAAGATCAAGCCCTGTCTTCTGCCGCAGTGCTCAAACGAGTATGCAGATGAAACGGGACGTGTCTTTGACGTCAGATGCAAAAAGAATTTTGAATACTATAAAAAGTTGACCGATACTCACGTAAAAGAGTACGGTAAGCCCGAGCTCTTTCACACAATAGGTCTTGGCGAAAGACTGTTTTCGAAAGACCCGGAGACAAATAAACGTATGAAGCTGTACGTTTATAGAAAAATTGCGGGCTATATCAAGGAGAAATATCCAAACGCGCCTTTGCTTATTGCAAGCTGGGATCTTTGGATGCGCTTTACCTCTGAAGAGGTGCGTGAGCTTATTGCGGAGCTTGATCCCAAGCAATCGATCATTCTTGATTATACGTCGGACACGGTACGCGATAATAATTTTATCGAATGGGGAATCGTCAATAAATTCCCGTGGATATTCGGTATGCTTGCCGCTTATGAGCCAAACTCCGAGATACGCGGCTTTTACGAGCTGACCAATGAGAGGCTGAAGCTGGCAAAGGAAGATCCGATGTGCAAGGGAATGATCCTTTGGCCGGAGCTTTCCCACGGAGACCCGTTTGCGATAGAATATCTTACGAAGAATGCCTGGGAGAGCGAAACCTTGTCTATCCCTCGGCAGATCGACAGATATTGTGCCGACCGATATCCCTGTGAGCTTGTCGAACCCATGAGCGAATTGTGGTACAAGCTTATGCCGATCGTATCTCTTAGCGCCTGGAGCGTTGACAAAAGCTATGCGCAGAACGGTAACGATATCTTTCCCCGTATAGTCGATCATGCCAGGTTTGATAAACGGAAAGAGAGCGAGTACAGAACGAAGCTTGCTTCTGTCGCAGAGCACAAAAAAAGTGCCGCTGAGATATTGAGAAGTCTTTCGAAAATACCCCAAACCGATGAGCTGACGAGAAGAGATCTTTATGATATTGCCAGAACAGTCATCGGTCGTTACGTAAATGGAGCGATACTGAAAGCAGAGGTGCTTTACACAGAGAAGTCACCAATAAGCGAGCTTGAAGAGACGATGAAGCTTGGAGAGGCGCTTATGAAGGCAATGTCAGAGCTTTTAGGCTCACACGAGGATTATTCGTTGTTCGAAACACTTGTCCGTCTGCAAAAAGTAGAACAGGTCAACCCAAATTTTGAAATAACGCTAAAAAATAATGCCGAGTCTGCTTACTGCCGCTCTTATATCTACGAAAATGCCGAATATCTTTATCTTCCCGAGATGAGGCTCTTGTTCGGTGAGGTGAAAAAGGCTGCTACGGAGAACAGAGCCATTGACTATTGCTCGATTGCGGAGAAGTCGGCGAAAATTCGCGATAGTTATTTCCGTATACCGCTGTCGGATATGAAAAAAGACGTTGCTTCGTTTTCCGAGACCGTTGTTCACGCGGCAGAGCTTATAGAAAAGCTCGAGCTGTGAAATCTTTGAATACAGATCGTAAAATTGTTTTTTGAAAAATATATTGTGAGCCGGCTTAATTTATGGAGATTAGCGTGAAAGTTGCTTCCTTCTTATAGTGAAACGATCTTTTTCACGCGCGAATTTCGCCTTACGGCAAAATTCATCGATTACAATTTGTGCCGCCATGTAGGGGTTCCCCGAAGCGAGCAAAGCGAGTTTTTGGTGGTCACATAGCGGCGGAACGGAGATTATGATGGTCATTAATTATAAAAAATTAGGAAATATCTGCCAAGGACAGGACGGTTGCATTTGGAATAATATGCTTTTCCGCTTTGACGGAAACGCCATTTGCCGCGTTTATGACCTTGAAAACCTCGCTCCCGAGGAAAACGGTGAGGCTAAATGTATTGCCACCTTCAAGTTGGACAGAGCAGACGAACTCTGCCCCCACTCCAACGCGGTCTGCTTTGGAAAAGAAAGGTTTGCGGAAGACGACGAATTTCCGCTTCTCTATACTAACCTTTATAATAGCTACGACGGAAAACCCGATGAAATGTGGGGTGTTTGCTGCGTTTACCGCCTGCAAAGATCAGGTGAGAGCTTTACTACCGCTCTCGTGCAGATCATTGAGATAGGATTTGCCCATAATGCGGATCTTTGGTGCTCGAGAAATCCGGGGGAGGGACGCGACATCCGCCCTTTCGGAAACTTCATCGTTGATGCGGAAAACGGTAAATATTACGGTTTTGTGATGCGCGACAGACCTCACAAGACACGTTTCTTTGAGTTTGATCTTCCCAAGCTTGAGGACGGTGCTGTGGATGAGAGATTTGTAGTAAGAAAGGTTGTGCTTAATACCGTGGATATGCAATTATAGATCTTGCAACACTTGCAAGTGCTAACAATAACACCGAATTCAAGGCGAACGACGAAGGAACATATTCTGTAAAGTACGTACGTACTTCTGTTCACATCAAAGAGGGCGATTATTTTGACATCGCTTTCGTAGGATTTGACGACAGTCAAGAATCACTTGATGAGTATGTGCGCATATCTGGATTGGTTAACGTCGAAGAGAATTAAATTGATTTACATATATAGTGTATGGCTGTCAAAGCAAATATACTTTTGGGGCTGGCTCAAGTGCTAAAACTTTGTCAGCCCCGTGTTTGCACTTAATATATAAAACAAGTGGTATGAAGAGCCCCATAAACGGCATTTCAATTATAAAACGTGCAGTAACTTGTACCGTTTCAGAAACATTACGGAATTCTGAAACAATTTTTTCATTCCCATCTGTGAATATGGGAATGTAAGGGTAGGTATCAGTTACATATCATCACACGCATAATCAGATTCATTTCCTATTATGTTTTGTTGTGGCGGTTTGTAAAGGATACCTGCCCTTTTTTGCGCTTTCAATGTCGAAAATTATCGAAACAAAGGAGAAAAGAAATGCTTGAAGAATTGAAAATTGATCCCGAATTTGAAAAGGTGATCCCGCCGATCTCTCTCGCAGAGTTCGTCCTGCTTGAAGATAACATTCTTGCCGACGGACAGATCACGACACCTATTGCCGTGTGGAACGGAGTGATCGTTGACGGGCACAATCGCTTCAAAATTTTGCAGAAGCATCCGCATATCCCGTATACGATCAAGGAAATGAATTTTAAAAATCGTTACGAAGCCATTGTGTGGATGTGTAACCAACAGCTTGGAAGACGTAATCTGCGTCCCGAGCATTTTAAGTATTTGATCGGCAGACGTTACTCGGCGGAGAAGCAGATCAAGCAGCTCAGAAATGAAAAAGGAATGTTTGCTCCGGGTGGACACGATGACCACACGGACGATGGACTCAAAACAAGTGAGCGCATCGCGCAAGAGATTGGCAAGAGCGAACGCTACGTCAGACGCGCCGAAGACTTCGCGGACGGTTTGGATATTGCCGACGAGATTATTCCCGGCACAAAGGAAAAAGTGCTGAACGGCGAAGTAAAAGTTCAGCATCGGGATGTGGAAAGTTTGAGACTATCCGCGTTAGATGATCGTCCCGAAAAAGTAAAATCAATGTTCAATAAAGATGCACAGCCATAAGATGAAAGAAAGACAACGGAAATGATTATAGACGGTCCACTCCACGGAGCAATTCTTCAACTTATTGGTAGTCTCGGAAATTACTTTGCATGCTTTCCGATGATTATGAGTGATGAGAACTTTCGTAAAGATGTGCGCGCGGAGTTTGAACAATTAAAAAAGTATATTGCAGAATTTGAAGATTTTTTAGACGAGGGCGAAAGAAAAAGTCAAGCGAATATCCCCGACAGTAATGAGGCTTTGCCTCAAATCAATACGGACTTATAGTCCGTCTGTTTTTCTTGAACAAGCACTGCATTTGTGGACACAAAATGCGAAGGTGGGGAGAGCCCCAGACCCCCGTACTGAAAATTTTATAATGAAAACTTATAGCAAAGGAGTAAAAACAAAATGAAACAGACAGAGGAAAAAGTAAAAGGCGGGCGCAAGCGCACCCACCTCGTCAAGGTTTATTTGAATGATGCTGAGTATGAAAAGCTTTGTAAGGATGCAGCGACTTTCAAACGTGATAAGAGCAAATATCTGCGGTTGCTCATTGATTGGATCGAGCCTGTCGCCCCGCCCTCGGTGGAAGTCAAGGAGTTTACCCGCGAGCTTCGTCGCTTGGGTGTGAGCATGAATCAGATTGCGGCGCGGGCAAACTCACTCGGCTTCGTCGATGACCTTGAATACCGCCGCTATGCCGACGAGGTGATGAAGATACTTGGTGCTATTCAACAAGAGTACGCAAAGAAAGGAGTGAAGCTGATTGGCAACCACTAAGATTTGGGATGTGAGCGCACACGTCAGTAAGCTGCTCGCTTACGTTGCCAATAAGAACAAAACCACAATGGAGATGGAGCGCGGAACCGACAACGAAGAAATGCGACTTACCGCCGAAATGCTTGGATTGCCGTCAGATCACTTTGCCTCTGAGGAAAAGAAGTTCGTGACGGGTATCAACTGCACACCCGAGAATGCAAACGAAGTTATGTTGACGCTCTTGGAAGGAACATCACCTTCCAACATCCAAGCCTACCACGGATGCCAATCCTTCAAGCCCGGTGAGGTGACACCCGACATTGCCCACGCCATCGGTGTTCAGCTTGCCAACGAGCTATGGGGCGAGGACTTTCCCATCATCGTTGCCACCCATATCGATAGAGGGCACGTGCATAATCATTTCTGCCTTCCTGCCTCGGGATTCTCGGGAAAGCGGTATCACGATTGTAACGCTACTTACAAGCTGATGCGCGACACCTCGGACAGACTTTGCAGGGAGTACGGTTTATCTGTCATTGAGAATCCGAGCAAGGATAGGAGCAAGCACATCGCTGAGGTTCACGCCGAAAAGAAAGGCATCCCCACAATGCGTGATCAGATACGTGCCGATATCGATGCAGTGGCAAAGCAAGAGATTCACATCAAGAACTTTTACAACCGTATGAGGAGCCTCGGCTATACGATTGAACAACGTGGAAAGTTTCTCCGCATCAAGCCATACGGCTATGACAAATTCTTCCGATTGGACAAGCTCGGCGCGGGATATACCGAGGAGGATATTGAAGCGAGGATAAGGAACAACGCGAGGGCGCGCCAATGGACACCGATCCCGTTTTACCAACCGACCTTGCGGGAGAAACCGACGGGGCTCTATGCGCTTTATCTTCACTACTGCTATTTGCTCGGAGCGATACCCAATGTGATCCCAAAGAATCCCGAAGCTTATGCAGCCATTAAGGAGGACGTGCGTCGAGCCCGTATGTACTCGGAGCAGGCAAAGTTCCTCGGCAAGTACGGACTTGATACCAAGGATGATCTCATCCAACACGCGCTGGGTATACGTGAGCAAATGAACGCACTGTGTAAGGAACGGCAGAAGCTCCGCAACAAGATGCGGTGGATGAAGGATCCCGCCGAGATGCAGCCGATACGCGAACAGATCTTTGCTATCTCGGACAAGCTCAAGCCGCTTCGCAAGGAATATGCAATGTGCAAAGATATTTACGACCGTAGCGATGATATTGAAAAGACGGTCGAGCACATCGAGTTCCCGCAACTTGTGGAGCAGGAAAGGCAGAAAGCCGCGCTTAAAAGAACGGGCGAGAAGAGAGATAAAAATCAAGTTATCAAATTGCTAACTTGATTTCAAGTGGCGAAATTCTCCACTTGATCTCATGAGACTTAACTATCCGAAAAATCAAAGGGTCATTTTGACACTTTGAGTACGGCGCTTCAAGTGGTCATTTTGACCACTTGAAAATGTAAGATCAAAGGCTCATTTTGAACCTTTGATTTTGGAATGGACACCGCGTGTCCACCATGCTCGAATAATTTAAACAGACGGTTTTGACCGTATAGAATTGCCACTGCCCGCGAAAGCAGTTTTACGGTCTTGACCGAGTAAAAACAGCATTTTTCCGTTTCTGACACCTCAAAACGTATCCCACATCGAAAATGCACGTTATATTTGAGAATTCGCATTTTTCCACGCTCTTGACCGAGCCTTTTTGACCGAAAAACGCCTTACTTCAAAAACAATTCCAATTTAGGAGGACTTTAATATCCGATTTATCGCTATTAACGATTGTATTGATAGTGATAACGGTGAGGACGATTTCAGCGCGTTCCGTATGCGATTGTCTCACAAATACGAGGTGGAACAAGAAGAACTTAAGAAGCAGATGTTCGATCTCAAGAACAAGCTTGAACGTCTTGACACCGCGCAGAACTCCTAGGGCAGCTTTATCCGAGTAATACGGAAGTTTATGACGACGCAAACACTGACACCCATTGTCCTTCAAGAACTCATCGACAAGATTGAGGTCTTTCCGATTGAGGGAACGGGCAAGAACAGAACACAACGGCTTGTCATTCATTACCGTTTTGTCGGCTGTATTGATCTGCCGAGCATCGTACCCAAGCACACCTACAAGCTCGACTCACGGCAGGGAGTGCTATCGAATATCTCCCGAGCGCAGTTTAACTAAAAACAAAAAAGAGCAGACGAATCTGCTCCAAACAACTAAATATTAAGTAAATACAAGCAAAAAAAATATCGAGTGTTCCTAACATCAGTTATGAACACTCGATATGGTCGAGGTGACAAGATTCGAACTTGCGGCCTCTACGTCCCGAACGTAGCGCTCTACCAAACTGAGCCACACCTCGATGGTGGTTTTTTTCAATTTTTCTGTAAGTGGTCAAACATGTGGTCAGACCACTTACATCGGGAATTTTATTCAATTGTTTACTGCCGAATTATGCAGTGTTTTCAAGGGTTTTGTTCAGTGTTTGCAAGGACTTTTGTGATTTTGCCATTGGCGCAAAGCGCCCTTTTGCCCTCGGGGGCTCCCCGACGGTGATTTGCTCCCAAACCAAGCGCACTACCAAGCTGTGCTACACCCCGTGATATTTGGTTTTTGCGGTGATGCCATCTGCAAAAGCAAGTGTTATTATAGCACGGCGTTTCTTACTTGTCAAGCCTTTTCCGCTTTTTTCTTTTCCTTTTTAATGTCGGCGCGGATTTTTGGGAGTGGTTTTTAAAATCCGCGGCATAAGCGCGTTGTTTCGGGTTATACTCAGCATGGAGAATGAAGCGGCCGGTCGCCGCGGAAAGGGAATGAATGAAATTGGAAGAAAGAAAGGCTGTTGCATCACTGGGTCTATTGAGTGCCGTGCTGGCGTTTTACCTCTTTTTTTGGAAGCTGTCGGAGACCTTTTTCCCGCTTCCGATTCATTTTTACGCCAGACTGATTGAAGTGCTCGCGCTGGCGCTTTTTGCAACGCTTGCGGTGTTCGCGCCGATGTCTTTTTCGGAAATGGGGATTCTGGTGCCGCGCCGGACGCTTTTCCGTTCGCTCCTCCTTGGCGGAATGCTTTCGCTTGTTTTTGTGGGTATATTGATTCAGGCGCGATTGCTCCGTGGCGGCGTGCCCGGACAGCCGTTTTTTTCGATGGCGCTTTCGGGAGATATTGCCCGGTGCACCTATTTTTTAGTGGCGCCCATGCAGGAAGTGCTGGCCAAAAGCGCGCTTTTATATGCCTTTGAACTGATTTTCGGGCGACGGCATCCGCGGGCGGCGGTGGTCGCCTCGGCGCTTTCTTTCGGCGCGTTCCATGTGGTTTACGGGTTCCGGATGATGGTATTGGCGGCGCTGCTGTCGCTTGTGACAGGTTGGCTTTTTCACCGGGAACGCTGTGTATGGGGATGCGCACTGCTTCATTTTACCTGCGGTTTTTTCCCGGCCTGTTTTGGGTTTGCCTGAAACGCGCGTTTCTCTTGATTTTCTCTCATAAATATGATAAAATAAAGTGAGAGTTGCGGATCTTTCGGGTTCGGAATTCTGAAAATCGGAAAGGAGAAGCGCGATGAACAAAAAAATTCCCCCAAAAGCAGGCATGTGCGAGGATTGTGAGTTTTACGATTACGATGAGATCGAAGAAGCCTATTACTGCCGTGTGTCTATGGATCAGGATGAGCGGGCGGCTTTCTCCAAACGCGCCCGGAGCGGATGTCCCTATTACCGGCCTTATGACGAATATAAGAGTGTTCATCGGCAGATCTGAATGTTGCCGAAAAAGGAGGGCGTTCCGGCGCCCTCTTTTTTCTTCCTGCAATGTGTGATGGCTTTTTTGCAGTCATGGGAAACGGCAAATGCGGTATTCAAACAGATTTTTGAGAAAAAATTCAGAAAATCGTCACTTTCCGGGCGCAGAAAGTGCGTGTTTTCGGTTGATTCTTACAAAAAAATATGGTATACTGTATGTTGACTGAGTATATTGACGGGCTTTGACCCGGAAAGGAACCGCTTATGATAAAAATCGAACACCTGGTCAAAAACTACGGCACAAACTGCGCGGTGGATGACATCAGCTTTGAAGTGCGTGCCGGGGAGATCGTGGGTTTCCTGGGGCCGAACGGCGCCGGAAAGAGCACGACCATGAACATTCTGACCGGTTATCTTTCTTCCACCTCCGGCCGGGTCATCGTGGACGGCCTGAATGTGCTGGATGCGCCGCTGGAAGTCAAAAAGCGCATCGGCTATCTGCCCGAGCAGCCGCCGCTCTACGGAGATATGACCGTGGAGGAATATCTTATTTTTGTTTATAATCTCAAGGGTTGTACCATGAACCGCACCAAACACCTGCTTGAGATCTGTGAGGTGGTCAAGCTGACCGACGTGTATCACCGGCTCATCAAGAATCTTTCAAAGGGATACCGGCAGCGCGTCGGCATTGCGCAGGCACTGGTCGGAAATCCGCCGATCATCATTTTTGATGAACCCACGGTGGGACTTGACCCGAAACAGATCATCGAGATCCGAAATCTCATCCGGACGCTGGGCAGAGATCACACGGTCATTCTTTCCACGCATATTCTGCAGGAAGTACAGGCGGTCTGCGACCGGATCATCATTATCAATAAAGGCCGGGTGGTGGCGGATGAAGAAACCGAAAACATCAACCGCGTGGTCGAAAACAGCAACCGTTATCGTCTCAAAATCTGCGGCCCGCAAAAAGAGGTGCTTTCCATGCTGAAAGCGCGTTCCGATGTGGCATCGGTCGAGACTTTGCCGACCCGGGACGGAGACGCCTATACCTATCGGGTAGAAGGCACGCGCGGGATTGACATCCGCAAGTCTCTGTTTTATGAACTGGCCGCCAAAGGATGGCCGCTGGTGGGGCTGGAGACGCTGGGCATGAGCCTGGAGGATATCTTTATTGCCGTGGTGGACAAGACTGATGGCGAAAATGAAAGCGGCCGGCAAAACCGTGCGCGCAAGAACCGCGGGCCCAGCACACCCGAAAAAGATATCGCGCAGTCAATTCTGGACGCCACTGAGAAAAAGCAGGCCGAAATTCCGCCTGCCGGTCCGGACGAGGACTGAGTTTTCCAATAAACCCGGCGGGTGCCGGAGGAAAGGAGTTTCGGCCTTGTGGCCGAAGGATGCTATGTTTGCTATTTACAAAAAAGAGCTGCGCGCATATTTCATCAATCCCATCGGATATGTGTATACCGGGGTGTTTCTGGCGATTGCCGCGCTCATTTGCTCGTTTACTACCTGGCAAAAGGCCAACTATGATACCACTTCTTATTTTCAATATCTCATTTTCACCTTCGTCATTATGATTCCGCTTCTCACCATGCGATTGTTTTCGGAAGAGCGGAAGAGCCGTACCGAGCAATTGCTCCTGACGGCGCCGGTCTCCATCACCGGCATGGTGCTGGGAAAATACCTGGCGGCGCTCACGCTGTTTGTTTCCACCATTTTGGTTTCCTGCATCAATTTCTTTCCGCTTCTGTCCATGGCGATCGTGGAGCGGAGCAATGCCACCAGCGATGTGCACATCGGGCCGGTCGGCGGGGAAGTTGTCGGTTGCCTGGTGGGGGTGATTCTGATTGGCGCGGCTTTCATCGCGGTGGGGCTTTTTATTTCCTCACTGACCGAGAGCCAGCTCACGGCCGCCGTGATTACGGTGGCATCGTTGGGCGGTATGATCGTGGTGGGCCTTTTCAACGCTTACATTTCCTCCGCGTTCTGGCGGATGGTGCTGGGTTGGATTTCGGTGTTGTCCCGGTTCGACCGTTTTTCTGTGGGTATGTTTGATTTTTCGGCGCTCCTTTATTACCTGTCAATTGCGGGTGTTTTCCTGTTTTTAACGGTGCGGGTCTATGAAAAGCGCCGTTGGGGTTAAGGAGGTTGCCGGAAATGAAAAAACTGAATTTTTTACACGCCAAAAAGTTCCGGTACGGAAGCGTTTCGGTGGGGCTTACAGTGGTCATCATTGCGGCGGTCATTCTGTTCAATGCCATTTTCACGGCATTGACCCGTAAAAATCTCTGGTATATCGACATGACGCCCGAACCGGTTTTCACTCTGAGCGAAGCGGCCAAATCCGTGCTCTCCACCGTGGACCGGGAAAAGGAAGTGACCATCACTTTCTGTGCCGACAAAGACGAATGGGAGTCCGGCAAGACGCAGACCGAGGTGCTGAAGACCGCGCTGGATATCGAAAAGAATTTTGACAATATCAAAGTGGAATATGTGGATGTGTTCACCAATCCGTCGGCCGTGCGCGAGTACAAGGAACGCACCGGCAAAAACATCGGCGGGAGCAGTGTCATCATCAAAAGCGGCACGGAAGTGCGGGTTTACTCGCTTTCCGAGTTTTTTAAAATCGATAAAACCACTTCCACGCTGCTTGCGTACAATGGCGAACAGGTGTTTGCTTCCGCAATTCTGGCGGTTACTCAGGCCGTTGCGCCGGTGGCCTGTATCACAACGGGTCATGGGGAAGATACCGCGCTCAACAGCGATTCCGCCATTCTGACCCTTTTGACCGAGATCGGTTTTGAGATCAAGGCGGTGGATCTGAGCCGGGAAGAATTGCCCGAGGACTGCCGGATGTTGCTCATTTTTGCGCCCACTTCGGATTTCCTGGAAAAGAGTGAGCTCAGTGACATTTCCGAAATTGACAAGATTGAAAAATTCCTTTCCGGCAACAATTCCATGATGGTATTTTTCAATACCGACACGCCCAAACTGCCCAATCTGGAAAACTTTTTGGCGGAGTGGGGCATTGCGATCGCGCGGAGCGAAAACAACAACTATATGATCCGCGACACTGCCAATTCCTTTACCACCAACGGCTTTACCAATGTGGCCAGCTATGTGACCGAGGGGACCGGCGCGGATATTACCGAGCAACTCCGGAACGGCGGCCATCCCAAGAGCGTGCTGTTCCCCTATACGACGGCGCTCACCTTCTCCGATCTTTTCCGCATCCGGGAAGAAGAGAACAACCGCTATGCATTTTTCAGTGACAATATGATGATGCGGCAATGCTATAATGTTTTCGTTTCTTCCGATGACGCTGTGGCTGTGGCGGGCGGCACGCAGGTGGCCACGGCGCAGGAGTTGCCGTTCTCTTATATGATGCTTTCCTGCCAGACCAATACAACCTCGCAGGACGGCGTCAATTCCCATTCGTTTGTGCTGGCGTGCGCTTCTACGCAGTTTGCTTCCGCCAGCGCGCTTGACAGTAAATACGGCAACCACGCGGTGCTTTCCTATGCCTGCAATACCATGGGCAGTCTGGTGATCCCCGTGTCGCTGGATGCCAAATACTATGCCAACAGCGAAATCAGCAATATTACCGCCAAAGAAGCGAATCAGTACACGATTGTGCTGACGGTTCTGCCGACCTGCGTGGTCTTCATCGCCGGTATTTATGTGATGATAAGGAGAAAGTTCGCATGACACAGCCAAGATCCAATACGGCGGTTGAGCGGGTCAAGAGCTCTCTTTCACGCCAACGCCGGATTTTGCTTATCGCGGCCGCGGCTGTACTGGTGTTGGCCGTGGCACTCGGCGTGGCGCTGTATTTCACTTCCCGCATTACCTTTAAGGATCCGCAGGACGGAACCAAATATTATATCCGTCAGGTCAAAACGGAGAGCGGGAAGAAATATGTGATACAGGACAAATCCGGCAGGACGCTGGATAAAACCACAAGCGGGAATTATGTCACCGCCAGCGGCACCATTGTCTATGTCAACTCCAAGGACGGTTCTTACAGCACGGTGGCCGCCGTGCTGACCGAAGACAGCGAGACCGTGCGCTTTGATACAAGCAATGCCAAATACGATGTTTTGCTTTACCCGATGCTGGAGCGTGACAGCATTACCTCCATTGAAGTGGTAAACGAAAAGGATCATTTCCGTTTTATCAAGCTGGTCAAAACGGAAGATCAAAGCGAGTATTTTGTGCTGGAAGACCGCCCGGATATTTCGGTCAGTACCACCACCTCTTTTGCCACGCTGGTTTCCTGTACGGGATATACCCGCACGCTCCTCCGCTTGGATACCGAAAAAGTGAAGGAACTGGGCTATGCCGAGTATGGTCTGCCCGAAAATCCGGATGACGCCACCAAATATTTTATCATCACGGATAAAACCGGCAAGTCACACAAGGTGATCCTGGGAGACGAGGTTCCTTCCGGTCAGGGCTATTACGCCCGTTATGCCGGCCGGGACGCCGTTTATGTTCTGCGCGAGCTGGAAACCACACAGTATAATATCACCATTGCCGAGGCGCTTTTCGGCACGGTGGAAACCTATGTGGTGCCGGTGGGCGCGTCCAAAAACATGACCTCGACCAATTACTTTGATGTCAGCAATTTTGAACTTTACCGCAAAGGGCAGCCCCGGCCGCTGATCGCATTTTCCTACAGCGGTTCGCATACCATGCGGAACAATACTTTCTATGCCTCCACGCCCTATGTGACCGACCGGGATCTCAAAGGGTATACCGTAAATGAAGCGCGGGTAGATGACTGTCTGTTGCAACTGTGTGAATGGACCCCTGGCAAAACCGCCTCACTTTTCAGAAAAGAGGACGGCAGCTACACCTATGAAGAATTGCAGCAGTGGCTGTCCGAATACGGCCTGGACAACGATTCCTATGCCTACCGTATTTCCTTCATTTTCAATCAGAACCGCACTTACAATGCGGAAAAGGACCGAGACGAACTTTCCAAAAAGGATCAGGAAAAGCATGAGATCCTCATCAGCGCCCGGCAGGAGGACGGCACTTATTATGTTTATAATCTGTGCGCCACCTACAACGAGGAGACCCGTGAATTTGACAAACCCGTTGACGGTTACAACATGGTAGTGGCCATCAATTACCCCCAGATGGAGTTCCTTTCCTGGGACACCAAAGAATGGATTGAGAGCACCATTTTTTCAAACAACATCGCGTATCTGACCGAGCTTTCCATCAAAGCCGCGGCGTGCGATACTTTTCCGGGCGGCTATACGGGTGTTTTTCATCCGGATAATACCGCGACCATCCGGGATCTGGAGGCCAAAACCAATCATTCCGGCGCGATTTCCTCGGATAAAATGACGGTTGCGGACGGAAACGGTAAAGCCCTGGATGTCACGCAGTTCAAGCGGTTTTATCAGGAACTGCTCTGTACTTCTTTGGTGGGCTATTCTTCGCTCCCGGAGGAAACGCAGCAGGCATATCGGAATGCCGGAGCGGATGGCGCGCAGCTGACCCTGAAGCTGACCTATACGCTGCTGAAATACAATGCCGTAAAAGGCGTTTACGAGGCGACCGGTGAGACCGTGGTGCGGGAGTATTGTTTCTACAGAGACTATGCCGCGCCGCGCGAAATTTTCACGACCGTCAACGGTGTGGGGGATTTCTATATCAGCCGCACTCGGTTTGAAAAAATCCTCAGAGATATCGGCCGGCTTTATAATCCCGATGACCCCATCGATCCCAACGGAACGTATTGATCTTTCTTCAAAAACAACCCCGGCAGCCGCAGGCTGCCGGGGTTGTTTGGCTTTTTCGTAGATTATTCGGTGCGCAGAGCCTCCACAGGGTCTTTTTTGGAAGCCAATCGGGAGGGGATCAGCCCCGCGATAAGGGTCAGCGCCATGCTGATGCCGACTAGAATGAAGCCGGCCGCCACAGGCAGAGTAGCATTGATGATGCCAATGCCAGACAGATGATGAATAATCAGGTTGATGGGCAGACACAAAAGCAGGGTAAAGAGGATGCCGATGACGCCCGCGCCGAAGCCGATAATCAATGTTTCGGCGTTGAACACGCGGGAAATGTCGCGTTTGGAGGCGCCAATGGCACGCAGAATGCCGATCTCCTTGGTGCGCTCCAACACGGAGATATAGGTAATGATGCCGATCATAATGGAGGAGACCACCAAAGAAATGGAGACGAAGGCAATGAGCACATAGGAGATGGCGTTGACGATTGTGGTGACAGAGGACATGATCACGGCCATGATATCGGTGTAGGCGATCTTTTCCTCCTCGTCTTCTCTGGTATTGTTATACTCGGTGATGAAATCGGCAATCTTTTCTTTGGCCTCGAAATCGGTGGGGTAAAGATAAATGGTGCTCAGCGCGTCCCGGCCGTCCGAAGCGCCAAGTTCAGCCAGATTCAGATCAAGCGTGGACTCGGACTTTTCCATATAATTTTCATAGTAGGAGGCGTATTCCGCATCCGAAAGGCCGGAAAAGAGCTCGTCAAACAGCGCCGCCGCGCATTGCGTGACATAGGCCTTATCGGAGGCTTTTTCGGCTGATTCTTTACCGAGCACCGTACCAAAGACCGAAAAAAGGGTTTCGGCATCGGGGTTGGCCGACATCATCGGCAGGCTGTCTACATAATCTTTGATCACGCTTTCCGGCAGGGAACTTTCTTTTTGATAGTGCTCGGTGATAAAAGCCCGCATAGCCGCCACATCGGGAGAACCGCCCGGCATACAGCGCGCCTTGATCTCATCCGCATACCGTCCGGCCGCGGCAGTGGCAATTTCCTGTTCCTTTTGCAGGCCGTAAAAGCGCCGGATGGTATCTTCGGAGGTGGAGGTAAAGGCGCTTTCCAGCTTTTTGTCGGTCGGGTACATGGTCTTGATGAGAGAGAGATAGTTTTCATAGGTGGCGTTTCCGGATACCAGCGCCACACCGTCCAGGCCGAACATTTTTTCATAGGCAGGCACTTCGCGCTGATATTCTTCTACGCTTTTGTTTCCGTCCAGCACCGAGAGAATGGCGGCTGCCGCTTTATTGGCCGGGTTCCGGGTCACACCGTCCGGCAGGTATTCGGCAAGGCTGCCTTTTCCCGCGGCAATGCCGTAAAGCGAAACCAAAAAGACCTGTTTTTCCTCCACCGTGGGGAAGGTGTCGTTCAGGATTCCCAACATGGTGGAGAGCTGCGCGGGGGTGATGGCAGTCTTGATTTTTCGGTAGACTTCCGCTTTTCCTTCGGTATCCAGCGTGCCGAAATAGGAGGAGAGTTTTTCTTTTTTCACAGCGTCCGAAAGGGTCTGTGCGTCCTCGATCCGGAAGGGGAGTCCCGAGAACACATCGTGCGAAGCCGTTTCCAGCTGTTGGCGTACGATTTCGCTGCCGTTGACTTCTCCCAGCACCTTTTCAGTCAGCGCTTTGGTGTAGCCGATGGAACCGGTGATGGAGCGCGCGGTGGAATCGGCATTGGGAGAAATGATGCCCACGATCTTCAGCTCCGCGCCGTCTGAAAAGAGGCTTCCGGCGTTGAAATCGTCGCGGTCGCGCAGATCCTCCCAGACGGGATAGGATTTCCCACCCACTTCATAGCCCGGTTTCGCACTTTTCACAAAGTAATCCGAGTTGTAAACAAGATTCAGCGTCAGGTCATAAAAGTCCTGGTAAGAAAAAGAGAGATCGGTCGTGTCCGGGCGGTATTCGCTACCCGTAAACATGGCCATCATAATGGCCGAAAGCTCATTGGGATCACACATACCGAGCATATAAAGCGTGAGATTAGTGACCGTATGGTTCCTGTCTACTACCAGAACCAGCTCCTCGGCTTTTTCGGGCCAGCGTCCGTCCAGCAGGTCATACTGGCCGTAAATGGCGTCATTGATGAGTTCTCCGTTTTTGCCGGGCATAATCTCGGAGAAAATGCTCAACTTCATGTCACCGGCGACCATCGGGCTATAGGCCGAAAATTTAGAAAGGATATCGGCGGGATTGACTTTTACAAGGCCGTATTCCGCCGTGCTGTTATAGATCTGCAGGTCCATGTCATAGGCATACTGAACGGCGTTGACCTGATCTTTGATCTTATCATAGTTTGCAAGCAGATAGCGGTTGAATTTTGAGAGCTGGTTGCGCTGTTTGTTGGTCATGGCGCTGACCAGATTGCTGATGGAATCATCCACATAAACGGTGTTTGGCTCCGTATGCCGGTTCTCTTTCCGGCCGGTATCTACCATGGCCGAAATCATGGAGGCATAGTCGGTGGTCTGCGCCGAGAGCGAGACCGGATAGGAGGTCAGCGTTTCTTCCTGCACATGAGCGATATACAGCTGTACGCCGTTGGAAAGCGCCAGAATCAGTGCAATGCCGATGATGCCGATACTGCCGGCCACCGAGACCAGCAGGGAACGCGTTTTTTTGGTCAGCAGGTTCTGGAGCGAGAGGGAAAGCGCCGTGAAGAAGGACATGGAGCGTTTTTTCTTTTTCGTTCTCCGGGGTTTTTCCGGGGATTCGGCCGCGTCCGGAACGCTTGCTTCGGCTGTTTCCGGTAAAGATGCCGGCGCGTCGGCCGGGGCCTGATAGGGATCGGAGTCCTCGATCACCCGGCCGTCCAGCACCCGGATGATCCGGGAGGAATAGGCCTTGGCCAATTCGGGGTTGTGCGTGACCATGATGATGAGCTTCTTTTCGGAAACCGATTTTAAGATCTCCATGATCTGCACACTGGTGGCGGTGTCCAGCGCGCCGGTCGGTTCATCGGCCAGGATAATCTCCGGGTCGTTGACCAGCGCACGGGCAATGGCCACCCGCTGCATCTGTCCGCCCGACATCTGATTCGGCTTTTTGTGAAGCTGATCGCCCAAGCCCACCGCTTCCAGCGCTTCGGCGGCGCGGCGGCGCCGCTCTTCACGGGAAACGCCCGAAAGCGTCAGCGCCAGTTCCACATTGGAAAGCACGCTCTGGTGCATGATGAGGTTGTAACTCTGAAAGACAAAGCCGATGGAATGATTGCGATAGGTGTCCCAATCCGCGTCCTTAAAGGATTTGGTCGATCGTCCGCCGATGATCAGATCGCCGCTGTCATAACGGTCCAGCCCGCCGATGACATTGAGCAGGGTGGTCTTGCCGCACCCGGACGGCCCGAGTATGGAGACAAATTCGTGTTCCCGGAAGTCAATTGAAACCCCCCGGAGCGCCTCGACGGTATTGTCTCCGCTCAGATAACTTTTTTTGATGTTGTGAAGTGAAAGCATTGTGAATCCCCCCACGGTATTTTTGGTTCAAATTGGTTTTCAGTATAGCAGGGAAATGTGAAAAGGGGGTGAAAACTCCCCCCTTTTTGTGGCAAATTTACATTTTGTTTATAAGAACACGCGATATTTCCGGCATATAAGGAACAAACACAATGACAGCGACAATACACCGTAAATGCTGCCGGCTTCCCGTTCGGCTCTGACCGACCGTTCGCCTGCCGGAGACGGATTTTCCGGAGGTCGTCCGGCGGGTTCTTCCGGAAGGCCGGCAACGGGGTCGTTTCCGGCGGGGCTGTCCGGTTCGCGGGTGGGGGTGTTTGCCGGAGGATTTTCCATTATGCTTGCGGGAAGATCCATGATTTTTTCGGCATAATTCAGACAGAAATATTCTCCCGTTCCGGTTTGACCGTATCCGTTTTCCAGCGCGATCACGCGAAAAGTACTTCCTGCCGCGGCCGTTCCCAGTTTCGGATAAGAAGCGCCCGGGCCGGCGCGCAGGTTGATCTTCGTAGAGGTAACGGTATAGTAGCCGGTCAATTTGTTGTCTGAAAGCATGGAATTTTTGCTGTAGGCAGGGACTCCGTAACCGATGATTCGGGTGTCCGAGAGGGCATAATCCCGCAGCTTGACGGCGTTTCCGGTGTTTCCCTCCACCGTATAGACCCGATTGTCTTTTATGTATCGTACCAGTCCCACATGATCGCTTTCACGGGTACATCCGTCCGAACGAAAGAAGATGAGATCGCCCCGCAGAGGAACATATCCGTTTTTTTCCGTGCGGTAAAGCCCCGCTTTCCGGAGCGCCTCCACCCAAAGCGAGCAACTGGCAAACCGGCCGAGCGCGGCCGTTTCTTCTCCGGCCTTGAAAAAGCACCAGGAGGCAAAAGAAGCGCACCAGGCGTATCCATATGTACCGCCGATTTTTCCCAGCGTCCGATTGTATTCGGTGTAGTTGCCGGTCCCGCCGGAATCGGCACCGTCAAATCCGCCCTCTCCGTTCCCTTCGTGATAGAAGAGTTGGGATAGCGCGGCTGCGACCACTGCGTCCCGCCCGGTTTGTTCGGGGAGCGAGCGCAGATTTTTTTCGTAGCGTGAATCGGCGTAAGCCCCCGTGGCGGGGCAGGCCGGCGTGATTGCGTAAATCGGCAGGACGGAAAATGAAATGAGCAGTGAAAAAGTCAACAGAGCAAACAGCTTTTTCATGAAAGCCTCCTTTCTTTTTCTCCCTTCCATTGTAACATGAAAATTGCGGATTTTCACTGGGAATGTCTGCTTTTTCGGGGAATGATCCAAAAAGAATTGACCTTTTTGAAAGTTTATGGTACAATGAAAGCAATCGCAGATTGCGCCCATGCGGGCGGAGGTTTCAGATGGAAAAGAAGTATACATTAGGGATTGATTTCGGCTCGCTTTCAGGGCGGGCTGTGTTGGCGGATGTACGAAACGGTGCCGAGCTGGCAAGTGCTGTGATGGATTATCCGCACGCCGTGATGGACCGGGTGCTGGCCAAGACCGGCGCGCCGCTTCCGCCGGACTTTGCCCTGCAGGATCCGGCCGACTATTTGTTGGTGGCCGGGACCGTGATCCCCGAAGCTCTTCGTCAGGCCGGGGTCTCTCCTTCAGAAGTGGCCGGTGTGTGCGTGGATTTTACCTGTTGTACGGTCCTGCCGCTTGACAAAAACGGCACGCCGCTTTCCATGCTTCCGGAATTTGAGCGGGAGCCGCACGCCTATGCTAAACTGTGGAAGCATCATGCCGCCACCCCCTATGCCGACCGAATGAACGAGGTGGCGCGCGCCCGGGGTGAGAAATTTCTTTTGTCGTGCGGCGGCGCGGTCTCCAGCGAGTGGCTTTTTCCCAAAATCTACGAAACATTGGATAAAGCGCCCGCGGTCTATGCCGCGGCCGACAGTTTTATGGAGGCCGGGGATTATCTGGCCTTTGTGTTGACCGGCGTGCGCCGCCGCGGTTATCTTTACGCCGCTTACAAGGCACAGTACGATAAAAAAGACGGCTATCCAAGCGAGGATTATTTTGCGGCGGTGGACAGACGGCTCACTCATGTGGTGCGCGATAAGCTCCGCGACCCGGTCATCATGTCGGGCACACCGGTGGGGACGGTCACGCCGGAGGCTGCCGAGAGGTTCGGTCTTGCCGCCGGTACGCCGGTGGCGGCCTCCATGCCGGATGGCCATGTGGCGGCGGCGGCACTGGATATGAAAATGCGGGGCGATATGTTCGCGGTTTTCGGTACATCCGGCTGTTTTTACCTGCTGGACGACCGGTATCTGGATATTCCCGGCATCTGCGGCAGTGTCCCGGACGGCGTGATTCCCGGTTTTTACGGCTATGAGGCCGGGCTTTCCTGCTTTGGCGATCATTTTGCCTATGCCGCCAAAGAGCTGACTTCTCCCGAATATGTGGCGGAAGCGAAGGCACAGGGCATTTCCATGATGAAGTTGCTTCTCCGGAAGGCGGCCGCAAAAAAGCCGGGGGAGAGCGGTGTGCTGGCGCTCAATTGGTTCAACGGAAACCGGAGCGTATTGGTGAACTATGATCTTTCCGGTCTTTTTGTGGGACTGACGCTTTCAACACGCCCGGAAGATCTGATGCGCGCCCTCATCGAGGCGACTGCTTTCGGTACGCGGAACATCCTGAATAACTTTGAAACGCACGGTGGGGAGATCCGCCGCATCATTGCCTCCGGTGGCATTGCCCGAAAAGACCCCTTTACCATGCAGCTTTTTGCGGATGTGCTCAAAAAGGAGATCCGTGTGGCCGAAACCGCACAGGCACCGGCATTGGGTTCGGCGATCAATGCGGCAGTGGCGGCCGGGGTCTATCCGGATTTCCCGTCGGCCATCTCGGCCATGTCCAGGGTCAGCGATACGGTTTATCGCCCTGCTCCCGAAAACGCGCCGGTTTATGACCGGCTGTTCGGGGAATATATGAAACTGCACGATTATTTCGGCCGGGGCGGGAATGATGTGATGCGGGAATTGCGCCGCATTTCGGCACAGGCCAGGGGGCTTTCATAATGGCCCGGCCGGGTATTCGTTACGGCCGGTGGCTTATGGGACGGATTCTGCGTTCGATTCTGGTGCTTTTCCTGCTTTTGCTGACGCTGTTTCTTTTCTGGCGGGTCTTTCTTTCAAACCGCCTTCCCAAAGAAATGCGCACACTGGTACCGGACGAGGCACTTCACCGTGCGCTCCTCTCGGGGGAACTCCATCCCTTTACGCAGGAGCAGTCCACCCTTACCCGTGAAGAACGGAATTACGGCTATTTCGGCGTGCCGCGTTTCGTGTTTGTTCCGGAAGCCGGAGAGGCGCAGGTAGTGTTCCGCTATAACAACAGCACTTTAAAAAAGGTGGCGGCCGATCTTGGTCTCCCGGAGGCTTTGCCGCGCGGAGAAGAAGTTTTTGATGTGTCGGCCCTGCTCATTACCGATCTGACGCCGGAGGATACCTCCGACAATGCGGACGGCAGTGAAACGCTCTCCACGCGCCGGGTGCATCCGGCCGCGCGGCAGATTGCCGTTACGCGGCTTTACACCTATATTCTTTATACTTTTGAGGAGGTCTGTCCTCAGCCCGACACCTTGGTGGTCTATCTGGATGTCTATTACGGGGAAAACCCGGATTACAGTGAAAAACCGCTCGGAACGCTCCGGCTTTATCATATTGATTCCGCAAACGAGCCGGTGAAAATTTCCGGGAAAGAGGAAAAGGCCATCCGCGCCTTTACCCCCGGTACCTAAGGAGGAAAAGATGTACGATTGTCACCCCAAGCGCCGGAATCGCCGCGCGCAGTTGCTTGTTTTGCTGTTTGTGACGCTTGCGGCGCTTTCTTTTACCGTTTCGGCCTTTTTGCCGCGGTTTGCCTCCATTCCGCAGATCTTCGGCCTTTTCTTGTTGGTTCCGGCCATTCAGATAGCCGCCCGCTATACCGTTGTGCGCTATCTTTACCGTTTGCGGCCGATAGAAGGCACGGACGATGCCGATTTTGAAGTTTACACTTACCGGGGCGGTGCGAAAATGCAGCTTGTCTGTCGCACGGCGCTTTCCGAGATCCGGGCCGTAACGCCGCTTACAAAAGAAAACCGGCGCCCGCCGCACGGCATCCGCCGTTATCATTATGAGGTGGATCTCTGCCCGCGGGAGGCCATGGTCGTTTCTCTGGTGACGGCCGACGGTCCCTGCGAGATTCTGCTCAGCCCCGATGAAAAACTTTTTGAGATCTTTGAGACGGCGGCCGTGAAAAACGCCTGCCCGGCGGCAGATCCGGACCCAAAGGCGCCCGCCGGCGAAGACGAAACCGAAAATCCGTAACAGACTGATTTTTTCTCATTTTGTGTGCTATTTTCCGCTCTCCTTGACAAAATTTCCGCGGTCCCCTATAATGAAAACGGAATGAAAGAAATTTCATGAAGGAGAGGGACCAAGATGAACGCAAAAAACTGGATCCGATGCCCCATCAATACCGAAAGCAAAGGGATTACCTTTGTCAAAGAGTTCTCGCTTAGAAATCAGGCGGGAAAAGCAACCCTTCGGATTTCTTCCGTCGGCCTCTTTGCCGCCTATCTCAACGGCAAGCGTCTGGGGCGCGGCGTGCTGACGCCGGGGTATACCCAATATCATCATCGCGTGCAGTACATGACCTATGACATTACCGGTCTGCTGACCGGTCAGAACCGGCTGGAAGTGATGGTCGGCCCCGGTTGGGCGGTCGGAAGACTGGCCTATGACGGCGGCCGGAGCGTTTACAGCGACCATGTGGCGCTGAACCTTCTTTGCAAGGGCACCGATGTTTCGGGCGCCACTTTCGGGTTTGTCAGCGATGAAAGTTTTGAGGTATATACCAGTCCCGTAATTTTCTCGGATATTTATGACGGGGAAAAGCAGGACTATGCCTGTGAAAAGACCTTTCTTGGCCATGCGGTGAAAGATAAAAACGGAATGGCCTTCCCGCTGGTGCGCCAGATCGGGCCGGACATCATCGAGCACGAGCGTCTTGCGCCGGTGGAGCTGATCCGCACGCCCAAGGGCGAGACGGTGCTGGATTTCGGCCAGAATCTAACGGGCTATGTGGCGCTGAATCTTGCCGGCAAAAAAGGCGACCGGGTGTCGCTCTCTTTTGCAGAAGTGCTGGATAAAGACGGCAACTTCTATCGGGACAATTACCGGAGCGCCAAAAGTGAAGTTTCCTATGTGCTGGACGGTGAAAAACGGGAATATAAACCCTTCTTCTCTTTCCAGGGATTCCGCTATGTGCGGGTGGATGAATATCCGGGAGAGATTGATCTTTCGGCCTTCCGCGCGGTAGTGGTACATTCGCAGATGAAGCGTATCGGTTCTTTCTCCTGCGGAAATCCCAAAATCAATCAGCTATATCACAATACCATCTGGGGACAGAAGAGCAACTACCTGGATATTCCCACCGATTGCCCTCAGCGGGATGAGCGACTGGGCTGGACCGGCGACGCGCAGGTTTTTTGCCGCACCGCCGCGCTGAATTTTGATGTCCGCCGCTTTTTCGAAAAATGGCTTTCCGAACTGCGCCTGGATCAGCGGGAGGACGGCGCCATCTGGGGCACCTGCCCTGAAAATTTTGCAACCGAATACCATACCCGCGTGTCGGCCGCATGGGGCGATGCCGCGACCATCATTCCCAGTGAGCTTTATATGGCCTACGGCAATCCGTCCGTCCTTGAGGACAACTTTGAAATGATGCGCCGTTGGGTGGAGTATATGCACGGAGCCGGCCCGGAGGAATATCTCTGGCTGGGTGGCTATCACTATGGCGACTGGCTGGCCATGGATGCCGGCGGAGACAGTTATGTCGGCGCCACTTCCAACGATCTCATCGCCAGCGCTTTCTTCGCGCGTTCCACCGAGCTGCTTGTCCGGGCCGGGGAAGCGCTGGGGCGCGATATGACCGGATATAAAGAACTTTACCGCAAGGTGCGCGCGGCCTTCCGTGATTATTTCATGGAGGATGGGATGCCCCGTGAAGAATTCCCCTTTACGGAGGTCTGCACCGACAAGCGCCAGTATGAAAAGAAAGTGGATGTGGTTCGCAAGGGCGTGACGCAGACGGGACTGGTGCTGATTCTTCATTTCGGCCTTTGCGAGGCGTCCGAACGCCCTGCACTGGAGAAAAAACTGGTGGAGCTGATCGAAAACGCCGGCGGCCTGATGGCAACCGGATTCGTCGGAACGCCCTATATTCTTCATGTGCTGTCGGCGGCCGGCCGTGATGATGTGGCCTATCGGCTGTTGCTCGAAGAACGGAATCCTTCCTGGCTCTTCTCGGTCACGCACGGCGCCACCACCATGTGGGAACACTGGAACGGTATCAAGGAGGACGGCTCTTTCTGGAGCCGGAATATGAACTCCTTCAATCACTATGCCTACGGATCGGTCTGCGACTGGATTTACAGCCGTGTGGCCGGCATTTCCCCGGCGGAGCCCGGTTATCGTCGGATCCTGCTCTCGCCCGTGCCGAACCGGGCGCTCGGTTTCGTCAACTGTGCGTATGAAAGCGTGGCCGGACGGATTGAAAGCAACTGGTATTATAAAGGCAACGATGTGTATTTCGAGTTTACCGTGCCCGAAGGGGCCACGGCCGAAATCCGTTTGCCGGATGGCTACCGCGAGACGGTCGGCGCGGGTTCCTATCATTATACAGTGAAGGATCTGTAAGCGGAATCTGACCGAAAACAAACCCGTCTGACGGCTGACAATCTGTTTTATTCGCGGGAGTTCTCTCCTGCGATCTATGGATAGAATCACTCTGCCCGGTTTTCCGGGCGGAGCGGTTCTCTCTCTTTTTTTAGGAGGAAATATGGAATTTTTGCCTGTCAGTGCGGCTGAAATGAAAGAACGCGGTTGGGATGCGCCGGATTTTGTCTATGTCACGGGGGATGCCTATGTGGACCACCCCTCTTTCGGTGTTTCAATTATCTCGCGGGTACTGGAAAACGCGGGATACCGGGTGGCGATCCTCGCACAGCCGGATTTTCGCTCGGCTGTGGATTTCAGGCGGTTCGGGCGGCCGCGCCTTGGCTTTTTGGTGACAGCCGGTAATATTGATTCCATGGTGGCACATTATACTGTGGCGCGCCGTCGCCGCACTTATGATTATTATTCTCCCGGCGGTGTGATGGGCAAAAGGCCTGACCGCGCCGTGATTGTCTATTGCAACCGCATCCGGGAGGCCTATGGCGATGTGCCGATCGTTTTGGGCGGTCTGGAGGCTTCTCTCCGGCGGTTTGCGCATTATGATTACTGGGATGACCGGGTGCGCCGCTCGATTCTCGTGGATTCCAAGGCGGATCTGCTGACATACGGGATGGGAGAAAATATCCTCCTGCGTGTGGCAGAGCTGCTGGCGCGGGGCGTGCCGATCCGGAAGATCCGGGATGTACGCGGCACGGTTTTCCGTGCCGACCGGGGAGACGCGGTGCATTTCCCGGTGGCCGATTCCTTTGATTTTGATGTGCTGAAAAATGACAAGCGTGCCTATGCCAGAGCCTTCGGCGTGCAATACCGCAATCAGGATGCCGTCACCGGCAAGGCGATGATTGAATATTACGGTGATAAAATGCTGGTGGCCAACCCTCCCATGCCGCCGCTCACGCGGGAAGAACTGGATCGGGTGTACGCATTGCCTTATTGTCGCACCTATCACCCGATGTACGAAAAAGAGGGCGGCGTACCCGCAATCGAAGAGGTGCGTTTCTCAATCACGCACAACCGAGGGTGTTTCGGCGCTTGCAATTTCTGTGCACTTGCTTTTCATCAGGGGCGGAGCGTTTGTTCCCGGAGCATCGAAAGTGTGGTGAAAGAGGCCGAAAAAATCACCCGTTTGCCGGGATTCAAGGGTTATATACATGATGTCGGCGGGCCGACGGCCAATTTCCGTTATCCGGCCTGTGACAAACAGAAGACGGCCGGGGTCTGTGCCACGCGCAAGTGCCTGGCACCCAAGCCCTGCCCGAATCTCAAGGTGGATCACAGCGAATATCTGGAATTGCTGTGCCGGGTGGAGGCTGTTCCGGGTGTCAAAAAGGTCTTTATCCGTTCGGGCATCCGGTTTGATTATCTGATGTATGACAAGGACGGTGCTTTCTTTGAAAAACTGGTGCGCGATCATGTCAGCGGACAGTTAAAGGTGGCGCCCGAACACTGCTCGGACGCCGTGCTGGACGCGATGGGGAAACCGCATTTCGAAGTATACGAGGCCTTTCGCCGCCGGTTTTTTGAGTTGACAAAAAAGGTGGGAAAAGAGCAATATCTGGTGCCGTATCTCATGTCCAGCCACCCCGGAAGCCGTCTTTCGGATGCCGTTACGCTGGCTGAGTGTTTAAAGCGCGACCATTATGCGCCCGAGCAGGTGCAGGATTTTTATCCGACGCCCGGCACAGCCTCTACGGTGATGTATTATACCGGCATCAATCCGCTTACGATGAAACCGGTCTATGTGGCCACCGATTACCGGGAAAAGCAGGAGCAGCGGGCACTGTTGCAGTTTACCCG
>ERZ780198.364-NODE-364-length-52214-cov-15.888150_pt1 | contig 52214 bp, 44 predicted proteins | sample MGYA00510979_ERZ780198 | MGnify/ENA primary metagenome ERZ780198 (study PRJEB29588, sample SAMEA2158039) | human gut metagenome | biome: human gut; feature: human-associated habitat; material: faeces | place: Denmark | collected 2008/2010 ...
TACATATATCTCAGGTTAGTGGCGTTTTTTTGAAGGGTCAATGTCAGTGCAGTTGCACTGATACACTCACGAAAATATTAACGCCTTGTCGGCACTGAAAATGTTTTCGGCGGTGGTGGCGATATATTTAACTGTGTGGCTTTAATAACAATCAGTTTATCGACAGTCCGAAAAACCGATGCCAAAAAGCATCGGTTTTTTGTGTTTATTTTTCTCCGTCGGGTCTGAAGGTGTGTTCCTTGAACGCTATGCAGTTTCCGCCTATGCGTTTTGCAACGCTCTGGGAGCGCATCGCCCTGACATATATATCGTCATAGGTATCGCCGGGCATACCTCTTGCGGCGCTTACTGTCGCTGTTATGTTACGGTAACGGCTTGCTTCGGGGAACGGTATCTTCATATCCCTTACGGCACTGCGTATCTCCTCGCTGAGTACAATTGCCTCCTTATCGGCTTTTACCGTAAGGCAGACAAGGATAGTATCGCCCTCATATCTGCAGATAATATCCGTCTTAGGCTTTGATATTATCTTTACGCAGTTGGCTACGGCAAAAAGCACTTCATCGGCTTTTTCCGTGCCGTAAATGCGGTTGTATTCCGCAAAATTGTCTATATCGACAAGCAGCAGTGCAACGCTGTTGCCGCTTCTGAGAAGCTCGGTCGCCTTTTCTATGCCGTATGCCCTGTTATAGAGGTCTGTACGGCTGTCCATAACCGCCGACATCTTCATCCTCTCTCTGTCGTCCTTTATACGCTTTGAATTTATCATTCTGGCGGTGTAAAGGCTGTACATCGAGCAGGATATAAAAAAGCCGAGCAAGGCAAGTCCCCACACTGTGAACGGGTAATAGCCCGAAACATCGTTTATATTACAGAGTATCGTATACCATACGGGGATTATTCCGAGGAAGAACGCCGATGCGGCAGGTGCGAAAACGGGAACGGCGGCGAAAACCATTATTGTTACCGCTGTCTGCGAAAGTCCGGTCGCCCCGAAAATACAGCCGGTGACCTTTATACAGTATGAAATCAGATAAAGTCCCCAGAATACATAAGGATAATATGACGGGTATTTTCCGCTGAAATAAAATCCGAAGCCTACACCGCACACTGCGGTGAACAGTATCAGCACCTCTCCTGCAATCTCTGCCGAGCCGCCGTCGGTAATTACATTCTCGAACAGAACCGACATAAACGTGCAGATTATCATTATGATTGCCGCTATCGGAATGATACGGCAGTTATATCGTGATATGCAGGCGGCGAGCAGACTTTTTCCGCTTTTGCCCTCTATCTTCTGAGTAGAAAACTTTGCCGCAGTTGCCATAGGCAGACGGTTTTTAATTTCATTTGCTCCGAGTGAAAACAACTCTGTAACTTTCATTATTTTTTATTCCTTCCGGGAATTATCCTCACCGTTATCCGCCGGTTCGGTGAAATTTCTTCCGCAATGCTCGCAGAAGGACGAATTGCCGTTTATCTTTGCGTGGCAGAACGGGCATTCGTCATAGTGCTGAAGCTGAACGCTTCCGTTGTCGATTTCAATATCGTCAATTTCTGGGTTGTCTGTAAACAGGCTCTTACGCTTTCTGAAATAAATGTAATTAAGCAGTGATGCGACACCCGAAAAAGCTATCATCACTATCATATTTCTGATAGTATCTCCGAATGTATAAACCTCCGGATAGACCATAACATTAAGGCATCCTGACATAAGCTGTCGCACGCCGTTTATAACAGGAACAGAAATCAGAAATGCGACTATCAGATTATATCCCGACACTGCAAGCGTACCCATTCTTTTGAACACAAGCACACACAGCACAAGAAGATAGACCGTTACCAGAAAATCCGCTACGGCGATTACCGTGAATAATTCCATATTTATTCCGGACGTTCCGGACATTTCGGCAAAGGCAGCCTGTATCTTTTCGATGGCTTCGGGATTGTTAATTGTGGCGGCTATAAGAATATAGCTGATTATACCCGATATGCAGTTTATGATATTGAGTATCATCGACACATAGCGGAAAAATTTAAACCACCTCAGCGGCAACGGATAATAATCCATTCTGAGCTTTGCACGATATTTTCTTAATTCACGTTCATTCTTTTTTGCGTCTTCATCCATTTTGTTACGTCCTTTCAATCACTGAAAAGGCTCCTTCTGTTTTTGAAATATCTTAAATTCAGAATGAGCCATACTGCCATAAATACTACTGAGAAAATTGCGAAAAGTATATTTGTTATGCTGACTTCATAGCCGTCAACACCGCTGAACAGCGCAACTCTGAAAAGCTCGCTTGCCGAAGTGCTTACAGCGTTTACACACGAGGTATAGATGAGGAAAAATTTAAGGAAACCGTAAGATTTTTGCGTCAGTTCGGAAAGCTGTCTGAACATTATGACGCAAAGAGGAACAACAGCCGCAAGCAGTACCGACATTACGATATTGTATGCAATAAAGCCGGATATTGCGGCGGCATTTGCCTTTTCCTGCACTTCGTCGCTGAATGACGCAAATACCGACACAACGCATACTATAGCCGAGTAGCCCGACATAACAGCCTGCAGTACCGTTATCACAGTCTTGAATATGCGAAACCAAGTGACAGACAGCGGATAGTCATACAGCTTCTGATTCGCATAGCGTATTCTGTCACTGCGGCTGTTTATCACGGGTTTCTTAGGTTCTGTCTTGTATGAGTTGTTCTTTCTCTTTGCTTTTGACATCTCTTGTCGTTTTCCTTTCGTTTGCCTGAAATAATCGGATTAATTGTCCGCCTGCTCCGCCTTTTCGGAATGTGTGCAGGTTATATTGACAAGGCACTTTCTCGGACAGGCAGATACGCAGGTGCCGCACGAGGTACATTTGTCATAGTCGATAACAGCGTGGTTATCCGCAACGATAACCGCACCGTGAGGACATTTTTTCTCGCATATCTTACAGCCGATACAGCCGTTTGTACATACCGTTCTTGTGACCTTGCCGCTGTCCTTTGACGAGCAACGCAGAGCAACTATGCTTGTTTCTTTTCTAAGGAATATAAGGTGATTCGGACAGGCGGTAACGCACTTTCCGCAACCGCCGCACTTAGCAGGGTCAACCACCGCAACGCCGTCAGTAATCGTAATTGCGTCATTACCGCAAACCGCTGCGCAGTCGCCGTAGCCGTCACAGCCGAAGCGGCATTCGCCCTTGCCGTTGTAGAATTTCTCAACAGCGGCGCAGGACTTTGTTCCTGTGAATGTAAATCTGTCCTTAGTCGCTTTTTCACAGCCGTTGCAACGAACATAGGCTACCTCACGGATAAATTCTCCGCCCTCGGTACCCATTATTGCGTTTATCTTCTTCATAACATCCGCTCCGCCGGGCTTACACAGGTTAGTCGGTGCGCCGTCATGAGCTACGGCGGCGGCATAGCCTGCACAGCCCGAATAACCGCATCCGCCGCAGTTTGCACCGGGAAGAGCCTCGGTTATCTTTGCCTCGGTTTCATCTGTCTTTACAGCCAGCACCTTTGACGCTATCAGCAGTAATATACCCGAAAGTGCGCCGAAGCCGAGAAATATAAGTATAGGTAAAATATATTCTTTCATCGTCTTTCCTTTCGCTTAACCGCCGAAAATTCCGTCAACCACACCGCCGAAGCCTATAAAAGCAAGCGATACTATCGAAGCCGCCATAAGCGTTATCGGCGCACCCTGAAGTGCCTTAGGTATATTACAGCGTTCAAGTCTTGAACGTACACCTGAGAATATTATCATAGCTATCATAAAGCCAAGACCCGCACCGAACGAGTTTACAACGCTCTCTAAAAGGTCGTAGTCTTTTGTAAGGTTGAGCAGTGTAACACCGAGTACGGCACAGTTTGTGGTGATAAGCGGAAGATACACGCCGAGCGACTTATAAAGCGGCGGCATATATTTTTTCAGCACCATTTCAACAAGCTGAACGAATACTGCGATTACAAGGATAAACGCTATCGTATTCATATACTCTATTCCGAGCGGAACAAGTATACCGTAGTAGATAGGATAGGTAACAAGGCTTGCGCAGACCATTACGAATGTAACCGCCGCACCCATACCTATTGAACTGTCGAGCTTCTTTGAAACGCCTAAGAAGGGGCAGATGCCGAGGAATTTCGATAATACGAAGTTCTCGGTCAGAATGCCTGTCAGCAGTATTATCATCAGATTTTTTGCGATTTCCATTACTGCTCACCTCCGTTATTGTTTGCCTTGTCACAGGCACCTGGGCAACCCTCTGCGTTGGGGCAGTTGTGACAGCCGATCTCACGGGGCTTCTTCTTCATAAGGCGGTTTACAACGGCTATAACGGCACCGAGTACAAAAAATCCGCCTGCGGGGAGAATGAACAGCGTCATAGGCTCTATAAATTCAGGCATTACGGTAATTCCGAACCACTGACCCGAACCGAATATCTCACGGACAGAGCCTACAAGCACAAGCGTCAGCGTAAAGCCGAGTCCCATTCCAAGACCGTCCATTATCGACGGAATGACCTTGTTTTTCGAAGCAAACATTTCCGCTCTGCCGAGAATGATACAGTTAACTGTGATAAGGCTAAGGTACATACCAAGGCTCGAATAAATATCGGGGGCGAAAGCCTGTAATATAAGGCTTACAAACGTTACAAAGCCTGCTACTATAACTATATATGCAGGAAGTCTTACCGTGTCGGGAATCACTTTTTTAAGCAGAGATATAACTATATTTGAACATACAAGTACAAACGTTGTGGAAAGTCCCATTCCTACACCGTTTGCCGCCATTGTTGTAATGGCGAGCGTGGGACACATACCGAGCAGCATTACCATGTTCGGATTTTCTTTTATAAGTCCTTTGGTAAATTCCTTCAGATTACTCATTCGGCTGTACCTCCTTATCCATTACTGAGTACGCCTTTACGGCAAGATTTACAGCCTTCGCCATACCTTTTGAGGAAAGCGTCGAGCCTGTAATTCCCTGTACCTCGTTTTCGTTTTTCGGCTCTGATTTGACTATTGAAATATCCGACTTCACTCCGTAGAACCTCTGCAGGAATGCATCGTCGTTTATTTTTGAGCCAAGACCGGGAGTTTCGCCGAGTGCGATTATGCTTATACCGCTTACTGCGCCGTTTTTGTCTATCGCTATTACTGCGTCGATGCCGTCTGCGGCATAGCCGTCAACAACGGTTTCAAAAAGAAACGTGCCTTTTGTCTTGTTCTTAACTATCTTTGAGATATTACCGAATTCTTCGCCGTCCAGCTTTGCCGCCGCCTTATCGGTGATAAGCGCATATTCGCCCTCGCCGTCTGCGGCGATACAGCCTGCTTTCAGATTATCCGTCAGTACACCAGACGTATCGACATAAGTCAGATTATATGTGACTATCAGCAGTGCGCAGATAAGAGTACAGATAATTGACAATACAAGCACGGGCTTGATTTTTTTCAGTACGTTCATTTCTTACCGCCTTTCTGCTCACTTGCCGCACCGAATGCCTTCGGCACTGTGAAGCGGTCGATAAGCGGAGAGAGGATATTCATAAGCAGTATCGAGTACGATACGCCCTCAGGCATACTGCCAAAGCAACGTATGAGCATAGTCACAAGTCCGCAGCCGATGCCGAAGATTATCCTGCCCTTTGTGGTGATGGGAGTAGTCGCATAGTCGGTAGCCATAAATATTGCACCGAGCAGAAGTCCGCCCGAAAGAACGGACGCTAACGCACCCTCAAGGCTTCCTGTTGAGAATATCGACAGCACGAACACCGTACCGATAAAGCACAGAGGCGTTACAGGTGATATTACACGGACAGCCACCAAGAAAATTCCGCCTATAAGCAGTGCAAGAGCGCAGGTTTCGCCTATACAGCCGCCTGTTGTTCCGAAGAACAGGTCGGCAAGCGAAGCGGGCGTTTCGCTTACAAGAGGTGTCGATGTAGTTGCTATCTCTCCTGCGTTACGGTAATAGAACGGCTCTGCCCATGTCGTCATATAGGACGTGAACGACAGCATAAGCACTATTCTGCCTGTTATCGCAGGGTTTGCAAAGTTCTGACCGATTCCGCCAAAGAACTGCTTTACTATTACTATTGCTACAAAGCAACCGATTATTGCCATATAAAAAGGCAATGTGACGGGCAGGTTGAACGCAAGGAGCATACCTGTTACCACAGCGGACAAATCGCTTATCGTATTGTTTCTTTTCATTATCTTTCTGCAAGCCCACTCGAAAATCACGCAGGACGTGCAGCATATTACTGTCATTATGAGCGCTCTCAGCCCAAAAATCCACACAGACGCAAACAGGGCGGGGAGCAGTGCTATAATAACGCTCAGCATTATCTTCTGAGTCGTGACACCGGACTTTATGTGCGGTGACGGCTCTATTATAAGTTTAGACATATATTATACCCTTACTTTCCTTTCCTTGTTGACTGCTCACGCAGAAATGCCTTTGCAAGCTGATTCTTTTCCGCAAGGTTACGCTTTGCCGGACAGACAAAGCTGCAAGCGCCGCAGTTGACGCAGAGGTTTACCTTCAGCTTTTCAAGTCGCCTTGCATCCCTCATATCAAATGCGTGTTCAAGCTCTGTCGGCAGAAGATTCATACTGCAGGCTTTTACGCACTTGCCGCAACGTATGCACTCGGACGGCTCATACACGGGGCTGTCTGCGAACATAAGCACTGCGTTGTTTGTTTTGGAAAGCGGATAGTCGGGGTCGAATGCACACGCACCCATCATAGGTCCGCCGAGTATTATTCTGTCGGGTTTGTCGGAAAGCTCGGCGTAATACACTATCTCGCCTATCGACATTCCGACGGGAACAATGAAGTTTGACGGCTTCTTCACAATATTTCCGTCAACGGTTATTCTTCTTTTTACGAGCGGCATACCTGTTCTTATATACTGTGCGATAAATGCCGCAGTGGAGGAATTGACCACTATACAGCCGCTTGCAAGGGGCAGTGTGCCTTCCTTTACCACTCTGCCTGTCGTGCTGAAAATAAGCGTTTTCTCTGCACCCTGCGGATAGCTTGATTTGAGCGCCTTTACTGTGATGTTGTCGTGCTTTTCGCAAAGCCTTGTCATCTTCTCGATTGCCTTCGGCTTATTCTTTTCAATGCCGATAATGCACTTCGGTATACCGAGATATTTCAGCATAAGCAACACGCCCTCAAGAACGTCCTCGCCCTCCTCCATAAAGCAACGGTAGTCGGAGGTTATGTAAGGCTCGCACTCCGCACCGTTTATAATAAGGAAATCGGGCTGTTTTTCTTTTGGGTCAAAGCCGAGCTTCAGCGAGGTAGGAAAGCCTGCGCCGCCAAGACCTATGGAGCCGCTGTTTCTTACCGCCTGTAAAAACTGCTCCCTGTTTTCTACAGTAGGCGGACAGACGCTGTCGCTGATCTGTTCGAGGCCGTCATTCTCAATAACGACCGACTGCATATTCCTGCCCGATATATGCAGGACATCGGTTATTGCCGTTACCGTTCCCGATATACTGCTGTGAACGGGTGCGGACATAGCCGCCTCACTGCTGCCTATCACATCGCCTATCTTCACCTTGTCACTGACCTTTACTGTCGGGGTACACGGTGCGCCGAGATGCTGAGCCATACTTATCACTACCTTGTCGGGCATGGGTAGCTTTACAGTTTCGCTTTCGGCGGAATGTTTGAAGTGCGGTAGCTTTACCTGATGTAAAAGCATAAATTATACCCTCCGGATTCATTCCCGTTTTATAGTTATACAATTTTATTTTACACTAATTAATGCGTATAGTCAAGAAAAAATGCGTGGCGGGGAAATTTCGTGCCGTACAATTTTTGCAAATGATCATCCGGACAAGCAATACCGTCCTCAGACAGCAAACCGCCGTGTACGGAAATGTACACGGCGGTCAGCTTGTAGAAATGTCTGTTTTTTATAAGATAGAGCGAATTCTCTATCCCTATCCCCAAACCCCTTCCCCTCGGGAAGGGGCTATTTTGCTGGGGCTACCGCCCCTAGACCCTGTCGGGGGCTTCGCCCCTGCGACCCTATTTCAATATTTACAAGAGGTTTTTCGACAGACTTACCGCCGTGTACGGAAATGTACACGGCGGTAATGATTTTATTTACTTTTATTATCCATCATTGTGGCTATGTGGGTAGCCATCATTTTTGCGGTTTCGGAGCTTATCCTGTCCTCACTTTTCGTGTCGCCGGTCAGATGAATTATTTCCTTACGCTTTCTTTCCTGTTTCGGCTCGGGGAGTGCGTTGAAGAAATCCTCCGATGAAATTTCCTCATACTTGTCATAATTATCGATATAGGAACGTGCCGTGCCGATTATCTTTGAATATCCGGCATCGCCCGAATTCTTCACCTCCGTGAAGAACTGCTTTACACGCTCGTCACGCACCTTTGCAAGACTGGAGGCAACGTATGCGTAGGTGGCGGAAAGCTCCGGATTTCGCATAACGTTCAGCGCAAAATCAATAAAATCGTCCTTGCTGTGATAACGCAGATAGTTGCAGGCGGCAGTTACGCTGTTATAATAATTTTCCGAAATTATCACCTTGCCGTCAAGCTCGGTCTGACCTGCAAGCAGAGCGTCGAGCATAGGCTTTGTAAGCTCGTCTATGCCTTGTGCGCAGGCTACCATATCCGCATCGGAATAACGCTCGGAGAATATGTCAAGCTGCTTCGGTATCCTCTTCTGGCTTGACTTCGGCACTATCCCCAGCTTCTGCTTTATCGTATCGTAGGTATCCGGTGTAACGTATTTTCTTGCGGTAAGTCCGATTCTCAGTTGCTCCTTTGTCAGAGATTCAAACGGCACTCTGAATGATGCAGAGGAAAAACCTATGGATTTGATCTCCTCGTTTTCGTCCGTTATCTTCCATATATTTTTAAGCGGCTGTATCTGTACCGTATAAAAAGGTCGGTTTTCTATAGCCGCCGCACAAGCCGCATAATGTCCCTTCAGCAGTAATGAGTAAAGACCCGAAAAATGAAGGGATATTCCGAACAGATCTCCGTTTCTCGTTCCTTTCACGCTTGCCTTTTTTATCAGCGAGGGGTCATAGGTCGAGGGCTTTTCGGTAGGAATCAGAAACGGTGCGCTGTACGCCTTATCGCCGATTAATCTGATATTCCTGCTGCTGTTTCTGAGCTGTTTTGACACGCCGTATCCCGACCAGAAAAACATATTTTCTCCTGCCGTGGGATATGTTTCAACATAGCTTACCGCATAAAGTCCGTCAGAAAGCAATCTCATAAGCGGCTCAAGGGCATATTCGGGAGAGCCTCCCGCCGCCAGCTTTTCATACGCTCCGTCTATGCTGTCGGCAATTATCGAGCCGCCCGACGCACTGCCGTATTCGCTAATAACCTTGTCTGCGTCATCATCATTCATTCCTCCGCTTATCACCATTACCGGCTCATTGTGAGAATAAAGACAGTATTTATCATATTCGGAATTTATCCTGCAGATGCCTATCTTTGAAAGTCCGTTTCTGACCGAGAACACAAGCACTTCGCTTTCGTTTATATTTATCCGTTCACAAACTACCTCGGGTATTTTTTCACTCATTATCCCCTGCTCCTTTCCGCTTATTTATCCTGCGTTCCAAGCGCAAGGTACTGTTCTATCCTGTCAAGAGCCGCTGTGTCAAAAAGCGATTTCGGTATCCATACAAGCGGTGCGTTCCCTCTTGTGACTATGAACATTGACGAGGTTTCTATATAATTATCATTCATTCCGAAACGAATTATCTCGTGCGGGCTGTATACGCTCTCCTCTGCGGCGGATACTCCTGCGGGGCATACGGCAAACGTTATCGTTTCATCGTTATCCGCACAACTTCTGATAAGACCCGAGTATTTTATCTTTGCGATAAGTACCATTACAAGATAGGTCAGCACTACCGCACCTACGGCGCAGAAGAATGTACCTATGGACAGATACCACCATGTATCCTGTGCAAAACCGATATACATCTGAAAAATAATTGCGGTGGCAACGCACGCAAGTATCCCTATGCACCAGAGCAGTCTGCCCATTTTACCCAGAACGAGCGACAGCACGGAAGAACGTATCTCTTTGGGATTGTATTCGCCTTTTGCAAAAACAGCTGAGTCGGGTATATCGTAATTTGAATAGAAGCGCTTGTCGGGAAGCACCTCTACGCTAACGTCACACACTGTTTCCTTATCGGATACCTGCGACAATATCAGCGTCTTTGCCGCTGTAAACTGCGTCCTGCCCGTAAACGCCCTGTCGGGTATGTGATATGTCTGCTTTCCTGTAGTGACAGTGATACTGCTTTTGTCGATTTTAACCGCAGAAATATCAGCCCACTCGTATACGTCGGGGTGGGCGTCACCGGGATATATGACCGAAAAATTATCAGATATTATATAAATCGTTCCGTTACTGTCGGTCATGACCTGACCGCACAGATGTTCAAACGCCATTAAAAGCCTCTTTTCCGCCTGAACCGCATTTTAACGCCGCAGGCAAAATTACTCTGTATATTTATCGGCAGATATACAGTTGAATTTAAGTTTATCGGCAAAAAAATACGGCTGTGAGCGTATGCAAAATATACATCACGTCACCGACAGCAGTATTTATGTGAAAAATATACTGAAAACCGCCCTCAAGGCGACTATTTATATGCAAAGAAATCTTGACTTTTATTTGTAAAGCGGTTATAATTATTTGTAAGCACAAAATTTAACGTGCGGTTTTGCTGTATAAAAATACAGTATATTCATCAACACTTAAAAAGGGGTAGGTCGATAGATGGCGTCAGAAAAAATGACGGTTGCAAGAGCTATGGTAAAGGCTCTCGAAGCGGAGGGTATAACTACTGTATTCGGTTATCCGGGTGCGGCTATATGTCCGTTTTATGACGAGCTTATAAGCTCGGATATACGCCATGTGCTTGTGCGCCACGAGGTAAACGGCGGACACGCCGCAAGCGGTTATGCCCGTATGACCGGAAAGCCTGCCGTTGCTATAGCAACATCAGGACCGGGTGCGACAAACCTTATCACGGCAATCGCAACCGCCCATATGGACAGCATACCTATGGTGCTTATCACAGGACAGGTAAGCTGTGAACAGATAGGACGTGACGTTTTCCAGGAGGCAGATATAACAGGTGCGGCTGAGCCTTTCGTAAAGCACAGCTATCTTGTCAAAGACCCTGCGGAAATGCCGGTCATCTTCAAAAACGCATTTTACATCGCAGGCTCCGGCAGACCGGGACCTGTGCTTATAGATATGCCTTTTGACGTTCAGAAGGCAGTAATAGATTTTGAATATCCGAAAACAGTAGATATACGCTCGTATAAGCCCAGCATTCAGGGAAACAAGCTGCAGATAAAGCGTGCCGTTGCCGCCATAGAAAAGAGCAAAAAGCCTCTTATCTGTGCGGGCGGTGGTATCTTTACCGCAGGTGCGGTAAATCTGCTGAGAGAGTTCATGCAGGTGACGGATATACCTGTTGTCAACACAATGATGGGTATGAGCAGTGTTCCTGCGGACGATCCCTTGTTCTACGGAATGATAGGTATGCACGGCGTAAAGAGTGCAAACTACGCTATCAACAACTGCGACCTGCTGATACTTCTCGGTGCGAGAGTAGGCGACAGAGCGGTCACCGCAATAAGCAGACTTGAGGGTGCAACGGTAATCCACATTGATGTTGACCCTGCGGAAATAGGCAAGAACCTTGCCGCAACGATACCCGTTGTAGGCGATGTAAAGAATATACTCGAACAGCTGCTTGAATGTGTGAAGAATTACGACCACTACGACTGGAAACAGGAACTGAGTGAAATAAAGAAAGCACAGGACAAGCCGATTGAAGAAGAACCGGAGGGTTGTGTAAATCCCAAGGCGTTTATACGGCTTCTCGGACAGAAGCTCCCCGACAATTCCGTTGTAAGCGCCGATGTTGGACAGAATCAGATATGGACCGTCAACAATATCGGTCTTAAAAACGGACGATTCATAACATCGGGCGGTATGGGAACAATGGGCTATTCCGTTCCTGCCGCTCTCGGTGCAAAGGCGGCACGTCCGGACAGCGAGGTTGTCGCAATATGCGGCGACGGCAGCTTCCAGATGCAGTTTATGGAGCTTGCGACGATGATACAGCATAACATTGCGGTAAAGGTGATAGTTATGACCAACAATCGTCTTGGTATGGTAAGAGAGCTTCAGACAAACGGTTACGACAACAGGCTGACAGCGGTTTTCCTTGACGGCAGTCCCGATTTTATAAAGCTGGCTGACAGCTACGGCATACCTGCAAAAAGAATTACCGATATAGCCGATGCGGACAAGGCGATTGACGAGATGCTCTCGTCGAAAGGCTGTTATCTGCTTGAAGTCAGAGTAGCCGAAAATGAAAAGACTATACTGTAAAGGGTGAGCCTATGAAGCATACTATATCAATACTTGTAGAAAACCACGCAGGCGTTCTCGCAAGAGTTGCGGGACTTTTCGCAAGACGGGGTTTCAATATAGACAGCCTTGCGGTAGGCGTTACAGAGGACGAGAAGATCTCCCGTATTACAATTATCGCAGACGGAACGGCATATACCTTGGAGCAGATCGAAAAACAGCTCAACAAGCTGATAGATGTTATAAAAGTACGTCATCTGCCTGCGGAGGAACTTTTATCAAGAGAGCTTGTACTTATAAAGGTAGCCTGCCAGCCGTCACAGAGGGCTGAGCTTATCTCGCTCGCCGAGATAGCAAAGGCAAAAATTTCCGATATAACGGTAAATACGATGACGCTTGAATTATCCGACAGCGTTCCCCGTATAAAAACGTTCGAGGAACTTTTACGTCCGTACGGAATAAAGGAAACCGTCCGTACAGGCTCTATAGCAATGCAAAAAGGCGGGGCTTCTATGAAGCTGTAAAAGCCACGCTTTAATACACGGAGGCAAAACTCCGAAAACAAATTTAAAGGAGATCTTTAAAATGGCAAAACTTTATCATCAGGAAGACTGCAACCTTTCTCTGCTTGACGGCAAGACAGTTGCAATAATCGGTTACGGCAGCCAGGGACACGCTCACGCTCTTAACTTAAAGGACAGCGGCGTTAAGGTAATCATCGGTCTTTACAACGGCTCAAAGTCATGGGCTAAGGCTGAGGCTGCAGGTTTTGAAGTATACACAGCGGCAGAGGCAGCAGCTAAGGCTGACATCATCATGATCCTCATCAACGATGAAAGACAGGCTGACCTTTACAAGCAGAGCATCGAGCCTAACCTTACAGCAGGCAAGACACTTGCATTCGCTCACGGCTTCAACATCCACTTCGGTCAGATCGTACCTCCCAAAGACGTTGACGTTATCATGGTTGCTCCTAAGGGACCGGGTCACACAGTACGTTCAGAGTACACAATCGGCAGAGGCGTTCCCTGCTTAGTTGCAGTTCACCAGGACGCTACAGGCAGAGCGCTTGACACAGGTCTTGCTTATGCTGCAGGTATCGGTGGTTCAAGAGCCGGCGTACTTATGACAACATTCAAGATGGAAACAGAAACAGACCTCTTCGGCGAACAGTGCGTTCTCTGCGGCGGTGTTACAGCCTTAATGAAGGCAGGCTTTGAAACTCTTGTTGAAGCAGGCTACGATCCTCAGAACGCTTACTTCGAGTGCATCCACGAGATGAAGCTCATCGTTGACCTTATCTACAAGGGCGGTTTCCAGATGATGAGATATTCTATCTCCGATACAGCCGAGTTCGGTGACTACGAGGTTGGTAAGAGACTTATCACAGACGAAACAAAGAAGGAAATGAAGAAGGTTCTCGGCGAAATCCAGGACGGTACATTCGCTCGCAACTGGATCATGGAGAACAAGATGGGTCGTTCACACTTCAATGCAGTAAGACGCATCGAAAGCGAACAGCAGCTTGAGCAGGTTGGTAAGGAAATCCGTAAGCTGTATGCATGGAATGATGATGCAGGCAAGTCTATGGATGAAATTGCAGACGCTAAGTTCAGCAAGTAATCCTACTGTTTTCTAAACAAGGATATTATAAAACGACCGCCGTGCAGAGATGTACGGCGGTTTCGGTTTGTAGAAAAAGTCTGTTTTTGAAATAAACTTCTGATTTATTATCCCTATCCCCAAACCCCTTTCCCCCGGAAAGGGGCTATATTACTGGGGCTACCGCCCCTAGTCCCTGTTGGGGGCTACGCCCCTCAACCCCATTTTTAACAACAATAGAGGTTTTTCGACAGTCTGGACCGCCGTACAGAGATGTACGGCGGTTTTTATTTACAGCCGGCTACTACTTGCAAATTTCAGACGGATATAGTATAATAATGTATTGACATTTGCAATACAAAACAGCATAATATGGGTAGTAAACAACAGAAATGTTTCGACTTATTTATACAGAACGACAAGAAAGGACAGACTAATATGAAAAATCAACACATAACTATGCCGGCACTCGCACTGCGTGGACTTGTAATATTTCCGGGTATGATACTGCACTTTGATATAGCGAGGGAACGCTCGATAAATGCGGTCGAAGAAGCGATAGAACACAACGACAGAAGAATATTCCTTGTGACACAGATAGACGAGGACGTTGACGAGGTTGCGGCAGAAAATCTTTACAAAACAGGTGTGGTTGCCGAAATAAGACAGACGCTGAACACGCCCGACGGCGCAAGACGTGTGCTTGTGCAGGGTCTTTATACGGCGAAGCTGTGCGGCATATCTCAGGATGATCCGTTTCTTGTATCGGACATCACTCCTATGCCTGCACTCAGCGATACACTGAGTGCCGCCGAAAAAACGGCTTTTATCCGCACTATCCACACCGAATTCAAGCAGTACAGCGAAATGTCGCCCAGAATGCCCATTGAGCTTTACAGAGGCATACTCGCAGAAAAGGATCTTTCAAAACTTATCGACCTGATAGTTTTCAACGTATATTTAAGAGTTGAGGATAAGCAGGCACTTTTATCCTGCCTTTCACTGCGTAAACGTGCGGAGCTGCTTGTGAAGTTCCTTGCAAAAGAGGTTGACATTGTACGTCTTGAACAGGATATCAACGAGGAAGTCAAGGAAGCACTTGACAAGAACCAGCGTGAATTCTATCTGCGTGAACAGATGAGAGCTATTTCCCGTCAGCTCGGTGAATTTGACGATCCGCAGTCTGAAGCGTTTGAATATATGGACAGGATCGAAGAGTGCGGTTTTGACGAGGATACCGAAGAAAAGCTGATAAAAGAGTGCGAAAAGCTGATGCACCTTTCTCCCGGCTCGCAGGAGGCGGCTGTTGTCAGGACATATCTCGACACAGTGCTTGATATGCCGTGGAATATTTACACTCACGGTAAGACGGATATTGCGAAAGCCGAAAAACAGCTTGATCACGACCACTACGGCATGAAAAAGGTAAAGGAACGTATACTTGAAATAGTTGCACTCAATCAGTGGAAGGACGCAGACAAGAAGGGTCAGATAATCTGCCTTGTCGGCCCTCCCGGAGTAGGTAAGACTTCTGTCGCTAAATCGATTGCAACGGCTCTCGGCAGAAAATATGCAAGAGTTTCGCTCGGCGGTGTGCGTGACGAGGCTGATATAAGAGGTCACAGAAAGACATACATAGGTGCGATGCCCGGCAGAATTGTCAATGCGTTGAAGCAGGCAAAGTCGATGAACCCCGTTATCCTGTTTGATGAGATAGACAAGATGGGTACTGACTATAAGGGCGACCCTGCAAGCGCTATGCTTGAGGTTCTTGACAGCGAGCAGAATGTAGCGTTCAGGGATCACTATCTTGAAATACCGATAGATTTAAGCAATGTGCTTTTCATCACGACCGCAAACACGCTTGATACTATTCCCGCTCCCCTGCTCGACAGAATGGACGTTATCGAGCTTGGCAGCTATACGAGAGAAGAAAAGTTCCATATCGCAAAGGAGCATCTTGTTCCGAAACAGCTTAAAAAGCACGGCATAAAGCCGCAGGTTCGTTTTGCAAATGATGCGATATACTCGATAATCGACTTTTACACCAAAGAGGCAGGCGTAAGAAAGCTGGAAAGAAACATAGCTAAAATCTGCCGTATGACGCTTAAAAAGCTTGCATCGGGCGAGGCTGAGAAAATCAATATCAAGGCTAAGGATATTGAAGGCTATCTCGGTGCAAGAAAATATACGGGCGAAACTATTTCAAAGCAGGATGAGATCGGTGCTGTGAACGGTCTTGCGTGGACTTCTGTCGGCGGTACTCTTTTACCGCTTGAGGTGCTTGTAATGGAGGGTACGGGCAAGATTGAGCTTACAGGCTCACTGGGTGATGTAATGAAGGAATCCGCAAAAATTGCGGTCAGCCTTACACGCTCGCTCTCCCGCAAGTATGAAATTGACCCCGATTTCTATAAGAACAAGGACATTCATATTCACGCTCCCGAGGGTGCTGTTCCAAAGGACGGACCTTCTGCAGGCGTTACTATGACGACCGCTCTCGTATCCGCTCTGTCGGGTATCCCTGTACGCAGAGATGTTGCGATGACAGGCGAAATAACGCTTCGTGGCAAGGTGCTTCCGATAGGCGGTCTGCGTGAAAAGACTATGGCGGCATATTCAGCCGGTATCAAAACGGTGGTCATGCCCGATGAGAACAAGGCCGATATGAAGGAGCTTGATGACGTTATACTGAGCAATATGAGCTTTGTGCTTGCGGAAAACATTGACACGGTGCTTAACACAGCGCTTGTAAAGCCGAATGTTACCGCCGCAAAGAAAAGCAATGAAAAGCTCCCGTCAGCAAAGCCCCGTGCTTCAAGAAAGACGGGCAAGAACGCCGTAAAGGAAATATAACATGAATTTTAACAAGGCAGAATTTTATACATCCTACGGGCTTTTCAGCCAGATTCCGAAATCGGAAAAAGCCGAGATCGCCTTTTCGGGCAGAAGCAACGTAGGAAAATCCTCCCTGATAAACAAGATACTGAACAGAAAGTCGCTTGCCCGTGTAAGCTCAATGCCGGGCAAGACGGTGACTATCAACTTCTATTCGGTTGACAATATCTATTTTGCGGATCTGCCGGGCTATGGCTACGCTAAGGTATCAAAATCCGAGAAACAGCGCTGGGCAGGGCTTGTCGAAGGCTACCTTGCCGATGACAGAAACCTGACGCTCGTGTTCCAGCTTGTCGATTTCAGACATCCTCCCACAGCGGACGATGTAATGATGATAAACTTCCTTATCGACAACGGGATACCGTTTGTTGTTGTGCTGACGAAAGCCGACAAGCTGTCAAAGAAGGAACGTGCCGCACGCAGAGAATCGCTTATGAACGAGATACCCTGTGCCGAGGACATTCATATGATAGAATTTTCCGCTATGAACGGCGAGGGCGTAGAAGAAATCCGTGAAATAATCGAGGACATCGAGCAGGAATCACTTGCGGAAGAAGCCGATACAGGCGACAGCCAATGACGGACATATATTCGCTGACTTATGAACAAGCGGAGAAGCTGCTGACCGAAAACGGCTTCAGGGCTACTCAGTGCGTCAACATTTTCCGTGACATATATAAGCGCAGAGCGGCAGGTTTCGACGAAATGACGCTTACATCAGCCGATATAAAAGCACTTCTATCCGACAAATATTTCTTCGGAAAGTTGAAAATCGGCGAAATATTACAATCTGTAGATACTTCTAAGTATCTTTTTGAGTTATCGGACGGGTGCAGGGTCGAAACGGTGCTGATGCGACAGAAGTTCGGCAACAGTATCTGTATCTCAACGCAGAGCGGATGCAATATGGGCTGCAAATTCTGTTGCAGCGGAAGGCTCAGAAAACAGCGTGACCTTACCGCCGGCGAAATGGTAAGTCAGATACTCGCTGTCGAAAAACATCAAAATATAACGATTAGTAATATAACCGTGATGGGTATAGGCGAGCCGTTTGACAACTATGACGCACTTTGCGATTTTCTCGATATAGTAACTGTTCCGGGTGGAATCGAAACAGGAACAAAGCATATTACTGTATCGACCTGTGGACTGTGTGACAAGATGAAATTATTTGCAGAGCGTAAAGAGCCGTGTAATCTTGCGGTAAGTCTGCACGCTCCGGATGACGAGATAAGAAACAGGCTTATGCCGGTAAACCGCAGGTATAGTATCTCACAAGTCGTAGAATCGGCTAAATATTATGTTGAACGTACAAACCGCAAGGTTCTGCTTGAATATATACTGCTTGACGGAATAAACGACAGCAAAGAGAACGCACGTCAGTTAGCGGCACTTATCGGAAATGCACGGCTGTTTGTAAATCTTATACCGTACAATCCGTCCCCCGACAGCGAGTTTAAAAGGAGCAGTGAGGAAAACATCACGGCATTTTATGACGAGCTTAAAAAAAACAGGATAAACGTTACCCGAAGAAAAGAATTCGGCACAGAGCTATCCGCCGCCTGCGGACAGCTCAGAAGTGACAGAATATCAGGCGAACACAAGGTACCTTGAGGAATAACAATGAAATTTTTCTGTGAACTTAAAAAGACAGTAGACGACTCATACGATATTGAAATCGGCAGAGGTCTTTCAGACACGCTGATAAGCGATATTAAAAACGGGCTTTGCGGCAGGATAAAGAAGTTTGCCGTTGTAACCGACAGCATTGTTGAGTCGCTTTATGCGAAAGGGATATACGAAAAACTCATTTCGGCGGGCTACAGTGCCGATATGTTCGTGATACCCGAAGGAGAAAAGTCGAAAACCAGAGCAATGAAGGAGTTTGTCGAGGACTCTATGCTTGAAAAGGGCTATCGTCGTGACTGCTGTGTAATTGCGGTCGGAGGCGGTGTTGTGAGCGACCTTGCAGGCTTTGTTGCCGGTACATTCGGCAGAGGCGTACCTTTTATCAATTACGCCACTACTCTGCTTGCCGCCGCAGACGCATCAGTCGGAGGAAAGACAGCGGTCGATACTCCTCTGGCTACTAACCTGATAGGTCTGTTCAACCAGCCCGAAAAGGTATATCTTGATATTGAAACGTGGAAAACACTGCCCGAAAGACAACTTTCAAGCGGACTTGCCGAAACAATAAAACACGCCTGCCTTGCAGATGGCGAAATGTTCGATTATCTTGAAAAGAACATCGAAAAGATACTTGTGAACGATAAGGACGCCTGCGAATATATAGCGGAGCATAACTGCGCTGTGAAGTATAAGGTCGTAATGAAGGACGAGCGTGAATCGGGACTGCGTGAGGTGCTTAACCTCGGTCACACTGTCGGCAGAGCGATAGAAACAGTCAGCGACTACAAGCTGCTGCACGGCGAGGCTGTATCAATAGGGCTTATCGCACAGGCGAAACTCGGTGAGAAGTACGGTTATATTTCTCCCGAAAATGTCAGCCGTGTAATAAAGCTGTGTGAACGTGCAAAGCTCCCCGTTGCGATTCCCGATTACATCGACAAAACCGCACTGGTCAGAAAGCTGTATACGGATAAGAAGGTTCGTGACGGCAAGCTCAGAATGGTATTCCAAAAGGAAATCGGCGATGTTATGTGCTTTGGCGACAATGATTACGCTAAGCAGATCACAGAGCCTGAGATTGCGGAAGTTATAGACGAAATGTAAAAAAAGCCTGCACAAATTGAAATGTGCAGGCTTTAATTTTAACTTTTGGTACTAATTTTTAATATATAATTTTATATTATTTTGATAATTAACGTTGACTTTTTAATTTTTTATGTTACAATTTAGAAGACCGTGCAGAACGACATATCCCAGTGACGATGGAAGATTGGAGCAAACGCCCGGATTTATTCCTGATGGCGGATGACAGAGAAGTTTTGCAGGATGCCGGAAAAATCACAGCGGAGATTGCCAAGTCCAAAGCTGAAACAGAATTTGAGAAGTATCGTGTTATTCAAGACAGATTGTTCATGGCGGACTATGACAGGTATCTGCTTGAATTAGAGGAAAAGGCGAAGAAGTAATAAAAAAGCAAATGTAAAAGCATTTTGACACGTATTTTCTGCGATGTCAAAGCCGTTTGGTAGACTACAAGCGGTGGTTATCCTATAATAAAAGTGCAAGGGAGGTGTCATGGCATGGAGCATGATATTGGAAGTAAAATCAAGGCAGCCAGACTTGAAAAGAAGCTGACACAGGAACAGGTTGCCGAAATATTGGGAGTGAGTCGTCAGACCATCTCAAATTGGGAAAATGAAAAATCCTATCCGGATATCATAAGTGTCATTAAAATGAGCGATTGCTACGAAGTCTCTCTTGACTATTTATTGAAGGGAGAGCAAAAAATGAAGACCTATTATGATTATCTCGAAGAAAGTACAAATGTTGTAAAAAGCAACGCTAACAGAAACAAAATTATTACCATCCTATCTTATATGCTTGTATGGGCGATTGCCATGATTGTGTTCTGGTTCTTTACAAGCGGAAGTGATGCTATGGGTTATAGTTTGATGTTCCTTTGGATTATTCTTCCTGTAACTACATTCGTTGTGTCCATTGTTATCGGCAAAAATGACTTTTGGAAAAAAGGAAAATGGGCATTCACCCTTTTCTTCGGAGTGATGTATATGCTGGCTGAATACGGAACATTTAAAATGGCAAACAACATTGCTTTTGACAAGCTGAATGCACCGGATTGGGGAATGATTGTAGCCGGTGCAATAATTTCTGCAATCGGTATGCTCTTAGGTTCGTTGTGTAACAAGAAGCGTAACAAGCAGAAGAATCAGGATATTTAATGTAGGGCGAATATGAACAAGTTTAGAACAGTTGTATCTATTTTGTGTGGAGTTGCAGGATTGTTCCTTGGAGCCTCGCTTAACAATGCTATTGGTGGATGTATCCTTGGCGTTTTGATTTCTGCGTTACCCCAAGATCAAAAAAGGAAATTGCCGAATATCTCAGAATGGCATCTGTGTCATATTGTATAAAACGTTATGTAGACCCTCTGGTCGATGACGGTATACTCGCCTTAGCAGAACCGAAATCCAAACGGAGCCACACGCAGAAATATTTTACTGTGAAATAAATTGTATAAAACACAAGCCTGCACGGAACGATTTTTGTTCGTGCAGGCTTTAACATTCATTTCAATACGGCTTTTTAAGCAATGTTTCTTTAAGCGAGCAATACTTATCCGCCCAGCATACCAGCCACGCTTCCTTGCTTCTCGGAAGTCTGGTCAATGTCAGCGGCCACATATGATTTATTATTATCCCACGCTCTTTAACCGTCAGAGAAAACGTGTTCCTTGCATTACGTTCGGCGGTCACGGGATGTGAAAATCCGTGCAGGCCGTCCCTTGTGAATGCGCCCTTGTGCCAGTCATAGAGGAAAAAATCGTGCAGAAGCGCCCCTTTTACAAGCGCCTCGATATTTATCTTCAGCTTAAGCCTCTTTGCATACATATAAGCATACAGGCAGACCATAAGGCAATGCTCATAGGTGGAAACGTCGCCGTGCTGTGTGTACTGCTTCATCTGCTGTACCTTTTCGTTTGCAAGTATCTTTCTTGCTGTTTTTATAAATCTGCGGTCATCGTCTGTAAGCACAAACGTATTCTTATCTGTCATCATTCTCATCATCGCCGTTATACTCGGCAGAATCCTCTTCTTTTTTTTCACCGGTTCTTGCTTTGAAGCCCGGAATGCGTGACGCAATCACATCAAAGCGCATAATATGAGTGCTTATGTTGCTTATGCTGAATGTGCTTCTCAGCTTATCGACATCGATCTGCTTTCTTGCCGTGCTGAGAAAATCAATCGCCATAACCAGCGATATGACCGTACCTGCAATACATATAAACCGATACGGCAGATTGTTGAGCACATACAATGTAATGTCCGAAACAACATACGTCACGAACAATCCCATTACTCCCCAGAAGAGCGAGGACACCAGCGATATTCTGTTTTTATAGGTTATCCTGAACATACTGTAATCCCAGAACTGCTTACCGAACATAGTTTCCATAAGCCAGCCCGTGAAGTATTCAAGCGCCGTGCAGGCAATAAGAGCCACAAAGAAAACCTGAAATCCGTTATCTCTGAACGGATGACAGATAAACAGAAGGAGTAGTCCGCCGACACCGTATATAGGAATATAGGGACCTCTGAGAAAGCCTCTGTTTATCGGTCGTCTGTGATACAGCGACTCGATAGTCGATTCCTGCACCCAGCCTGCCATACAATACATACAGAACGTAAATAGCCAATATTCAATTCCGAAATGTTCCATATTATTCTCCGATTTATAATCAATATTATGATGCTGTTCTGTTTAAAATTCTGTCTTTGGATATTGCATTTTCCGCCACAATATCCTATACTCCGATTTTATTATATAATATCTGTTAATTAAAGTCAATTAAATAAATCGCCGTTTGCCGAAGTGAATAGATTTTTTGTGAAAACTGTCGAATACGGATAATCATCAGTAGCAAAAATCAGTAAAGTTAACATTCGGTTAATAAACGAAACCCCGACCTTTCAAAGTCGGGGTTTTACGTTCAATTCAGATGTGCGTCAGTCGATCTCAACCATAACCTTCTGGTTGTATCTTACTGCTCCTGCACGCATAATGGTACGGATAGCCTTAGCTATTCTTCCCTGCTTGCCTATTACACGTCCCATATCATCGGGAGCAACGTGCAGATGATAAACAACAGTTCCGTCCTCTTTAGGCTCGTCAACTGTTACCCGGATGGCGGACTTGTCATCTACAAGGTCTTCCACCATAGCGATAAGCAATTTTTCCATTTTATTTTCCTTTCAGAAACAGCGATTACTTTTCAGCAGCAATCTTAAGGAGCTTCTTAACTGTATCTGTGGGCTGAGCGCCGTTAGCGAGCCACTTGTCAGCCTTTTCCTTGTCGATAGATACAACAGAGGGTTCCTTTGTAGGATCGTAGTAACCGATTTCCTCAATGAAACGTCCGTCTCTGGGGTAACGTGAATCTGCAACTACAACTCTGTAGAAAGGAGCCTTCTTAGCGCCCATACGTCTTAATCTGATCTTTACCATTTTGTTCACCTCATAAAAAATTTAAAGTTTTAGTTTTTATAATCAAAGTGTATTGTCAAGCATTAATTGTCAACCACTATGAATTACCTGTAATCCTGAACGGCTTACATCGGGAATCCGCCCATACCGTTCATTCCACCCATTCCGCCCATAGGGAACTTCGGGAACTTGCGTTTTTTGCCGCCCTTAAGTCCCATCTGCTTCATCATCTTCTGCATACCGTCAAACTGCTTGAGAAGCTGATTTACATCTTCGACCTTTGTGCCGCTTCCCGCCGCAATTCTGCGCTTACGCTTTGCGTCAATGATAGAGGGCTTTTCACGCTCTTTTTTTGTCATTGATGAGATAATAGCCTTAGTGCGATACATTCTGCGCTCGTCTATATCTTCTTCCTTGACCTTTCCCGCAACACCGGGAATCATCTTTATAAGAGATGAGATGCTGCCCATCTTCTCAATCTGTTCAAACTGTGCGTACAGGTCGTTCATATCGAACTTGTTTTCCTGCAGACGCTTTGCCAGCTTTTCCTGCTCCTTCTCATCAACATTTATCTTTGCCTTTTCGATGAGTGAAAGCACATCGCCCATACCGAGTATTCTGTCAGCCATACGGTTGGGGTGAAACTGCTCAAGGTCGTCTGTCTTCTCACCGACACCTGCAAACTTTATCGGCTTGCCTGTAACCGAGAGAACCGACAGAGCCGCACCGCCTCGTGTATCGCCGTCCAGCTTTGTAAGGATAACGCCTGTAATGTCAAGCATATCGTTGAACGATTTTGCAACGTTTACAGCATCCTGACCGGTCATAGAGTCAACAACGAGCAATATCTCATTCGGCTGAACCTCAGCCTTTATATCCTTAAGCTCGTTCATCAGGTCTTCATCTATATGCAGACGGCCTGCGGTATCAAGGATAACAACGTCAAAACCGTTGTCCTTTGCGTATTTTATCGACTCTTTCGCTATCTTCACGGGATTTGTCTGTCCCATCTCAAATACATGAGCGTCAACCGAAGCGCCGACTACCTTCAACTGATCGATAGCGGCAGGACGGTAAATATCGCAGGCAACTAAAAGCGGTCTTCTGTTCTGCTTTTTAAGATACTTTGCAAGCTTTGCGGTATGCGTTGTTTTACCTGCACCCTGAAGACCGCACATCATAATAACGCACGGAGGCTTAGAGGGGAAATCAATCCTTGCCGTATCCGTACCCATAAGCTGTATCAGCTCATCATGTACTATATCTATTACCTGCTGTGCGGGAGTAAGGCTGTTCATTACCTCACTGCCTACAGCACGTTCACTTACCTTTGCAACGAAGTCCTTTACTACAGGGAAGCTGACATCCGCTTCAAGCAATGCCATCTTGACCTCACGCATAGCTTCCTTTACATCTTTTTCATTCAGCTTACCGTGATTTTTCAGCTTGCTGAATACTTTTCCGAGCTTGTCCGAAAGTCCTTCAAATGCCATCAGCCAACCTCCTCTTTATATCGCATTCTTTATATCTTCTATAATAGATTTCATTTTCTCTTTTTCATCGGCACTGCCGACATTCTCATCTGTAAGAGCTGTCAGCTTATCGCATAAATCGCAGACATTGCGGTACTTTTGTGCAAATCCGAGTGTTTCCTCAAGCTGAGTGAGATATTCCTCCGCTGTGCGTATGCACTTGTGAACACCCTGTCTTGTGATGCCCATATTCTCGGCAATCTCGGAAAGCGACAGATCCTCGTCATAGTAAAGGCTGAGCGTATCATATTGCTTTTCGGTAAGCATACTGCCGTAGGTATCGAGCAGTATTGCGTTTTCGATATTCTTTGACATTTTGCCGCTCCTTTGTCCGTCCGTATTTTCCTTAACAGTCATACAGACTTACCCACGCTCCGATTTTCTTGCGTCCTTTGTATGCTCCTTTGTCCGTCCGTATTCACGGTAACAGTCATACTGACTTAAGCGATTCACTGCCGGCTTACAAGCCGTAAATCGTGCAAACCTTTTTGTTGTGCCGTTTTAAGCGGTGTAATGCTGTTTTGGTTTACAGCCACCTGATATATTATACACAAAGAGAGCCGCTTTGTCAAGTAAAATCTGAAAATTTCTTATAAATACTTGACTGCAAACCGATTTAGCGGTATTATATACTAATAACCGACAAGGAGCGATCATTATGATAATAACAACTCTTACCTGTATGTGCGTCGACATATTCGACAATACGATAATGCCCGGAGGCGAATCGCTAAATTTCGCCGCAACAATATCACGGCTTACAGATGCAAAGGTCTATATAATCGGCGCTGTAGGAAATGACAGTTACGGTAAAACCGTCCTTGACAGCATAAAAGATTTCAACATTGACAAAACCCATATCAGAACGGAAAACGGAGATACCGCCTCGAACCGCACCTACCTTACCCCCGACGGCGACCGTTATTATAAAGACGATTCGTGGAACGGCGGAGTGTTCTCAAGCTTTGCCCTGTCTGCGTCTGACAGGGAATTGTTGCATTCGTCGGATATGGTGCATACCACCTTTTCCGGACCGAATTTCAACGATGTAATTGACTGCTGCCGTGAAAAGCGTTTTCCGCTGAGCGTAGATTTTGATATTTGCAGGGATTTTGACACGATAGAAAAATACCTTGACTGCATATCGCTTTTGTTTATAAGCGGAGATGAACCTACGCTTGAAAAAGCGAAACAGCTTTCCTCAAAATATCCCAATACGATCTTTATCGTAACGCTCGGAGAAAACGGAAGCACCGCCTTTTCAAAAGGCACGGCTTATCATTGTGCCGCCGCTGAGGTATCCGAAGTAACAGATACCACCGGTTGCGGCGACAGCTATCAGGCAGGCTTTATAGCAAGCTATCTTGCTGACGGGAACATAGAAACGGCTATGAGTAAAGGCTCGCAGACAGCCGCACAAACACTTTCGTTCATCGGAGGATTCAGATATTGAAATACGGCGGAAAAGCAAAAGCTTTTCCGCCGTCATTATTTTTATATGCTTACTTCGACCGATACGCACCTTCCGCCGTACAGCTTTTCGCTGAGTTCGGTAGGCTGTGTGAAGCCTGCGTACAGCGTATATCTGCCGCTTCTTACCGCTCTTATGCCGTTATCGTCAACCGTTTCAAACGCACCTTCGGGAATATTGATGCTTATCGTCCTGCTTTCCCCGTCAAACAGAGAAACACGCTCAAATGCGCAAAGGCTGTGATTTTTCACCCCGTTTTCGCTCTTTATATAGACCTGCAGAACGTCCTCCGCACTTCTGCTTCCCGTATTGGTAACATTAACGGTCAGCGTATTGTCCTTGTACGAAATATCGCCGCATTCAAAGTGCGAATAGGTAAGTCCGTAGCCGAAAGGATAAAGCACGTTGCTTTCATCGTCACAGAAGCGATATGTCCTGTTCTTCATTGAATAGTCGGTGAAATCGGGTAACATATCCGCCGATTTGTAGAAAGTGATCGGAAGCTTGCCGGACGGTGAAACCTCACCGAAAAGTATCTCTGCAAGCGCCTTTCCGCCGTACTGACCGGGATACCACGCATTTATAAGAGCGTTCCCCTCGCATTCGGTATTCACACTGCTTCCTGCCGCAAGAACTATTATAAGCGGCTTTCCTGTGTCTTTCAGCTTCTGCAGAAGCACTCGCTGAACCTCAGGCAATCTGAGATCCGGCTTATCCCCCGATGCAAACTCGTTTCCTGTGTCGCCCTCCTCGCCCTCAAGAGTAGCGTCAAGTCCCACGCATACAACAGTGACATCCGCCGCCTCGCACGCCGCAACCGCCTCGGCATATCTGTCGCCGGGCAGTGCAAGACCCTGCGTTCTGTCACGGAAAAGCTGACAGCCCTCCGCATAATATACCCTGCCGTCAAATGCGTCCTGTATTCCCTCAAGGAACGTAACGCTTCTGTCGGGCGTACCGTTATAGTTTCCGAGCAGTGCCGCACGGCTGTCCGCATTAGGTCCTATTACGGCTATCGAGCTTATCCTGCTTTTGTCAAGCGGAAGTATGCCGTCATTATGCAAAAGCACCATTGATTTCTCCGCCGCTTCAAGCGATAACGCTTTATTGCCGTCACAGGCGATAATATCAAACGGCAGGTCGTCAAACTCGTTATCGTCAAGCTGTCCGAGCCTTATTCTTGTCCGTAATGCGTGAATACAGGCAGTGCGTATATCCTGCTTTGTTATAAGCCCTTCTTCAAGCGCCGCCAGAATATGCAGATATGTATTTCCGCAGTTAACGTCACAACCTGCCTTCAGCGCCATTGCCGCAGACTGCGGTGCTGTATCGGTGATTTTGTGGGTAGTATGAAAATCCCTTATAGCCCAGCAATCCGACACAAAATAACCGTCGAAGCCCCATTCACGCAGTTTTCCCATCAGCTTTTCAGATGCACACGAAGGCTCGCCGTTCACCCTGTTATATGCACCCATAACACCTTCGACCCTGCCCTCTTTTACAAGCGCCTTGAATGCAGGCAGATAGGTTTCTTCCATATCCTTCTCGCTTACCCTTGCGTCAAACTCGTGGCGAAGCGACTCGGGACCGCTGTGTACCGCAAAATGCTTTGCGCAGGCGGCGGCTCTGAGGTATTCTTCTTCTCCCTGTATGCCCTTTACGAAGTTCACACCGAGCCTTGAAGTCAGGTACGGATCCTCGCCGTAGGTTTCATGCCCTCTGCCCCAGCGTGGGTCACGGAATATATTTATATTCGGCGCCCATAATGTAAGACCTTTATATATGTCGGTATCGCCGTGCTTTGCGGCGCTGTTGTACATTGCCCTCGCTTCTGTGGAAATCACCTCACCGACACGATACATCATATCCTTGTCGAAAGCCGCCGCAAGTGCAATAGCCTGCGGAAAAACCGTAGCCGTTCCTGCTCTTGCCACACCGTGAAGTCCCTCGTTCCACCAGTTATAAGACGGAAGCCCTGCCTTTTCTATGGCAGGTGCGTCATATTTCAGCTGCTGTGCCTGTTCCTCCGTACTCAGCGTATCGGCAAGTGCCGCCGCTCTATCGTAAGCCGATAATTGTTTATCCTTATATCTTTCCATAAATTACTCCTTGAAATCCGGTTTGCCGTACTGTTAAGTTGATTTTATCATATCTTACGGCAAGTTTCAAGATGATTTCAATGCAAAATGCACGGTTAAAAAAATAATAGCCCCGCCGTAAAGGCGGAGCTTCATTTCTGATAGCATCGCAACTGCTCCTATTTGTTATAAGTTTGTTATAAGCTGTAAGAAAAATATCTTCTTCCGTGTTCCTCTTCTGCACCGATCTTATTGTAAAAATTGATCGCAGGCTCGTTCCAGTCAAGGCAGCTCCACTCGATATATGAAAATCCGTCCTGCTTTACAAATTTCTCTACTTCAGGAAAGAACTTTGTTCCAAGTCCGTTCCTGCGTTTTTCCAGCTTTAAAAACAGATCTTCAAGATGCACTCCTGCCTTTGCCGCAAACGAGGCGAATACGGGGTAATAAATAGCATAACCGACCGGCTCGCCGTTGAGTTCAGCGATAAGCGCAGCAGCTATGTTCTTTTCAAAGAGAAGATAACGCAAATCCTCCTGTGTAGCAGTCATATCCTGCGGTCTTTTTTCGTATGTGGCAAGACCTTTTATCAGGTTTTCTATAAGGCTTATGTCGTTTTCGGTCGCTTTTCTGACAGTAAAATTTTCGTTCATTGGAAGTCCTCCTGCTTGTATAGATTTATTATAGCCGTTTTCTGTGGCTAAGTCAATTGTATGTCGCAGGATAAACATAAAGCAACGAAACATAACAATCAGGAAAATGTACTCGACAAACGGTAAGATTGCACTATAAAGCTGAATCTTACAGGTAAAATTCTTTCAGGTCATCAAGTCGCAAAAGGCATGGATCATTTCCATAAGGCACACCTACATCAACATCTATCCAGGTATCGGTTTTAAGAATTTTGCCATTGAATTTCTCACCGTAGCTTTTTGTCGGTGTATGGCCGAAAACGGTAATACAATCATCAAAATAGCGGTCGGTCAATTCAGGCCAAGCCCAGATAAGTTCATCGGCGGTATAGTCCGCCGGGCTTCTTTCGGGCGAAAAATTATCGAGTCCGGAATGGCAAAGCAGAAAATTCTTTCCTCCGGCGGTCACGATTTCGTAAAGCGGCGCTTCTTTCAGATAACCGATAATATTGCAAAGCGTTTCCGGTGATTCGTTTTGAAGTTTTCTTAACGCTTTTAAGGTAACGTCGCCTCCGCTTAACATATAGTTGTTCAGAAGTTCCGTTTGCTCTTTGTCAAAATGCTTGATACTTTCCTCCGTAATTTCGTTAAATACAAAATCACAGGATAAAAGCATCGCTTCGTGATTTCCTAAAATCAGCTGTGCATTCGGTTGTTCCGATAACCATATTAAAATTGCAACGCCGCCGTCATTTTGGCGGTCGATTACATCGCCCAAAACAAATAACCTATCGTTTTCGTTAAAACACGCTTTTTTAAGAAGTGCTTTTAACTTTGTGATTTCAAGTCCGTGTAAATCGGAAGTTACATATATCATTTATGCCTCACTTATTGAATGCCGTATTACAAAGTTTTTTCGATTAAGACTGCCGCTTAATCTGTGCAATTATTCCGAAACCGTATAAATTGCCAGCATAAAGCAAGACCTATAACCGTACTTTAGTCTTACCGGGATAAAAGTTTTTATGGCAAAATCCAATCGTTTGTTTTTTGCAATCTTTAACATTATACATGAACTAAATCAAAATAACAAAGCAATAAATCAAGAACAAATAATCATTAAACTAACCATATTCCGTATAAATTATTCAATTGAATCTTACCATCGGAGAATGCTTAAAGCTCCACCTCAAATGTAGCGGAGTGATTGATTAAATCAAGCGCAAGCTGTGCGTCGGATAATTCATCTGTTACGGCAAGCAGGTCTTTTGTTACTTCGTCGATGTCATAATTTACATAGCGATAGTCGATAATATTACTTGCTCTGCCGTATCCTTGCGCTTCACGGGCTTTCGGTAATCTTGACGCCATTTCAGATAGCTTTTGCTTTTTAGCCGATAGCTGAGGGATAAATACAAGCATTTCGTCAATCGTGATGTCGTATCCGGGAATAACAGTTGTCGTGTTGAAAAGATTGATAGCGTGTTTTAATTTTCGGATTTTAAGAGCTAAGCTGTCAAGTTCGGCTTTTGCATCCTTATAATCGTATTTCGGTCTGACCGATTCAGGATTTTCTCCGACACTTGCTAAAAATGTGCTTGAAATACTTTCTTTTGATTTGAGCGCATCGTATTCTGATTTAAGCTTCTTAAGCAGCTTTGCACCTTCGGCAGATGATAATTTCATTAAAATCTTCCTCTCTTTATTTTTCATTATAATTATAATCTTATCTATGTACCTTATTTGGTGCATTTCTTTTTCGCCGGATTTAACGGTTTCCGGTCAGGTTGAAAAAGCATAAACATCGAACATTACTACTTTATTATAGCACATCAAAGTTTGGGGTTATACCATTTTGGTGTGCAATGCATCGTCATTTGATTTTCAAGCAATCAGGAGGTAAAACAGTCTGAATACTCCTTCATACTACTATTCGTGCAATTTTTCCCCAAGGAGGATTCACTTCCTCGTTATTCAGTAACCATAAGACCGGAATTCCACCCGCAAGTTTTTCCTTAGGAAACGGTGCATAGCCGTCTGTCAGAATAATGATACTTGCCGGAAGCTTATCCTGCATGTGTATATGAACATATTCAAAGATAATCTGAAAGTCGGTTCCGCCTCCGCCTGCAGGTTTTATTATCTTGAATTCATCCGGTGACGTAAACAGTTTTGGCTCGATAATTGCCGCATCAAAGAAACCGAGCCAACCTTTCAGTTTTCCGTCGAATTGATCGATAGCGCCTTTAACTTCGGAATAAGCGGCAGTTATCATATTGTCCGACATACTGCCGGATGTATCAATCATGAAAAGGATATCCTTAATAAGAGTGTCTTTGTCATTGAAATCCGGCAGAAAGAACGGACTGTCATCAAAGCGTCTATCCGGTGGAGTGAACGAATAATCCACAATCTCTTCCTGAATAAAATCATTCAGTATCTTTCGCCAATCCGTTTGAGGCTTGCGCAATTCTTTGAGTAAACGTTCGGCAAACAAAGGAAAGATCCCTCTTTGATTAGACGGATCACGTATTGATATTGCTTCGCAAGCATCTTCAAAACGTTTGACCCACACATCTCGGAGAGTGTCGTCTTCCTCATATTCACCCCACCGGGAGTGATCATCCCAAACTGCCGGTGCATCTGTTTTTTTGCCTTGTATTTGCTTTGCTCGTCCCGGAGCACTGCCTTTTGTGTTTCCTTCTATGTCATCATCTCCTGTCTCGCCATAAGTTCCGGTTAAAGCAGGTTTTGGTTTTCTGTTTTTGGGAGGTGGGGGAAGCATCGCATAGATCTGTTCTGCAGTGTACTCATATCCCTCTTTCCCATCGGGAGCTATGTGCATGGATTCTCCGTATTTTTTCAGCTTGATTGAGTTTCTGTTCATGTTATTTGACAACAGAATATTTGAATTGACAACGATATCACAGGCAATGTTGAATTGTTCGCTATCATAATCCCCCTGGCGCATACAATGTTGCAAAACGACATGAAGTATCTCGTGCATCATAATGAAATCAAGTTCCGAATCACTGAGTTCGTCCAGAAATTTCGGTCCGAAGAATATCCGATGCCCGTCTGTGGCTGCTGTTTCACAGTTTTCATCAATCGAATAAATCATGTGCATTAACAGCAAGCCGTAGAAGCCATTGTTTATGAGCAGGCGCATACGAGACATTAAAAGTCGCTTCACATATTCTTTTTTCTTTTCATCTGACAGAACCATTCATCAGACCTCCTTTTGTCTGCAGCCATTTACTGAATTCCGGAATGGTCAAAAGTGTTTGCTTGAAATCTTTTTCAATGTGCATATAATCTTTCAGGAGAACTGCGCTGAAATCCGGAGGCATTTTATCCGCATAACGAATTGAGTTGGCAATTCGGCTCAGTTCGTTTTTATGAGTACGGGCATAACAGGTCATAGAGGCGGTTAAAGCATACATTGCATCTGTGTTTTTCGGCATGGAAGGCATTTTACCGTCGAAGATTTCTTCAATCGACGGCAAATTCTTATACACCGTTGCCCATGTCCTGAATTCAACCGCAACACCGGAGCCGACGATCCCCGCTATTAACGAATACATATCGTCAATGTTGTCACTGATGCCGTTAAGAATGTTGCTGACCATCTCCCAGGCACGTGGCGTGGGAAACGCAAGGTCTTCACTTCCCGAATCGAATCCCATAAGATAGTTTGGTCTGAATGAAAGGAATCCGATCACTTTGTCATTGATGCCGGATGTTACAGCCCATTCTTTCCACGACTTGAAGCTACCCTCAACTTCGATGTGCATCAAACGGTTTGCAAGTGCTTTAGGCATTTTGAACGCCACTGATTTATCTGTCGTTCTGTTACCGGCGGCGATAACGATACAGTTTTCAGGAAGCTTGTGTTCTCCTACAACACGATCGAGTGTTATCTGATATGCCGCCGCCTGAACAGACTGAGGAGCTGCGGAGATTTCATCAAGAAACAGAATATTGACAATATCATCACTTGCATCCATCTGGAATATCTGCGGCTTCAGCCATATCGCAAGTGTTTTATCCGCATTTGAGGTGGGTATTCCTCGTAAATCAATCGGATTGAAAAGAAGCAGTCTTACATCGGTCACATTGACACTTTTGCCGGTTCTCACGCCAATTTCATTTGCAATCTCACGAACTGCCTGCGATTTACCAACACCGGGAGGTCCCCAAAGCATAACAGAAGGCATTGTTCTGATCGGAAGCCCGTTGTTGATAACAGTGCTGTATGCCTCGCTCAGCTGATTCACCATTTTACCTACCGCCATAGAAGGGATATTTGTCATTTTAATATCGCTCATTTCTTATCTACTCCTAATTTTTTATCAAGTTTTTTGACTTTATTCTTGTATGTTTCGATTTGGTCGGTATAACTTTCGTCTTTTGACAGTTCAAATCGAATATCTTTCTCTTTTTCCCGGAGCTTTTCGAGATTCAGCATCAGTTTACCGAGATGATCTCCGAGAGAGTCGAGATAATTATCAATCCTGATAAGGTTTCCTATATCCGTATCTCCGAGTTCAACGTAGTATTTCCCACTCTTTTTCAACCACACATAAGGCTTTTCAAGCGTCATATTGGCGGGAAGTACAATGTCGAATCCACGATATGACGTAAGTGTTTTCTCTTTGGTCTCCAGAACGTGTTCCCTTATCGCAGTACCGATAAACTCACGAAGCGTTTTACGCTTTTCCGCTTCTTCTTTTTTCAGCTTGCTATCCTCAACCGGAAGATTAATCTTTCTCCATTCTGTATAGAAAGCAAGATCCTGTTTGCAGTATTCTATCAAGTCGATTTGATTGTGTATCTGCCCCGGCATTTCAAGAAGCTCTTTTTCAAGTCTTATCCTTGATTCAACCAGTTTGCTCTGCAGAGCCATATATCTTGTCAGTTCATTGGCGGCTTCGACACGCTGTTTGACCAAAGGATCACCGACAGCAAGAGCTTTGACCTCTGCGTAATCCAAGACGGTATCTGCAATATCCGTGCCGCTTCGTTCTGTTAAAGAGCCGGACAGCAGCTCCGATATAAAGCGTTGTTTTGTTTCGAGAAGCTGCCAGGAGTACGCATCAAAACTACCCTCTGTGATGTAACGATAGATATATACTTTGCTGTTTGTATTGCCTCGACGAAGAATCCTTCCTTCACGCTGCGTCATATCCGCCGGTCTCCACGGAACATCAATATGGTGAAGAGCAATCAGTCTTTCCTGAACGTTCACACCAAGACCGAGCTTGTAGGTTGAACCGATAAGGATTCGGATATCACCGTTTCTGACTTGAGCAAATAAAGTGTTTCTCTGTGCTTCGGTTTCCGCATCATGAATAAATGCGATCTTGTCAGATGGAACGCCTTTATTCTGAAGCATAACTTTCACTTCATTATAAATGTTAAAACCGGCTTTCGGAGTTGAAGTATCGCAGAAAATAACCTGTGTGCTTTTATCAGCCAAAGTTTTGAAATAGATATCCGCAACGTTTTCGGAACAGCGAGCCACCTTCGACTGATATGTGAATGACGCCATAGGATCGACAAGTCTTAAATCCAGAGCCGCCTTTCGTCCGTCTGTCGTGATTTTCAACATATTATCGTCTTTACGGCTGACATATCCCTTTCGGACATCCTCTGCTCTCTGCGAAATACCTTTCAGATAATTTGCAAACTCATTTGTTTTTGAAACCAGCGCATCAGTATATCCGTCGATTTGCGGAATGCCGGATGACGTGTCCACTTGATGAAAATCGGCAACGGACGAGAGAAGAGACGTTAATTCGGGGAGGTTATGGAATTTGGCAAAACGTGTTGCAAGTCTGTATGTACTCGTATCAACGTCGACCTCAAATTCCGTAACTCTCTCGGCAAACATTCCTATCCAGCTGTCAAAGCTTTGAAGATCGAGCATACCGAGTTCACCGCTCTGAAGGTATCGCTGCATGATATACGCATCGGTAATTGAATTGGTAATAGGTGTGCCGGTTGCAAGTACAACACCTTTTCCGTCGTTCTTTTTCTGAATCATGTGTACTTTGTCCATCATATCCTGACATCTTTTAGATCCGGTGCTGTTAATACCGAGAACGTTGTTCGTCTTTGTTTCTAACGGGACGTTTTTGAAATTGTGTGCCTCATCCACAAAGAGCCTTGTTATTCCCAATTCATCAAAATACACGCCGTTATACAAATCATCCATTGCAACGGAAAGTTCGGATAAAGCTTTTGAAACCGCCTCTTGCTTTTTCTTCAAACGAGAAGTGGCTTTGTTCTTTTTGTCCGCTATTTCTGCGATATGTTTCTGCTCATCAATAAGCAGGTTTTGATAATATCCTTTTGACAACGGAATTTGCTCAAAGCAACTGTACGCTATAATAATACCATCGAAGTCATTGTCTCGTATTCTTTCGAGAACACTTTCTCTTTTTGAGGGTGCGAAACTTTTCGGGTCAACACAAAGAATATCAGCACTTGGATACATTTCATGGAAAATGTTTTTCCATTGACCGACTATGTTATTAGGAACGACAAACATATTCTTTTCAGACAACCCCATACGGCGCATTTCCATTGCAGCAGCGATCATAACGTAGGTTTTTCCGGCACCGACGTCGTGAGCAAGAAGCGTGTTCGGAGTAAAGATGATACGTGCCACCGCATCCTTTTGGTAGGGATAAAGGTTTATCTGCGCAGACATATCAGGAAACCGCAAAAACGATCCGTCAAAAATTCTTCTGCGAATACAACTGAATTTGTTCTCAAAAATCCTTTCAAGTCTTTCTTTTCTTGCGTCATCCTCCCAAACCCATTTTTGAAATTCTTTTATGAGTTTCTGCTGCTTTTCAATTGCCGCTGCCGTTTCTGCTTTATTGATAACACGCTTTACGCCGGAAGCGTTGGTGGCGCAGCAGATTTTGTCCTTAACGGCAATGGTTTGCATGTTCAGTGTCTTTTCAAGGATATAGAGCGCTTCCAGTTTGTCAGTTCCATAAGTATTGCTGACGCTGACACTGTCATTATATCTTGATTTACAGGGTATTTCCCATGTTCCGGTGATTTCATCATGTATCGTTTTCCACGATTCCATCATTCTATCTATTACAGCTTGATTGTAACGGCTCCGGTCGTGTTTGAACGGATCTCCGAACAGATGAAGAATAAAATCGTCAATGATATCTGCAGGAACCCACGGAGAACCAAGCGTAATATAAATATCATTTGTCGCTACGGTCGGGGGAATGACTTTTTCAATCGCCTTTATATTTTCAGAAAAATATCCGTTGTATTCTTTATCGGCTTCTTTAGCTGCCTTCAATTTTCTTATCATGTTGCCGGACAGATATTCCTCAGAGGTTTCCCAGCCTTTATAGAAGCACTCGCCCCAAGTTTCCGGGTTCTGATAAATAGAGCCTTTCAGCGCACAGATAATTGTCTTGTAGTCCTCTCCTGTTATTGAAGAAATATATTCAATATCAACCCGTCCGAGATCAGACAGACTGTACATAAGGCCATCGGAAATGCTATCAGCGTGAACTCCCTGAGTCCTTACATCCTGATCAAACACATTTTCCCAGTCGAGCGGAAGGTCCATGCTTGTAACTTCTCTGATATGGGCTTCCTTACGTTCCTTTTCTTCACGAGCTTCTCTTTCTCTTCTCTCACGCTCTTCTTGCTGTCTCTTCTTAGCTTCGATAGATTCTTTTCTTCGTTTTGCATCGGATAACTTATCAATAATCTTTGATATATTATCTGAACTTAATGTGTTTTCCGTGTTGTCTAACAGATTCATTATTCCGAAGATGGACATCTGCTCAAAATTATCAGGTTCATGCTTCTTGCTCATTATTAACCACCTTTGAATACTTTGCCGTTCTCTTTGAACTTATTATACCGAAAGCTATGTTCCATATCTGGTACATAACATCAAGCGCTATCCCAAAGCAAAAAACAGCCGTGAAAAAGTCACAGCTGTTTTTCTGTTTATATACTCTTTTCAGTCGTCAACCTCAATCCATTCACCGCTTGTACTGCAACTAATGATAGCACGCTGAGACTTTCCCCACATACTGCAATCAGAATTGGTGCAAGTAAATCCGGCATTATAGGACGATCCCTCTCCGACAAATAATCCGCCGCTATGTTCACTGCTCGCTACTTGCCCACAAGTTTCGCATTTATCCTTATATCTGAATTGACCGGTTTGGGAATCATACCACGTTACAACTGCTCCTTGTTCGGCATAAACAGTATATGTTTTTACATATTCACTGTGTGTTTTTTTCTCTGCTTCCGGTTTTGTTGTTGATATGCTTTCTTCTTTCATTTCGGAAGATACGGCATAAGCGGATTCTTCCTTTTTATTTGCAGAAGAATCCTCTTTTGTACCGCAACCGTTGATTACCGCCACCGATAGCCCGAGCATTAAAGCAAGTGAAATGATCTGTTTTGTTTTCATATAAATCCTCCTGTGCCGAAAATAATCGGCGTTTATTTTGTTGATTATATTATATCCGAGGCCACGCACCATATTTGGTACATAGCAAAACAGAGCCGCATTTTACGGCTCTGTTTTGCTCGGTTGAATAAAATTGTTTATGCAGCTTTTGCAGTGGTAACGGTCGTCATATTCTGCCGCATAATCCACAATATCAAATGCGTCAATAATCCAAGATAGAACATTTTCACAATTTATACACGGGTCAATGTAAATGATTGAGCGACACTTTTACCGGTCTCATATAAACCTTCCACGAAGGGGACAGGCGTTGAGAACACCGGTGCTTTTGATATAGAAAAATAAAGTTCTGTTTTCTTGGTTTTGGGCGAAGAGCCATATTAATGTCCTTTTAAACTTGCTAATAGATCTTCTACCGTCGTTATTACATCACCGTTGTCGTCAAGCATTGGATTGCGATTTTCACCACAGAAACACTTCTTGGAATAATCATAGGCAATGTGAACATTATTACCATTAATTCTTTCAATATACGCCGACGTTGTAGCTGAGTCCAAATAGCCTCTTCCATAGTGATACGCATTGTCATCGCCTGGCAATTTACAATATGCACAGAATGAATATGCTTCAGCGTAATCTGTACTCAATCTTGCTCCACTGTACAGAATATTCCTGCCGTTGACCGCATCCTCCGCTGATCTCCGAAACCGCTTTTCTCGCATGTAATTCAAGAGTGCAGGCGTTTTAACCATGTAATAAATCAACTCGTCAGTGCGATCATTGAACTTGTTAATGGAATCCTGCAAGAAGTCCTCAATCTCACCGGACGTATTTACGCCATGTGCTTTTAAATCGTCAAATAATTTTGAAAATACAGGCAACGATTCTCGGAGCATTCTTCTCCAGTTAAAGTACCCCTTACCGCCTTCAAAGAAAAGTGTATGCGTGGAGCTCGCCCAAATCGAATAATCGCCGTAAGTCAGTAACGCTCTCCTGAATAAACTATCATCTACACAAAGTTTCGTACCGGTAGTAGAATCAAAAATCATATTAATGATTTTCCATGTTTCTTGGAATGTGAGCTGCTCTTTTTTGGAATTCAAGCCGGAAACAGCATTATTAATATTGCTTAATGTCAATGCAAATTGAATCTCCCCATTAAAGTAGGCATTCACCTCTGCGTTCTTTAAAATCGGCAGCCAGCTGCTGTCGGAATTTATCAGATTGCATTTGAGTATTTCTTCTTTGACTTGTGTTTTGCTGAAAAAATCTATTTTGCTCTCGGATATTGCCGCGAAATAAGTGTATGCGTCAGCCGGCGCACTTTTATCCATTGAATATATGCTGTTTGCAGCACCGGAAAACCTTTCAGACTTATCAATTTCAGTATTATTAATCAAATTCGTAATAACTCTGTTCCAGGCTTTCCAACTTTCAACCGACCACTGATCTTTCGGAACATCAACAGCATACTTAGTCAGTGCTACAATCTGCACCTGGTTGGCATAGTTTAATTTCCCAGACTCGTAAATCTTATTTCCGAGTTCCTCGGAAATAAGCTGCTGACACAATTCAAATGTGTAATACACATCATTAAGTGCTTTCCCATCGAAAAGAAACGGTTTATAATCTGCAAAATTATAAAAACCATTATTATCATTTAGATTTTCCCAATTTTCTGGCGCAATTGTTTTATAGTCACCTGTTGTTAATCGATTCATGATAATCCGGTGTAAGAATGACATGTAAATTGCATCGCACTCTTTTTCAGGAGCTTTACACAGATTCCAAATCATACTTAGCCAGGCATTATCTGATTTTTCCTTGAAATCCGGCTTTATAGAAGCAGAATCCAAATAATCAAAAAATTCCGATTTGAAAGTTTCAAATTCGGTCAATGCTTTCCCGCGAGAATTCATCTTGATATACAAATCATTTATCAAGCCAACATCAGTAATGGTTAGAGCCATAAACGAAACTGTGCAATTTGAATCCATCAATTTATCAGATAGGTTATTCAGTGTTTTGAACTGTTTGTCAATATCATTTAAAACAACGATGAAAGAACCAACAGAGGGATCTTTGTCCCATTCGGAAGAATACCATGCTGCATCTTTAATAAACGACTCGAGGTCATTTTCTTTCTGCTCGAAGAATGCTGCAATATTATCCACCAGTTCTTCTAAGAAGCGTTGTGTACTGAGTCTTGTAAGATAGGTGAATTTATGCTTTAATACCTTCAACTCCTGCTTTTTGTCTTCCTTTGCAAAAGCATAAATATGGAGGGTTAAAAGCGTTGTTAATCGTTGCTGTCCGTCAATAGGTACAAAAACCTTGTTAACTTCTTTGCCGTAAACAAAATTCAAATCCAGCGAGTTTCCGTTTTCTAATGCGTCCTTGATTTCCGCAAGCAATCTTTCTCGGGCGTATTTTACCTGTGGGGTATGTCGCCCTTGAACATAATCTCTTTGTATTTGCGGAATTTCAATACTTTCTATGTTTGAGCTATTGATAAGCTCCCAAAATGTCATTTTCTTTCCTATTGACATACGCCGGCCTCCTCAACAAGGGCTTTCTTCATTGCCGATAGATAATCTTCTGCATCATCTTTTGTCCATTCCATCATATTACTAAAGTTTGAAGAATACATCTTCAAAAAGACATTCTTTGTACATACCGGAATAAACACTTCACCTTTGTCGCGCTCGATTATCCGAATACGCTTAATCGGATATAGTGCATTATGATACGACCGGTTTGTTTCCGCATCAAGCAATGTCAGATTTCCAATGCCGTTCTCGTCATAATTTCCATACTTGTCCGTGATCTTGCAGCAAAAATCAAGGAATTCATCTTCGTTAATGTTGTTCGTTGAAACCTCTGTCAAAATGAATTGATTGATTTTCTGAACGGCTTCTTGATCATTGATCTCTTCAAACTGCTTCTTCAAGCTTTCAAGAAAGTCTTTTCGCTTGTCAGGATCTTTTATAGCTCGGATTTCTTCATCAGTAGCTCTTGCATGAATATGTTCGATATCCCAATGAATCTTCGGGTCCTTATACTGCTTAAATGAAAACCTGCTATCCGTCTTGCTTTGAACCATTGTAAACAAATTAAAGAAGAGCAGAACGCTTCTGATTCTCTGACTATCCTTTGAATACGAAAGGTTGTCAAGCGTGACATTTTTCATCTGTTTGCGTATTTTGTCAAAAACAATCTCTTTGACTTCCGATTTTTTCTTTTTATCTGTATCCTTAACTAATTCCGTGATTACTTTAATACCGGATTTTCCTGTTGCAATCAAAAATCCGATATAATGATAGAGTTTGTTATTCGTATACCAGGACTTAAGTCTGTCGTGGATGGAAACAATCTCTTTCCATATCGTTTCATTGCAGGCAATACTGTTTGAATCCATTTTATGTTTACGAATGTAACTGTTGATCGCAAGAAACGGAAACAGTCCATCGGCTTCTTGGATGGCGCTGTCAATTTCCCCTTCATATTTTATTTGTATCGCATACAACCTGAGCAGATAATCTATTCTTGTTTCTGCATCAAGCATTTCGTTTGAAATAAAACTCCAAAAATCATTGTCTCGCAGTGATTGCTCAATTTTGTCCCACTCAAAAGCAATTGATGCAAGTGTAACATTTTCTTTTACTTCTTTTTCTCTGTCCTTTTTATCAATTCTGTCCGGGTTTAATAATTGAGCCTTAAAAAGTTCGGCATTTGTAAGCGGAATTTTACCAATGTTCAGCTTTGTGAAAATCTCAACCGAGTTTGCATTCGATTCAACTTCGTACCAGATAAATTGAATATCCGAGTTGATTTTGCCGCGTATCTCGCTTCTGATATCATCACTTTTTGAACCAAAACTATCAAACCAATCATCTATAACTTTTTTGCATGATTGATATAATACTCATCAATATTACGAATAAGCTGATAGTAAATTTGATAAGGAGGGGCAGGCGGCTTTTTTAGAGCTTCGTAACAGCAGTTTAATACCAATAGCGTTGTAGTTAATCGTTGCTGACCATCAATTAATTCCCACGCACTATCACAATTTGAAGATTCAGTTTCTTCACTTTTGACAGCATCCGGCGTAATGAGTTCCGACAATGTACGCGTATGAGCCACTGCATTGCGTTCCGCTTTTTTTACCACCAGCGGCTGCATACAATACTTTAGTGTATGATTATCATGATTAAATTCAAGCAAGTCATCTAGCAAACTCTTAACCTGCTGCTCTTCCCATCGATATCCTCTTTGGTAATCCTTGATATAAAATGTGCTGTTTTCCAAAGAGGGTTCCGTTCCCTCTGAAAGAACCGTTCTTGTTTCAATTTTTGCCATGGCTTACGTCCCTTCTATTCATACTTCTTCAACCCATTTTCAAGCGCTTCTTTCACTCGCATCCTGAGCGGCTCGGGTGAGATTATTTCAACATAATTTGCATACTGCATCGCCCAATGCACCATAGCGTTTGGGCTTGCCTTGACGCTGATTCTGACCTTGTTCTCATCATCGGTTTTTGCAATGCGAATATCGCTGCCAAACCAGTCGATAACCTGGTCGATTATTCCAATATCTGCAATAAAGTCAATGTGCTCTGGTCGGTCGGTAAACATATAAGGCATAGCAGAGGACAATTCCTTGTAATTGATACCGTTTTCATAGCCAGATACATTACGGATCGGAGTAGCCTTTTTATCTGAAATATTCATATTGGTGATTCGGTCCAGTCTATGAAACGCCATATTGCCCCAATATTCACTGTATGCCATAAGGTAATAGTGCTGATTATGCAGGATCATCAGATAAGGGGACACATATTGATGAGAAGACTTATGGAGTTTCTTATCGACTCCGTACTTGTTATAATCGTAATGTATTTGCTTTTCTTCTTCGATAGCTGTATCAATCAGTTCAATATTATAAAACAAAGCTTGATTATCCGTTTTATACCAATCATTGACCGAATGAATATTCTTTACATGAGAGCGGAAATATTTGTTAGAAAGTCCACACAGCCTGTCTATTAAATCTTTTGAATGCTTAGCAGTAATATATTTGCTGCAAAGAACGCCGTCAATAAGCAGCTTGAGTTCGGAATCTTCAAAATCTCTTCTTTCGAGGTAACTACCGGCACGTACCGATTCAATTTCAGCCCCTGCTTCTTTCAGAAGAGATATGTTTCTGCTGATTGCTTTTCGCTCGATAACAACACCGTAGTCGCTTTCAAGATGCCTTGCAATATCGTCCTGAGTCAAAGGATGGTCGCAATCGCTATACTCTTTCAAAATCTGCCAGATTCGTATCAGCGCCAATTTTTTAGGTTCAAAGCTTTCCATAGGTTCTGCTCCTTTGTGAAAATATTTATATTTCAGTCCAAAGTACCCAAATCTAATTATACCATGAAAAATGGGACATATCCGGTACATTACTTATTGCTCTTCAGATTGCTTTAGTTTTATCCAAACCTTTACCATAGCAAAGGTAACAGGCTCACAGTATTTCAGCAAGTCCTCCTGCTTGTATAGATTTATTATAGCGGTTTTCTGTGGCTAAGTCAATTATGGATTGATATATGGGTAGGCATATAACAGAAAAGCCCTTTGAGAAAGGGAGTTATCCTCTCTCAAAGGGCAAGCTCACAAGCAAAATTATCAAGCATTATCCCTACTGTTATTCTTTCTTAGAATATATATGCCATAAACCGCAAGCAGAACATAAGATACAAGACAAGCTATCAAAGCTATTGTCGGGTACCGGTTACTCGTTGAAAAGCAAAACGGAATACCGCACAGATTTATAATTAAGTGCAGTATGATCGGAACCCACAGATTTTTACTTACTGCGTAGACCGCTCCGAAATAAACGCCGAGTGCGGTTGCCCAGACTGTTTTAGCTATTACTGTTGCAATCGGCTGTCCCAAAGCTCCGAAAATATGACCTAAGCCAAATAATACAGAAGTAATCAAAATCGCATACAAGATTGCGTTTTTTCTTTCCCCGAACCACTTTGCAATAATATTCTGCAACAAACCTCTCAGGTACAATTCTTCCATAATGCCGACACCTATGTAGTATACAATTCCTTCAATAACAACTCTCCATATAGTCGGTTTATTATCAAACGGCATAAGTCCGATACAGAAAGCAAATGTAACTGCCACAGTCGCAATTACTGCGGGTAACCCGTATTTTATCAGCCCCGATAAAACGCCTTTAAGCTGTAATCCAAACTGCCAATCCTTCATCAGAAACCTTCTGCATACCCAACAAATCGCAAAAGCCAATAAAAAATTCAACATCAAAGTAATATAAATCGGATCGATGTCCTCAATTTTTATATTACAAAACAGTGCTGCCGGCAGAGCGGACATTTCCATAAATGTCATTATAAGCGTTAATATAACCGCAGTTATTGCTGTTCTTTTTTTCATAATCTCACTCCAAATTCGATTTATATTTTGCTGTTTCAGAAAACGGGCAATCCCAAAGGAACTGCCCGTTAAAATATTTACTTCACTTCCGGCTTCATCGTGGGGATTTCAAGTGAAAGTATCTTATGCCCTGATTTAACCTCTCTTTTCCTTACTTTGTTAATCCAAACCGTTTTCATTAAAGTACATAACCTCACATAAGATGTCATAACTTTATTTGATTTGTCGTAAAAATTGTCGTAAAAAAACGAGGGTGTTTTCATTGTCCGGCGAAGAAGCACATCTCGGATATCACCGACTATTCGCCGCATAAACTTTTATTTGTTTATACAGTATAACATATTCTTATTCAAAAATCAAGGAGCCTGCCACCGTGTTGTGGCAAGCCCCCTTTTTCATCGTATCTTGATTTTACCCTCAAGCCCTGCAAAGGACTCCATCTTTTTATCAACCGTCGATCGCCGGTTTATATGCTATCTATCATATAAACAGACTTGTTCCATCCGTCCATGAAAACCACTCTGTCATTGAATACATTCATATATGACGGTCGGAGATTTTCTTGTCCGAGCTTTTCATATTTCAGCTTCTCACCGGTTGCTGTATCATATATATTTACGGTTGTATCACCTCGATCATAGCCGTATAATGCAGAATCTTCGATTTCAACATCATTGGGCACACAGGTTATCAGATATTTACCGTTTGGAGTAATCCCACAATAACTGTTTTCTATCTCGTTATCAAAATATTGTACTCTCAGCTCGTTAGTTTTGTAATTGTAGAGAATAACTCCGTTTGAGCGTTCGGAAAAATCCGGATTTATCTCCGGGTCAAACGGCGACATAAAACAGATAAAATCTCCCGCCTTTACAAGCCTGCGGTTGCAGTTACTGAAAGGACCTATGTTTATCTGCTTTATCATCTTTCCGTTTTTATCCATAACGCAAAAATAGCAAGCGTCAAATTCATCGGTAAACGCCTCACCCTCGCAGTAATAACCCACTATTTCATTATCAAGCACATAGAAATCCGCAAAATTTTCATCGAATAATTTATCTTTATTGCTTCCGTCTGAATTCATTTTATAAAAGCAGCATTCATCGTTTACAGAAACATTGTAATATACCTTGTCGTCGGAAGGAACATAAGTACAATGACTTATCTGCGTTTTGCTTGTTGTACTTTTATATATCAGATTTCCGTACACATCGGTAACCTCGTACCATCTTTCACATTCATCGGTATCGACATAATAGTTCCACGCAGAAAAAGAGAACATTCCTTCACTATATTTTACATCCGAATCAAAAGGCTGTGATTCAGATGCCGGATCATAGTAACCTCCTACTGTAAAGTGATATACAGCCTTCTTTTCTCTATCGTCATAAACTACATAATCACAAGTATAATCGTTTAAGGAGTTATCTGCGTTTGCTTTCAGCAGCAAATACCTCTGCGCTTCATCAACATATCCGACAGGGATATAATCATAAATGTTTATGCCCTTCAGGGTTTCGTTAGCCTGATTCGGTTTACTTGTTTCATATCCACTCTCAGGTAAAAGAACACTGTCACCGCTTTGTGCAAAAGAGGCTGTCTCTGATGATACGACTGTTCCGCTTGTACTATCGGAATAGCTTTCCGTTGTCGATGTATTGTCTGTACAAGCACAAAGTGAGAAAGCAAGTGCCAAAGCAAGTGCAGATGTGATAATGCGTTTTTTCATTTATGCTCCTCCGATATTTATGAAATATATTTTGTCATCTTATTCGTTTTCCGTAACCACAATACTAATACTTTTACGGATATTCATTGAGCCAATCTCGGCGTTCAGCGGTACTTCAACAGCATAAATTATATCTCCCGCTTTTACATCGTCAAGCGCCACCTTGTACTCATTTATATAACCGGTTTTTGAAGCAAATCTCATACCGCCGTTCTCTCCAAGCTTTATTCGCTCATGGTTCTTATAAAAATATACAGCATATTCATCGGGATCGCCGCCATATAAAAGCAGAGTGACGCCCAATTTATCCGAGCTTTTATCAATAGATAAGCTGTGTTCCTGACGCTTTGCATCAAACAAACTTATCATATTTGCGCCGGATATTTTTGCGTCAGTCAGATTATACTCCTCTTTTACTTTTGCGGTTGCTAAAATGCTTTCACAATCTGACGAATATGTAAAATCGTCGATAATCTGTGGTTCTGTGTCTGCTTCAATCTCAAACTCAAAGAACGACTGTCCGGAATGTGCGTTACCGAAGCCTAAAAAGCCGTCTTTAGGTCTGTAAGACGGGTGCAAAACGGTCATCAGCTTTACTTTCAATATTTTTTCATGTTCGTATTCTTTTGTTATCTCCGGAATAAAGGTAAGAGTAACCGTCTGCTTTGTGTCGGGCTTTTGTGAAATGCTTACAAGCTCGGATTTTTCAGAGCCGTTCAGCGACAGCTTTTGAGGCACACCGTTTATAAATGCCATATAGCCAATCTCTACATCATATTTATTCTTTGCAGAATCGGACACAAAGCTGAAATTTACCTCACCGCCGCTGTACTTTACAGTTGACTTGCCTTCAATGCTGTAGTCGCTGAATGCAATTCCGGCTTCCTGATATTTGCTGAAATCATCATTTTCAGGTTCGGATCCCTGAGGTTTACTAAACGGAGGCAATGTTTCTATAACCGCTGAATCTACGGAGATATTTGTTACGGAAGCTGTTGTGTCAAACGGGTTGCTCGCTTGTGTTTCGCTGTTTTCGTTCTCAGATGTTTCAAATGGATTTGACACAAGGCTCTGTGTGTCACTTTCACTTGTTCCCGCACAGGAGCAGAGCGAGAGAAACAAAGCTATAGCGAATAGTGATGCCGCTGATGCTCGTAAAAGTTTTTTTATCATTTTAAATGTCCTCCGTTTAATCCAAATAATTTATGTAAATCGTCCGCCGCCGATTAACAACAATTTTCACTTATCCAACCTGCTCGTCATATTTAAACTGATATAAAATATAATTCGTATAGCTGCCTTCATATATGATAATCCGATCGTCAAACGCCTGAATATTGCGTCCCATTATTCCTCTGCCTTTTTCGCTTTTTATCTCATTTATCTTTTCTCCGGTGTCAAGGTCATATATTTTTATTACAAGATCGGTGTACAGAAGATTTGTGTGTTCCTCATTTACAACATCATATTCAGTAATTGTTACCGCTTTTGTGCCGTCCGGAGTTATTCTTACACAACCCATTTCAATAGATTCTTCGGGTGTGAATTCAACTATTTTGTCCTTTTCGCCGTCATAAAGATACAATGTATCCTCGGGGAACTCTTCGGTTTTGGATGCGTAACCGGTTCGATTAGATAAAAGGCAGTAGTATTTACCCGATTTTTGCCCATCAGCGCATAATAATCGGTACTCTGCGGCATATCGGCGGTTATTTCGTTTCCGTCAAAGTCTATAACCTGGATTGAGCAACCGTCGGGTACTGCGCGATACTTACAAAGGATAATTCTGTTATCCGCAAGCAGCATTGTACTACTATAATAGTAATCGCTGTCGCTGAAAAGCTCCTTTTCTTCTTTTCCATCCTTGCTGAATCTGCTTATTATGTATTCGTCTCTGCCGTCTTTTCTATAGCATACGAAGTATTTATCAAGCTGCTTTGAGTATACGGCGGATATATAATGAATACTATCGCTTACCGTAAGACTGCTGAGTCTGCTTATTTCTTCAAACTTTTCATTATATGTTACGGCAAATATCTCTGACGTAGCGCTTTGGTCTTCGGTCAAGTTCTCATCTATATAGGTAAACTGTCCGTTACAGCAGGAAATATCCCAAGGTGATTTTTGGCTTCTTAAGCTTTCGGTTATCTTACCTGTTGATTTATCATATACAGAGTAAGTATAGTCAAGACCGTCTTCGGGTTCATCTGACGCTCTTTTATATAACAGAAGATAGTTCAAATCATTATCAATATATCCTACCACGTTATATTTATACAATACGCTGTCTGATGCAGCCGTATTGCTGTTTTCAGGCTCACTTTCGGGTACATCTGCACTTGTGTCGGCAGGCAGCTGTGTTGTGGGATTTGTTATAATCTCATCATCAGGTGAAAAGCTGAGTTGGCTTGTTGTTTTAAGTATTCTTGCCTTTGTATAATCATCAGTTAAAGGCACGGCTATAGCATAGACAATATCATGGTTATTGACATTTTCGAGAATAGCCGTGAGCTTCGGCACATAGCCTGCTTTTGCCGATACCGTAGCATAGTCCTTGCCGTTTACTTGTACTCTCTTATGATTTACATAAAAGAAAACATTGTAAGTATCAAAATCCGCACCGTCAAACAGCACATCACAAGTCTGGGTGCTTTTGTCAAGAATAAGGTGCTCGGTCTCATTGTCCTTGCTGTAAAGCTTTAGCATCGCTCCGCTGCTCATTTCACCCGCTTTTTTAAGCGTATATGACTTTAATGAGCTGTCGGACGCGGGTATATTTTCAAACTCTGCATTTCCGCTAAGCTCAACAGTTTCAGCCTTTTCGTTCATTGTAAGACAAGCTGTGTATACGGTAGAGCCTGCGTTTATATTGCCAAAGCCAAAGCCCGCATATTTACCCTGAGGCACATAACCGATATTGAAAATAGAAACAATCTGCAAATTCAGTTCTTTTTTATCTTCAAGCTCCTTTGTAATGCGAGGTTTTATGTTGATAGATACGTTTGTAATTTCATCTTTAGGAAAGTTTACGCTTACAGTTTCGACTTCTTCACTTCCGTTTACGGATATAACCTGCGGTATTCCTCCGATAAACGCCATATATCCTATCGTTATGTCTTCCCGGTTATTTGCGGCATTTGCCGAAAAAGTTATATTTATTTTTTCACCGTTATATTCGATATTCTGCGCATCGTTCATTTCTGAAAAGTCAAATTGCAGAGCGCCGCTCTGGTACTTGTCATAAAGCTCATAGCGCTCGTCATTGGCAGGCGTTTCGCTGTTTTCGTTCTCAGATATTTCAAATGGATTTGACACAAGGCTCTGTGTGTCACTTTCACTTGTTCCCGCACAGGAGCAGAGTGAAAGGACCAAAGCTATAGCGAATTGTGATAATAAAATGCGTTTTTTCATTTACGTTTCCTCAGTTATTTGTCTGAAAATTCTAATGTTCCGTCACTGTTTTTGACTATTACTCTGCCGTTTGCAAGAAAAATACTTCCGTCCTCCGCCTGAGGTATTTCCACCTGTTTTCCGTAAGCGTCCATATATGTTCCGTCGCCGAAATACACACAGCTCCTGTCCGCCATATACGCCTCGCCCTTATCGGCAAACTTTTCTTCCGATAAATCACTCACCTCATACCGATAAGTGACAGAATTGTTCGAGCAGTAAATATATTCTCTGTCAGACGCAATCGCATAGAACATTCTTTCGCTGATAATCTTCTTTTCATTGTCAAAGCAGACCGGATTGCCGTCGGAATTAAGATAGAACACCTTGCCGTCAATAACGGAAATATCCCCGTTTATATAATTCTCGCTGAACAGCAGACGGCGTGTGCCTGTATTCAAATCAAGTACAAACACCTTGTAATTATCCGTTTGCAGGTATAAATTATTCCGATACTTGCACATACCGCTGTAGCTGTAATCATCGCTGTCACCCGACCATATTGTCAGCAGGTCAAGATAGCGGCTGAGCCGCTGGGCACCAGGCGCGGCAAGAACGGTTTCTTTATAATAATCGCTAAGCCGTATTCTGCACACATTATCGGTATATGTGCCGCCATTCTGAAAGCTTTCGGTATAATAAAGATACCCGTCGCTTGCAAGCATATAGGCAACCCTGCCGTCACAGGTTATATTTCGCAGTATATCGTCCTCTGAAAGATTCAGCTTATCGTCATATCTGATTATCCTTTGAGAAATTATATTGTATTCATCGTCGGTCTCGGTACTAAGTTCGTAATATCCTTCACCGTCATAAGCAAAACCGTATCTTCCGTCCGCCGCCGTGTTATCGGCGGTGCTCTGAGAACAGCCTGACAACAGCAGTATCAGCGAAGCGGCAACTGCCGAAATCACTGCCTTTTTTCCCGGACGACAGCGCTTTATACTGCCGATATATACTGCCGCAGTAACCGCTATCACAATAACAGCTATCGTTATCAGCATAACCAGAAGTTCGGCAGGAACGCATGAATACAGCAGAATTTCAAGTCTGCCCTCGGTTACATAACAATCTCCCGTGTAATACGGCGAGCCGAGCACAAGTGAAAACGGCGAATAATACACGGCATTATTCTGACCGAAAAGATAAACCCACACGCAAGTGACCGCCATTGGCACAAACAGCGACAGCGGCAGATTTTTTGTCAGCGTACAAAGCAGTACGCATACAGCCGAAATAAGCAGGTAGCCGAGCAGCTTTGTCAGGTGAATAACTATAAACATTGCGATTATAGACAGACTGCCAAACGGGGTGTTCTCAAAGGCTTCAAGTGACTGTACGCCACAGCCGAGGTTTTCCGCTCCGATAACGGCAAATAATGAAGTAAGCTCTATAATAAACAGTCCGAGCCAGCCGGTAAAAATGAGCGAAAACAAGGATATAAGCCTGTACCCGCCCGAGCGTCTGCCGTTTGCGGCGGTAACGATAAGTGGCTTCATATTTCTTTCATAATAGCACATTGCCGCAGAGATATAGCATATTGCCATAATAAACAGATACTCTATTCCGCTTGTCATGGCGTTTGAGCCGGACGGGAGCATAAGCAGATTTTCACGGTCTGCGCTTACTCTTTCGTAGTTTGAATAAAGCAGCTTTATAGCGTCATACTTTTCGATTATGTCGGGTATCTCCCGCATCGCGTTTGTAAATTCTTCGGGAGTGGCATAGTCTCCGTTTCTGTTTTTATCAAGTATATCGCTTTGCAGCTGCTTTGCGGCTTCTGCCTCGCTGTATAGCGAGAGTATAGCGGTTTCCTTTTCATCGGTAAGCTGTCCGCCGTACTCCTGCATATATTCGAGATAATATTTCTGCTGTTCGTACGACATATCGCTGTAGCTTGCCTTGTATAAATCCGCACTTGTGAGCAGTTTTACTATAAAGACTATCAGCAGTACAATAAGTCCGTACTGCTTTATGTACAGTTTTTTCAGTTCATTTTTTAACAGCATTTCATACCCCTCCGTACAGACACGACAGCAAAGACGACAGCAAGAAGTATTACTTCGGATAAAGTTACAACAACATTGAATACGGGGAAATCAAGGATATTGCAGACATTCATATTTGTGAAAAGCTCTGTCGTACCGATAAGCGTCGTAGGGTTTAGCACGCCGGGGAGCAGCTCCGAGCCGATTACAAGCAGAAATCCCGCCGCTACGCTTACAACCATTGAAATTATATCGTTTTTGCAAAAGGACGATACTGCCGTCACAAGGAATGTGAACATAAGCAGAAACACAAGTCTTAATACGAACGTTATCACAAGAGTGCCGAAAAGCGTAATATTAAATGGGCACATTTCAAATTCCTGCAAGGCGTATATCGATGCGGAAAAGCCGTCAAAGCCGTAGATAAGCTGAAAATAAACCATATCCGAAGCAAACAGTATAAGTGTAACCGCAAATGTAAATATCGCCGCCGCTGTCAGCTTTGCAAGCATAACCGACCCTCTTTTTCCTGATGAAGATATAAGCTTATTGTAGCCTATAACATACTCCTTTGAAACTATCGGAGATATTGCAAGCACTATGATAAACATTGACAGCAAGGCGGAAAACTTATAGTCGAAGATAGCCTTGTGTCCCTCGGACTGATAAAAGCCGTCGAGCGACCTGCCTTTATAGCAGTCCTCATACAGCTTTGAAAGACGGTATTCGTACCGGCTCTTATCGCTGTAGAACTCGGCGTTTGCCCTTGCATTTTCGGTTATCTCCGCACTTTTATTTGAGTATAGAATAGCGTATTCGTAGGACGAAATAAGGTCTTTGAATAAATTTACATCACCGTAGGGGTAACCGCAATATGTACCCTCAATCGGCTCTTCAATTATACCGTACTCTTTTAGCATCTGCTCCGCATTAGCAAGCTCGGTTTTTAGTCCGTTTATCTTTTCATCGGTTATCTTTCCGCTGTATTTATCGTACAGTATATCCGTGCCCTGTACGGCATTTCCCGAAAGGACGGCTCTGCCCCCACCCGTGTAGTAATACAGCTCAAATACCTTAACAAAGTTTAAAAGAATAAGCACGATAATGCATATAAGGAGTGACGGCTTCAGTATGTACTTTTTAAGCTCGTATTTCAGCATATCATTCACCTATCTCTCCGAAGTGGTATATGCACACATCTTCAAGGGCAGGCTGAACATTAACGGCGTCGGGGTGCGGCTTTTCGTCGCTTACAACACGGACATTGAACCTATCGTCCTCGCTTATAACATTGCTGACACGCTTTGTCCGCATAAGCTCCATACCTGTTTCGTAGTCGGTGAGCACCTCCCAGA
>ERZ780198.409-NODE-409-length-48799-cov-11.021521_pt1 | contig 48799 bp, 32 predicted proteins | sample MGYA00510979_ERZ780198 | MGnify/ENA primary metagenome ERZ780198 (study PRJEB29588, sample SAMEA2158039) | human gut metagenome | biome: human gut; feature: human-associated habitat; material: faeces | place: Denmark | collected 2008/2010 ...
CCCGCCCACATGCCGATGTGGCTGTCGTCGCCGGTCTTCGCCGGGGAGCCGGTGGCTTGGATTGTCGCCTTCTCCACGTATTCGCAGACCTCACAGGTGCGGGTCTTTTCTCCGTCCTTTCTGAACGTCGCCTTTTTGGTGATGACCCATTTGCCGAAGGTATGGGACTCCTTGGCTACGACCACTTCGCCGCAGCACGACCATTTCTGCTCGTGGGTGGTCTTGGTGGTCGTCCATTCCTTCTTGCCGGTGTGGTTGTCGGAATCCTTTTCGCCGTATTTGCCGCCGCAGCCGGCGCAGGTTGCTTTCTCCGTGCAGGTGGCGGTGCCGCCGGAGCAGCTGGCCGTCTCCGTGTGAGTCTTGTCACGTTTGCAGACGTGGGTGTGCGTACCGTCGCCGTTGGACGTCCACTTGCCCCAGTCGTGGCCGAGGGCGGGGATGGACACGTCTTTGGATGCGTCCTTTGCCCAGTCGGCTTTAAAGGAAACCTGATATCTCCCCAGGCCAGCCGCAAGGCAGGTCGGCTCGGTGATGACGGAATAGTCTCCCGTGACGGTTTCGGATTTCACGTGGGCAGCGTCATTCTCGCAGACGCGCTTCGCGGTACAGGTATAGCCGGTTTCGGTCTGCGTCCATGTATACGTTGCCGTACCCCAGGTATGGCCGATGGCGGGAAGGAGAACGTCCTTGGTCTGCGCGGGGAAGCCATACGCAGCAGAGAACGTTGCCGTATATGTGCCGGTACCTGCATTCAGACAGGTCGGCGCCTTTTTCACAGCGTAGGTCACGGTCGCAATATCGGAGACATCGGCATCGCAGTTTTTGCACTTGCCGGATGCCACGCACATATAGCCGTCCGTAACGGCTGTCCATGTATAGCTCGGTTCATCCCAGTCATGGTCGAGAACATTGCCGGTCTCGAAGGTTTCCGTTCCCTTTTCGCCACAGAAAGTACAGGACTTGTAGTAGACCGCCTTTGCCGTGCAGGTGGCGGCGGATTTCAGGTACTTTGCATCCACGACTTCCGCCGTGAAATTATGTGCTGCCAGATCGCCGTATTCCGCCTTGCAATCCTCGCAGACAGCTTTCGCCGTGCAGGTGGCCGTGCCGCCGGAGCAGCTGACGGTCTCGGTGTGGCTTTCGTCAGTCTTGCAGACGTGGGTGTGGGTGCCGTTGCCGTTGGACTGCCACTCGCCCCAGTCGTGGCCGAGGGCATTGCCGGTCTCGAAGGTTTCCGTCCCCTTCTCGCGGCAGACGGAGCAGGACTTGTAGTAGACCGCCTTTGCCGTGCAGGTGGCGGCGGATTTCAGGTATTGTTCTGCGACTTTCTCTGTAAAGCTGTGTGCGCCCAGCCCGCCGTATGCGGCGCCGCAGGTCGTACAGACTGCCCTGTCCTTGCAGGTGGCCTTGCCGCCGACGTGCGCGGCTTTGTTTATGATGGCATTGCAGCAAGAATACACCTGCCAGTGCTCCTTGTCGTCTCCCTGCCACTCGTTCGGCTTAGGGGCACTGTGGTTGGTGGGATCGAAGTTACCATACTCTTTGTCGCAGGTCGTACAGACGGCTTTTTTGTTGCAATAGGCCGTGCCGCCGGTATGGACATGGGCTGCGCCCTCTTTCAACTCCAGCTTTTTGTCCGCATTGTATTCCACGTGGTAGCCGGTGTCATCGGAGGAGAAATAACCCGAATAGTCCGTATCGCTCGCAGTGGAAAATACCGTTTTTTTGGCTGAAATGCCAATATTCGCACCGCTAGCAACTGTGCCGAGCGTAATGATTGGCAAATCGCCGCTATTGGTAAATCCATATCCTAAGTACAGGTTTTCGGTGGTCGTGGCTGAATCAGGCGTATATGTCCGGGTGTTCCCGGTAATAACGGGGGAACCGGAGATGCTGATCTTGCCGACACCGGACCATAGGTTGCTTTCCACGTATACACCGCCGCCGTGGTGGGCCTCATTTGTGTTGACTTTGTTTCCGGTGATGGTGCCGCCGTACAGATTCAATGCGCCTTTTGTGCCCACATAGATGCCGCCGCCGTCACTGGTGGCTGTGTTCTCCGTGATCGTGCCGCCGTACATGTTCATCGTGCCGTTTACTATCTCAACGCCGCCGCCACAGCCCGTTCTATTGCCGCCTCTCAGCGTGCCGCCGTACATGTTAAAAGTGGCATTATAATTGCCAGCATCGTCAACACTGACGCAGCCTTTTGAACCGCCGGAAACCGTCCCCGTCTTTTGGGCGCTGCAATCGCACAGATAAAGCGTGCAATCCATATAGCCAACCCAAATAAAGTATTGTCCCAAATTGAGCGTATGCCCGTTCAGGCAGAGATAGAGCGTCTTTCCTCGCTGGTCGCTATCTCCCAGGATTCTCAAATCGTCGTCTAGCGTTATGTCATTCTCCAGATAAGCGTAGGCTACGTTGACTTTTTCGATGTTGAAAATCTGGCGAAGGGAGTTTGCCCTTGTGCACGCCGTATAGGTCCCGTCCTGGTGGCTGGTATGATCGCCCGCGTTGACGCCGCCGCCGCAGAAGCAGTGGGTATGCGCCGCCTGCACGGCAGCGCCGCCCTCCGCGAGCTGCGGAGCAAGGGCGGACGCTTCGCCGCCTTCAGGCGTCCCGTCCTCTTCAAACGCTTCGTCGTCCTCGTCTTCGGGCGCGGGATCGTCCGCATCCGGCGCTTGGGCATACAGAGCGCAGTTTTCCGTCTGCGCACCCTCTGCGCCGCAGACGGGGCAGTCTATGTTCATTTCTTCCGCCGTGCAGGCCGTTTCGCAGATGCACGCGGGCAGGTTTTCCCCGCCGTCCTCGGCAAAGGCTGCGGTGGGCAGCACCGACAGTGCCATGATGAGCACAAGCAGAATACTGAGCAATCGTTTCTTCATGGTGATTCCTCGCTTTCTTCCGGCGTCTCCCGTCCCCCATGGGAGGCGCGTTGACAGAAGGGCATTGCATCGGGATCTATCACGATGCAAGAGAGTACTCCCTTGCAATACGTATCGGCTTATTTCTTCACAGGCTCTGTCAGCCCGGTGAGGGAAAATTCGTAGCGCATGGCCAGCGCCTTGAACAGCTTCTGCATCACCTGTTCGGCAATTCCCCGGATGTCCAGCCCCTCGACGAAGCGGATGACCTGCTCCACTTCCTCCTTGGGGACGTTGTACGCCCGCAGGCTCATGGTGAGAAACAGCCTTAGCTTCTTTTCCAGCGTCAGCTCCCCGTCGCAGGGGTGTGCCATATAGCCGCGCATGATGCTGGCCGAGCCGATCTCCATATCGTAAAAGTCCCGCTCTGTGGCGTCCGGCAGGTAGCTGCCAAAAATGCCGTGCAGCTCCTTCGCCGTCTCCCGGAGAATATATTCGGAGGCTTCCTTCTCCGTGTAGGCTTCGATGTAGATTTCCCGGAGATTTTCGTTCAGCTCCGTCAGGGTCATCTGGATGGCCGTCTCCACCGCGTAGACGTAGACCGGCGGCAGCTTTGCCCCCGCCTCCCCCCGCGCCATGGCGAACTGGTTGGAGAACATGAATTCCACCAGCTCCGTCAGGACGCCGTCCTTGGCACGGAAAATATTCTGGAAGGTGCTGTAGGAAACGTCGGCTTTTTCAATAATCTCCGCCAGCGTCGAACGTTTGTAGCCCTTTTCCAGAAAGAGCCGAACACAGACGGTGAGAATCCGTTTTTTCGCGGGCAGACTTGCGCTTGTAATGGCCATAGGGGTCACCCCTCTTATTGGATGGTATATACCATCAGTATATCACGCTCACTTAAGAATCGCAATCCCTTTTTTGGCGCAAATCGGGGAAACTTTTCCTGAAATGGAATCTTAAGAAACGCCGGCATCGACTTTCTTTGGCGCATGTGCTATGATGGGACAAAAAAGGCAGGTGCATGATATGCGGGAGATCTTATTGCTGGAAGACGACACGACGCTGGGCAGGGGCATTCAGCTGGCGCTGCAAGACCCGGATGTGATGATCGCCCTGACCGGGACGCTTTCTCAGGCGCGGGAAATGCTGGCGCAGAAGAAATTTGACCTGCTGATTCTGGACGTGAATCTCCCGGACGGCAGCGCTCTGGATTTGCTGCGGGAGGTGCGGCAGGGGGAAGCCGTTCCCGTGATCCTCCTGACGGCAAATGACTTGGAGATGGACGTGGTCACCGGGCTGGAATCCGGGGCGGACGACTACATCACGAAGCCCTTTTCCCTGGCAATTCTCCGGGCGCGGGTGAACGCCCAGCTTCGCCGGAGAGTGAAATTCTCCTGCGTGGAACTGGACGGCTTCCGGTTTGATTTTGACCGGATGGCCTTCTGGAAGAACGGCGAACCCATCGAGCTGAGCAAAACGGAGCAGAAGCTTCTGCGGCTGCTGGTGGAGAACCGGGGGCAGACCATGTCCCGGGGCGCCCTTGTTGACCGCATCTGGACGGACGGGGCGGATTTTGTGGACGAAAACGCCCTGTCCGTTACGGTGAAGCGTCTGCGGGGCAAGCTGGAAGACGACCCCTCCAGCCCCCAATACCTAAAAACGGTGTACGGCCTCGGCTACACCTGGGCGGTGAAATGATATGACATCATGGGAATACGGGATTCTCGCGGCGGCGATTCTTCTCTGCGCCGCCGCAATCTGGTGTGAGCGCCGGAAGACCCGGCGGACGCTGGAAAAGCTGAATGAGATGCTGGATGCTGCCATGCGGGGGGACTTTACGGAGGACAGCTTCGACGAGACGCTGCTCTCCGCCCTGGAAAGCAAGCTTGCCCACTACCTGGCGGCGTCCACGGTATCCGCCCGGAACGTGAGCACGGAAAAGGAGAAGCTGAAAACCCTGATTGGGGACATTTCCCACCAGACAAAAACGCCCATTGCCAACATTCTGCTCTATGCCCAGCTCCTGCGGGAGCAGCCGGGGAACACGGTGTGTCTGGACGCGCTGGACGCCCAGACGAAGAAGCTGCAAAGTCTCATTGAAGCGCTGGTGAAGACCTCCCGGCTGGAATCCGGGGTGATTGCTCTGCGCCCGGAGCCGGGGGCGCTTCAGGACGTTTTATCCTCGGCGGTGTCCCAGCTGGAGCCGAAGGCCGGGGAAAAGGGCATTTCCATCACCCTCCTTCCCACGGACGCCCAGGCGGTTTTCGACGCAAAATGGACGGAGGAAGCCGTGTTTAACCTGCTGGACAACGCCGTCAAGTACACCCCCGCCGGCGGGTCGGTTCGCGTGTCCGCGTCCGCCTACCAGATGTTTTCGGCCATTCACGTAGCGGACAACGGGCCGGGGATACCGGAGGACGAGCAGCCGAAGGTATTTCAGCGCTTCTATCGGGGCTTAAGCAATCCCACGGAGGAAGGCGTGGGCATCGGGCTGTATCTGGTGCGTCAGATCGCGGAGGGGCAGGGCGGCTATGTGAAGGTCAGCTCCAAACCGGGCGAGGGCAGCACGTTTTCCCTGTACCTCCCCCGGGAAATCTGTCAACACTGTTAGATTCCGGAAAGAATGTAGAAAGAATCCTGTAGTAAAGTCTGTAGTGTGAAAACAATACAGACTTTTCTATTTGGGAGGTTATTATGAGTATTTTGGAAACCAGAAACCTGCGCAAAATCTACGGCTCCGGGGACACGGAGGTTCGGGCGCTGGACGGCGTGAACCTGAGTGTGGACAGCGGCGAATTTGTCGCCATTGTGGGCACCTCCGGCTCCGGGAAATCCACCCTTCTGCACATGCTGGGCGGCCTTGACCGGCCCACCTCCGGCAGCGTGATCGTGGACGGGAAGGACATCTTTTCCCTGAAAGATGAAGCGCTGACCATTTTCCGCAGGCGGAAGATCGGCTTTGTCTTCCAGAGCTACAATCTGGTGCCGGTGCTGAACGCGAGGGAAAACATCGTCCTGCCCATCCAGCTGGACGGGCGGCAGGTGGACGAGGATTTCCTCGACAAAATTGTAAACACGCTGGGCCTTGAAAAGAAGCTGGGGAGCCTTCCCAGCCAGCTGTCCGGCGGTCAGCAGCAGCGGGTGGCCATCGCCCGCGCCCTTGCCGCCGCCCCCGCCATCATTCTGGCGGATGAACCTACGGGCAATCTGGATTCCAGAACCAGTCAGGACGTGCTGAGCCTGCTGAAAGTCACCAGCCAGAAATTTGCCCAGACCATTGTCATGATCACCCACAACGAGGAGATCGCTCAGACGGCGGATCGGATCATCCGCATTGAGGACGGACGGATCGTGAGGTGAGCGGCATGAAGGTGAAAAACGGAAGCTGCATTCGCCATCTAAGCTTCAAGACCCTGATGGCCGCGAGAAAGCGGAACATCATCGCTGTGCTGGCGATCGCCCTGACCGCCCTGCTGTTCACGTCCCTCTTTACCATCGTAATGTCCATCAACGAGACGAACCAAAACTACCAGTTCCGCTCTGTCGGCGGGTATGCCCACGGTGCGTTCAAGGACGTGGACGAAGACCAGATCGCGGTGCTTTCGGCACATCCCGACGTCAAAGCCGTGGGCGTGCGGACGGTGTTGGGTCTTGCCACGCAGGGCGCTTTTGAAAAGGACTACGCCGAAGTCAGCTACATGGACGACAACAACGCCAAGTGGAGCTTTTCCCAGCCCACGGTGGGACGCACCCCGAAAAGCGGGAACGAAATTACCATGGACACCAAAGCTCTGGAGCTTCTCGGCGTAAAGCCGGAGCTGGGGGCACAGGTGAAGGTCACTTACACGCTGGCGGACAAAGAACAGATGGGCTGGGACATCACCGACACCTTTACGCTGGTAGGCTGGTGGGACTACGACGAGCTGCTGAGCGTCCACTTCCTCAACGTTTCCAAGGAATACGCCCAGAAGATCGAAAGAAAAGCCGTGGCGGGAGGCATGAAGCCCTTCCGCACGGATTTGAGCGTCATGCTGAGAAGCTCCCTGAACATTGAAAACGACCTGACCAGAATTGGCGAGGACTGCGGCTACAGCATCGGCGAGGAGGCGGGGCAGCTTCGCATCGGCGTCAACTGGGGCTATACCGCCACCCAAGTTTGGGACACGCTGGGCGTTGGGGGAATCCTCGCCATGCTCGCCGTGCTGATTCTGGTGGCGTTTACGGGATATCTGGTGATCTACAACATTTTCCAGATCTCCGTGGCGGGGGACATCCGCTACTACGGACTGCTCAAGACCATCGGCGTCACGCCGAAGCAGCTGCGGCGGCTGATCCGCCAGCAGGCGCTGCTGCTGAGCGCGCTGGGCATTCCGGTGGGTCTGCTGCTGGGCTACGCCGTGGGCGCGGCGGCGGTTCCCATCACCATGTCCACCTCCACGATGGGAGGCCGGTACACCACAGTCAGCGTTTCCCCATGGATATTCCTGTTTTCCTCAGTGTTCGCCCTGCTGACGGTGCTGCTTTCCTGCGCCCGGCCGGGGCGAATTGCCGGGAGGGTCTCTCCTGTGGAGGCGGTGCGCTACACCGAGCGTCAGTCGGCGGGGAAAACGCACCGGAAGGGCAGCAAAGTCACGCCTGTTCAGATGGCCGCCGCCAACTTAGGCAGAGATAAAAAGAAGACGGCGCTCGTGATGGTGTCGCTGTCCCTGACCGTCGTTCTGCTGAATCTGCTGGTCACGTTTATCGGCGGCTTTGACATGGACAAATATCTGAGCCGGCGAAGCTGCGCGGACTTCCTCATCAGCACGCCGGACTACTTTAACTATCGGGGTTTTTCCCTGACCAAAGAGGCTGTGGAACCAGTGCGGGCAAACACAGCGCACTCTCTGGAGGGCTTTGCCTATCAGACCGGCGGGGTGGGTATGTATCTGCCGGAAAGCGTCTGGCGGGATGAAGCCGCCTTCTACAGCCGGGATACGGATATGGACATCGACGCGCTTCTCGCCCAGACGCCAAGAGACGGCGACAAGGTGCAGGCGGCGTCCCAGATAGAGGGGCTTGACCCAACGCTTGGAGAAAAGCTCACGGTGATCGACGGCAGCTTGGATTCCCTCTGGGAACCGGACAGCCATGCCATCGCCATTGCCGTGAATCTGGATGATTCCGGGAAGCTGCCTGACCCCGGGATTTATCCCGCCGTGGGCGAGAAAATCAAAGTCACCTATGGGAACGGCGATACTGCGCACGACGTAAACTACACCGTCTGCGCACTGGTGGACGTTCCCTACAACATGAGCAGCCGGTTCTATACCATGGGCTATGAGGCAATCCTCAGCGCGGACGCCCTGTACCGGGACGCCGGGGAGGACAACGTGTTTCCCATGCTCTACCTCTTTGACACCCCCAGTCCCGAGGCGGAGGCCGCCGCGGAAAGCTACCTTGCCCAGCTCACTTCCGACCCCGACAGTCCCCTGATGTACGAAAGCAAGGCGACCCACCGGGCATATTTTCAGGAGTTCCGGATGACCTTTGTGATTCTGGGCGGGCTGCTGTGCGCCATCATCGGCATTGTGGGTATTCTGAATTTCTTCAACGCCATGATGACCGCCATTCTGGCGCGGAGTCGGGAATTCGCGGTTTTGCAGTCGGTGGGCATGACCGGCCGTCAGCTGGAAACCATGCTTCTCTGGGAGGGGCTGCTGTACACCCTTGGTTCCGGCCTGATCGCGGGGCTTCTCTCTGCCACGATAAATCCGCTGGCAGGGCGGCTTCTGGAAAGCGCCTACTGGTTCTACAGCTATCACTACACCATCACCCCGGTACTGGCCATGCTGCCCGCCTTCATCGTGCTTGGCTGTGCCATCCCGGCGGTCATGTACCGTCAGGCGGTGAAGCAGAGCATCGTCGAGCGGCTGAGAAGTCTGGATACGTAACTATGGAAACAGCGGGAAGCCGGTCGGCCTCCCGCTGTTTTTTGAAAATTTTTGCATTATCGTGTGTTTTACTTGAATTGGTCCGGTTTATTGGACACATCGCATTGTATAATCCTCTCAGAAACCCAAAAAAGATTATGGATGGAGGAAAAACTATGCGTTTTACGATCAGTGGTTTTGGTGGAGCGTCCAAAGAGGGACAGGAAACTCCGGCAGCGCGGGAGGCAGAACCGGTCAGCGCCGCGCCCCGGAAGTCTGTGGTGCAGGTTTGTTTTCCGGAGACCGGAAGGTCGCTCGCCTATTACAACGACCGGTTCAACCTGAAGGCCGGCGACCGGGTCTATGTGAGTGGCAAGCTGGAAGGGGTTCTCGGCATCGTGACCAGCGTGAATTACAATTTCAGGATTCGGCTGTCCGAATATCAGAAGGTCATTTTCCAGGTAAATACCCGGGTGCACGGCAGATTTTACATGTCCGCTTCCCATTTTATCACCTTCGACCCCGTTGCTCTCCCCGCCGCCCAAGTAACAAGCTGGTTCCGGGCACCCGTCGGCGAAGGCGAGGAATATGCCAGCGGAAACGACGATTTCTCCTTCTCTCTGGAGCATTTGGAGGAAATGAAGATCACCAATGCCATTGCGGAGCGGGGACACGATTACTTCATGGAGAACCGCGTCCGTTATCTCTGTCTGGATGGGACAAATGGGTATGCAGTCGTGGAAGGGACAAAAGCATACGCCGTTGAATTCCGCTATCACGACGGAGAAATCCGGAATTTACTGTGCGACTGCTTTTGCAGCTATCCCTGCAAGCATGAATTTGCCGCAATGCTTCAGCTTAAGGAGACGCTGGAACACATCGCCAAGCACTATGCGCATGAGTACGCGCAGACCGGCTATTTTGCAGCCATTGCGAAGGAGACATTTTTCGCATTTGCCATCAGTAACTGTCAGGAGGGCGGTTTTTCTCTGTGACGGGGAGAGACTGGCGACTCTCGCCGGTCATTGCCTGCGCCGTTTCTCTCTGAAATTCCATTTCATTGCCCCTGCGGCTTAATCTCGACCGTCCTCCCACCCAGATTTTCATAGACGCGGTGGGAAACGGACAAAACTGTCCGCCCCTCAGAGGCGCGGCGCAGAGCTTCCAGAACGCGCTCCTCCGTCTCGGCGTCCAGATTTGCTGTGATCTCATCCAGCAGAAGCACCGCCGGGTCCGCCGCCGCGGCGCGGGCGATGGACAGAAGCTGCCATTCGCCCTGTGAGAACATGCCCTCGGTGCATACCGTGTTATAGTCCTCCGGCAATGCCTGAATGGCCGCGTCGATCCCGGCAAGGTGCGCCGCGTTCTTTGCCATATCTTCCGTTATCTGCGGGTCACCAAGGGTGATCTGATCCAGCACCGTCCCCGGCACGCGGGAAAAGTGCTGCTCCACACAGCTGATGCAGGTTCGGCGCTCCTGATCCGAAATGGCCGAAACGTCCACGCCGCCAATGGTGATCGTACCGGCTTCCGGACGATAAAGCCCCAGCAGAAGCTTGAACACAGTGCTTTTTCCTGCGCCCGTCCGGCCTACCAGCGTGACCTGCTCGCCCTGCCTTACGGTCATGGAAAAGTCCTGCAAAACAGGCTTTTCCCCGTAGCCGAAGGTCACGTGGGACAGTACCACGTCCCCCCGGGCGGCGGCTTCCCGCCGCTCCGGGATGACGCGCTCCGGCTGGCTTAAAAACGCGTCGATACGCTTGACCCCGGCCATGGCCGACTGAATGGTCTGAATCTCCATGCCAAGGCTTTCAATGGGTGCAAAAATGCGGGATATGTAGCTGATAACGGCCACCGACGTGCCGACAGACATGCCGAAAAGGCGCAGGATTTCCGCATTTCCGGAGGCGGACAGCAGCATGACGATGCCCACCACCACGGCGTTCAGCAGCAGGACTACCGGCGAATAGATGGCGTCGTAAAAATTGGTCCGCTCCATGGCGGCGTAGCTGTCCCCGATGCGCTTATCGTACCGGCGCTCCATGTAATCTTCCAGCCCCAGCGCCCGGATGGTGCGGATATTGTGCAGCGTCTCCGGCACCTGACCGGACACGGCGGCGACGGCGCGGCGGTTGTTCAGCTGGGCGGCCAGCATCCGCTTCTGCACATGGCGTGTAAGCAGGGCGAACAGCGGCAGAACCAGCAGCAGAATCAGGGCAAGGCCGGTATTTTTCACCGTGATGACCGCCATGATGGACAGAATGCGGCACGCGTCCGCCACCATGCTGATGATGCCGGAGGTAAACAGCGCCTCCACCGTATCCACATCCCCGGAAAACCGGGCGGCGACCTCACCGGGATTCTGGTCAACAAGGGTGCCTGCGGGCAGCTGGGTCAGCTTCCGGGACATTTCCGAACGCAGGGCGTGGGTCATTTTCTGGCCGAACAGCACGAGCAGGCTTTCCTGCGCGGAAGAAAGCAGTCCCTCCAGCGCAAGACTGCAAAAGTAGCCCTGTACCGCGAGAAACGTCAGTCCGCTGCCCACGGTCAGGCGATCGACCACCCGTGCCAGCAGCAGCGGTGGGAGCAGGGACGCACCCACCGACGCCGCCACGCAGAGAACCGTCCCCACTGTGAGAAGATGGTGGGTCGCTGCCGCCGTCCGTATCGCGGCAAACACACCGTTTTTATTCATGAGTCTGCCCTCCTGCCTGGCTTTCATAGAGCTGCCGGTACACCGGAACGGATGCCATCAATTCCTTGTGGGTGCCGACGGTGGTTTTGCCGTCCTCCATAAAGATCACACTGCGCATCTGCGGGAAGTGATACAGGCGGTGAGAGATCAGGAACACAACCTTGTCCTTTGCGTATTCCTGTAAATTTGCGAACACGGTATCCTCGGTATTTCTGTCCAGCGCGGAGAATGGGTCGTCCAGAACCAGAACGGGTCTGGGGTGGGCAAGAGTTCTTGCCAGCGCCAGCCGCTGCGCCTGACCGCCGGAAAGCCGCGTTCCGCTGCTGCCGATGACGGTATCCAGCCCCGCTTCCATGGCAAGCACTTCATGATCCAGCGCCGCCGCGGCAAGATACGGCTTCGCGTCCTGATTGCTTCCGCAGAGGACGTTATTCTGGATGGTGTCGGCGCTCAGCTCCGGGTCGTGCCCCAAATATCCCACGGTCGCCGCGATCTGGCGGGGGGTGAGGGCGGAAAACTCGGTCTTCCCGAATTTCGCCGAGCCGCCGTAGGGCGCTTCGCAGAGGAACACCCGCCCGAAGGTGGACTTGCCGCAGGCCACCGGCCCGGTAACGCCGATGATATCCCCCGGATGGGCCGTCAGGCTCAGTCCGGAGAAAACCGGCTGGTCGCCGTAGGCAAAGGAAAGATTCTCAAGGGTCACGTCCATCGCTGACGGAACGACGAGAGGCTCCAGCGTCTCCGGGGACTTCATCAGAGGCTGGATGCGCTTCCAGGAGACCTCCGCCTTCTGCACCGAGTTGAACAGCTTCGCCACCTTGGAGGATTTCACCGTCAGCTTGGTAAAGCAGGAAAGAAACGTAGTGAACGCTGCAATATCCCATGCGCGCCACCCGGAACCGAGGACGTTTTTCGCCCCGAACCACAGAATGAACAGCACCCCCGCCTCCGGCACGGCCAGATACAGCGGCGGCAGGGCCGACTGCCACACGTTGCTGCGGACGGCGGTCTTCTCGTAGGTGTCCAGCGTACGCTCGTACTGCCCCTCCCGGGTGCTTTCACAGCCGTAAATGCGGTAGGTCACGGCGTTCTGCGCCCGATCCAGCGTGGCCGTGCTGAGTGCGCCCGCCGCTTTTTTGTAGGCGGCGCCCGCACGCTGGACGTTCCGCTTCATCCACGCCGCGCAGACGTAGGACACCGGCGTAAACAGCAAACTCAGGATCGCCAGACGCCAGTCGTATACCAGAAGCATGACGGCGTAGCCCACCAGCGCCACGCCGGTGTCGAAGACCTCAGTGGTGAATTTCCGCATTCCCTCCACGCAGTCGTCCACGTCGGAGATGGCCTTGGTCATCAGCTCGCCCGCGCCCTCCTGCTCCAGCGACGCCCGGCTTCTGCGCACCAGATTGGCGTACAGGATGCCCTTCATCCGGCGGTTGATGTTGTTGGCGAAGCGGCGGACATAGAACCGCTTGATAAACCGCGCGGCCTGCACCCCCAGCGTGACGAGAATATAGGCAAGCACCAGAACCGCCATTTTCCCGGCAGCGGCATTCCCGCCCAGAATGTCCGCAAGGCACTGCGCCAGCCGCCCTTCAAACCATGGCGTGGCAAGAAGACCGATGTTGTAGATCAGGCCGGAAAGGGTCACAAGTGCCAGCGGCAGCCATTCGACGCGGAAATACGAACCGATCCTGTCCGGGCGGAAGGCTTTTTCACGCTTCATCGCCGGTTTCTCCCTTTGCCGCCTGAATAAAGTGCGGGAAGCCCGCCCGGCTTTCCGCCTTGGATGCCGCGTAGAGCTTGTTCAGCGCGGCGGCAAAGGCGGCGGCTTCCTCTTTTGTCAGCGTATCCGTCAGGTATTCGTAAAAGGCCGCTTCGATCTCCGCTTTGGAGGATTTCAGGTTCTCCGCCTTTTCCGTGGGGTACAGCAGCTGACTGCGCCGGTCGTTGGGGGCGTCCCGGCGGACGAGGTAGCCCTTCGCTTCCAGATTTTTTGTTCTGCGGGCGATGGCGGCTTTGTCCGCGTGCAACAGCTCCGCCAGCGCCGCCTGTGTGCAGCCGGGATTGTGGCGCAGGGCGTGGATCAGGTCGATCTCCGCCGTGCCGACGCCGGTTTCCCGCATGGTGCGCAGAACCAGCTTTTCCGCCTCCCGGGTGATTTTGGTGATTTTCCGTTCCGTAATGTCCATGGCAGCCTCCTGACTCGTTGTAGATACATCGTTGTATGTACAACTATTATGCCACGCTACATACCGGATGTCAACAGCAAAATGCGCCCCGTTTCCCGGCTTGTGGGGAAACGGGGCGCTGTTTCGCTTGTTATGGCTCTTTGAATTCGGAAAGGGGATGGGTTTCCAGCTGAATGGGAGTATAGGAATCTAAGATGGCTTTCGCTTCTTCCTCCGTGATTCTGGTGTCAAAATCCGCGTAATGGTCTGTGGAGGATGTCCGCCACCAGTTCCCCTCCGCGTCCTTTTTCAGCCGGACGATGCTTCGCTCTTTCGGGTTGGAGAAGACCGGGTCGTCATTGCTGGCGAAACGGAAGATGTGATACCAGTATTCCCCATGGACATACGAGTCTCTCGGCCAGTCAATGAAAACATGATCTTCGCACGGTATCAGAGTGTAGCTCTTTCCTTCATCCGTGACACCGTCCTTCATGCCGACAATGCTGCCAATGCGGTCACCATAGAAAATGAGCAGCTCGTCTGTCCCGTTACCATCCGCGTCATAAAACGCATAGGTTTTGACAGGGGGTGTGTATTCCGGATCGGTAGAGGTATGGAACTCGTCGCCCCGGATTAAGTCTTCTACATACTCAGCATACGTGGCACGCCTGCCAATATTCGGGTCGTCCTGTGTGCTGATGATTTCCGCATTGGAAGCCTGCTCCCGCGCGTCCGCCGCGGTGGCGTCGGGCGCCTGTGGCTGAATCGTAAAGTCGAAGTATTCGGCGATTTCCTCGAGACTGACGTTCCCGTCCAGCATGATGCTCAGGCTCAGGAAGCAGTCCTCCCGGTCTGCCAGAATCATGCCGCTCTGCTCCGATTCCAGAAACAGGAGGGGTACGCCGTCCGATGTGGTATAGTTTCTCTCGGTAACGCTATCCGGGTTCGTGTAGCCGAACACGTCGTAGAAAACATCCTTTTTGACGCATTGGTAGGTAAACATCTCCGCCGCGTCCCCCAGGTTCAGAGTACCGTAAATGGTAAAGGAGCCGCCCGGGAAATAGCGTCCCGCGGGAATGGAGAGCGTTGCATCGGTATCGGGCTTCAGCAGGCTGTCAATGCCAAGCAGGGGAAGGAACTTGTTGCAGTCAACCTGCTCATGCCACGCCTTTCCGATCACCTTCAGTCCGTATTTGGCGCAGATCTCGTCCAGCTTGTCCACCATCGTCTGATCCTGAACGCTGTACGCCCAGTAAGCCGGGTCGCTGTCCCAATATTCGCCGCCGGAGGGGGTATAGCTCTGGGTGAACGCCAGCCACTCCTGATTCGCCTGATAGTTGGGCGTTCCTTCGATTCCCTGAAGGGAGAATACCGTCAGCTGCATTTCGGTTTCGGTGGGAGCCGTGCCGTCCTGCGACGCATCAGTGGGCAGGGGGATCGTCTGGGTTCCCAGCTCAAGCTGTCTCAGGCTGAGCACATAGGCGATTCCGCAGCCCGCCAGCAGCAGCGCCAGCGCAATGACCGCGGCGATCAGCCAGATTTTTCTTGCGGGCAGTTTCTTTGGGGCGGGTTCCTTCCGGGAATCCACCGGCTCCACCGCCGCCAGCAGTTCCCCGTCCACGCCGGTCAGTCCTCTGAAAAGTTGATAAGCTGTCATTGTAAACCCTCCTTTTTAAGAGTGTCGGCCAACTGCTTTCTAACTTTTTGCAGAATGTACTTCACCTGATTGGAGGACAGTCCCGTCTTCCGGGCAATGTCTTCCTTCGTGCCGGCATAGTAGTACCGGAGCAGAAAGACGGTGCGGTCTTTTTCCGGGAGCTTCCGCAGAAAGCGGTTCAGCGAGGCGGTCAGCTCCTTGCGAAGCAGCTCCGTCTCCGGGCTTTCGCTTCCGGCGACGCACTCCGCCAGCTCGTCCAGCAGCACCTGTGTCTCCCCCTTCCCCCGCTTTTCGGCGGTATTCTTCCGCCAGCGGTCGATAGCCAGATTCCGGGTGATCTTTCCTAAGAAGGTGGAAAATCGCTGGGGTCTGCGGGGCGGGATCAGCTTCCAGGCGGAGTAATAGGTATCGTTGACGCTTTCCTCAGCGTCCAGGGGGTCGGATAAAATACGTTTGGCAATACTGTAACAATAAAATCCGTATTTCTGGTCAGTCTGAACGATCGCCTGTTCCGACCGGGCGAAATACAAATCGAGAATTTCATTGTCATCCATGTCGCCGCCTCCTTTTTAAGTAGCTTCACCCCTATACACGCAGAAAAACGCGGAATGGAAGATTTTTCTTTTTGACAGCATACTACATCCGGCTGCACATGGCAATCTTTTCTGTGCGGCACTTCCTGGATAAAGCGAAAAACCCGAACTTACTCCCCACTCGGGAATAAGTCCGGATTTTTCTGCCTGGAACAACCAGCCGATTTTGAGGACAGCGTTCGGAAAAACCTGAAGGCGGACGAAGATTCCAACACGCAATCATAATCGCTGGCCGGTGGTTATGATTGCAATATGGCCTGATTTACTTCCTGTTCTTCCGTTTATACCATACCACCAGCGCCACGATACCGGCGAAGGATACGCAGAGGATGCCGGCCCACATGCCGATGTGGCTGTCGTCGCCGGTCTTCGGCGAAGTGCCGGTGGCAGGGATCTTCGCAGTCTCGATGTAATCGCAGACTTCACAGGTGCGGGTCTTTTCCCCGTCTTTTCTGGATGTTGCCTTTTCGGTGACGACCCATTTGCCGAAGGTATGGGCTTCTTTGGCGACGGTGATCTCGCCACAGCAGGACCATTTCTGTTCGTGGGTGGCCTTTGTGGTCGTCCATTTCTTCGCACCGGTGTGGTTCGCGGCATCCTTTTCGCCGTACTTCCCGCCGCAGTCCTTACAGGTCGCCTGCTCCACGCAGGTCGCGGTGCCGCCGGAGCAGCTGACCGTCTCCTTGTGGGTATCGTCTCTGGTGCAGACATGGGTGTGGGTGCCGTCGCCATTGGACTGCCACTTGCCCCAGTCATGGCCGAGCGCCCTGGTTTCAAAGACCGCTTCCTCGGCGGTGTCCTTGGCGCTCAGGCCGCAGGTGGCGCAGGACCTGTAATAGACTGCCTTTTCTGTGCAGGTCGCGGCGGATTTCAGGTACTGTTCCTCCGCCACTTCCGCCGTAAAGTCGTGCGCGGCAAGCTGACCATACTCCTGACCGCAAACAGAGCAGACCGCCTTTGCCTGACAGGTCGCCGTGCCGCCGGAACAGCTGACGGTTTCCTTATGGGTTGCGTTGCGCTTGCAGATGCGGCTGTGGATACCGTTGCCGTTGGGCTGCCATTCACCCCAGTCGTGGCCGAGAATATTGCCAACCTCGAAGGTTTCCGTTCCTTTTTCGCCGCAGACGGTGCAGGACTTGTAGTAAACTGCCTTCTCCGTGCAGGTTGCGGCGGATTTCAGGTATTTTTCTTCAACCACTTCTGCCGTAAAGTCATGCGCAGCAAACTGGCCGTATGCCTGACCGCAGACAGAGCAGACCGCCTTTGCCTGACAGGTCGCCGTACCGCCGGAGCAGCTGACGGTTTCTTTATGACTGCTGTTTCTGGCGCAGACGCGGCTGTGGGTACCGTTGCTGTCGGGCGTCCAGTCGCTCCAGTCGTGGGGAATAAGCCTGACCTTGACCGTGGCCTTTAACTCCGGGACGGTCTGCTGAATAGTCGGAATATCGCCGAGATTGAGCGTGCCGGTAATGGCCTGCTCAGCAGTAGAATTCAGGTCATACGACGTCTTATCCCACGTTACGCCAATGCCTGAGTAGAACGACCCGTCCTCTGTCCGGCAGTTCACGAATGAAGGCAGCCAGAGCGCATCAAACTCCGTGCCGACCTCTTTGTTCGTGATATCCGTCGAGGGTTCGATGCTCAGGAGGGTGCGTTTGACCACTTCAATCGGGATGGTACATTCGGCAGGCGCATAACGAACGGTATCACTCGGCGTGAAGACCACAGTCACGTTGTATGTTCCCGCTGTGCTAAACCACTTAGGCGTACCGGCCTTGAAAGAGAATGTGCCGTCGATCTTCTTGCCGCCAACCCGCGCCTCACCGCCAATAAGCGCACCGATCTCGTCAGCTTCCTCCGGGGACGTTTCCGTTCCGATCTGGAAGGTTTCGCTGACAAAAATCTGATTGTCGCCAAGCCGGAAGTCTCCCTTTGTCCAGCGGAACGTCGGCGCGGTCACAATCACAGGTACAACCGGGTCGTACTTCAGCTTCACCTTGACGCTGACGGTGGACGCCCCTTCGGGGGGCGCAATATAATCCTTCCATGTGGACAGCACCAATCTGCCCGTAATGCGCTGCTCATATGGCGTATTCGGGTCATACTGGTTTTTATCCCAGACCACCGTGTCGCTCATGATCGTCGTTTTTTGGGGGTCACCGCGCATCACGTCCATCGAACCCGCTTCCGCCAATCCAAGTTGTTCAAACGCCGTACCAATGGGCTTGTCGGTGATGTCCTCGAAATTGGGATTGATTCTGACGATCGTGAGCGGGAGAACGTTCACGGTTACCGTGCAGGCTGCAGTTGTGTAGTTCCTGGAGTTTGTCGGCTTGAAAACGACCGTGCGCGTAAGCTGGCCGTATTTCAGCCCGATGCCGGGGTAGGCGGTGTCTCCGTACAGCAATTCGTCCTCATCAAACTCGAACGTGCCTTCGATCTCCTGACCGTTTGCCATCGCCTTTCCGCCCTTGAGACCGCTTGTCAGCGTCTCGTAACGATCCAGCGCATAGAAGGTTCCTTCAACCGTAGGCGGTGTGACAATGGTAGTCTGGAAGACCCGAGTATCCATAAGAGATACCTCAATGGTCGCTTTTACATCGGTTTCCGTAACGATTTTATCATGAAAATAGCTGTTGGCAACATCCAGCGTTCCGTAGATAGTCTGGGGTTCCAGAGAATTGGGATCATAGGCAGATGTGTCCCAAATGACCGGAATAGGGGCGAACATTGCGCCGGAGTCGGTTTTTACCGTGACGCCCTCCGTAGGGATTCCCAGCTCCGCAAGGGGCGTGCCCAGCGGTTTGTCCGTGATGGCAAACTTCGTAAGAACCTCCGTGATCGTATACCGAATGCCGGTCACAATCACTTCACATTCCGCTGTTGTATATGCTTCCGTGTCATCGGGAGTGAAGATAACATGCAGGCGGTTTTCCCCCACAAAACTTACGCTCCCGCCATACTCTCCCTCGAATGCAAACTTACCGGGGACGACGGTATCCGTTCCCTTAACCTGCGCCACCCCGCCCTCGAGCGCTTCATCCAGAAACTGGGTGCCGACATATGTTTCGGCGGGCAGGGTTGGCAAGGTCGTGATGACGGTTTCCGAAGGCCCGCGCTTCGGGCAGCAGTCGTGTCCGTCCGCGTTGTGGGTGCAGCCGCTTACGGTGCAGTAGCCATCGGCGTCCTTTCCGTGGAGGCATTCCTCGCCGCCGTCGCAGAAGCCGTCGCCGTTACCGTCGCCGTGCGCCCTCCAGTAGGCGTAGAGGGTCATTTTCATCCCACCGTCGATGGTGACAGTATCGCCGGGCTGGTATTGCGGGCTGTCGGCTCCGGCAGTGAGCGCCCAGCCGCCGAAGTGGGCATTGTCCCGTGTCGGGATGGTATCGGGAATCACAAACCTGTTTGTTCCGCCAGTCATGGCAGCCGGAGCGCCGGTGCCGCCGTTGGCGTCGAAGGTGAGGGTATACTCTGTCTCGCCCGCCTCCACGGCGAGTGTGACGGTTGCGCGAACGGAATAGATTTCGCCGTTGTTGTCAGAATTCACCGTGCAGACCAGAGGATATACGCCAGGTGTAATGTTCGTCAGAGTAAGCGTCGATCTCCAGCCCCCATTGGATGTCTGCACATCGACATTTTCCGCGGGTATGGTTCCGCAGTCCCAGGATGTGATGACAGCACCCGCGGCGGTAGCACCGCTGATCTGGTACACATCCGATCGGAACGTCACCGTTTCTCCCGCTTTTACCGTATGGGCATACCTGACGTCATACTCTTCACCGGTGCCTTTGCCCGCGCCGGTGATCTCGATGTACGAAATCGGAGCGCCAATGACACGGACATTCTGAATGCTGTCGGCCTTGCAAGCTTCATCTTTGGAACGCAGGAACACGCCGTCCTCTGTTTTATACACAATGCAACTGCCGAGAAGCGCCCCGACGTCGCCCATGTTATTCCGGATCGCGTCATATCTGCCGCCGCCTTTGCCGAGGATCGTTACGGCATTGTTCGTAAGAGAGCCAACCGTTCCGTAATTCGATATGGTAACGCTTCCGCCGTTTATGTTGATGCCACTCACGCGGACATTTGTTCTGGCGTCGCCGATCAGGACGGTACGTTTCCCGTCTACATTGATATCGATCGTACCGTCATAGTCTCTCAGCACCATTAGAAACGTCGCGTCTTCCCGCGCTAGCGCGGCCATTGCATCGTTGTACGAGCCAAAGTACGCAGCCTCCCTGCTGCTCTGTACCAGGAAAGTGGCTACGTAGCCGCATACGTCACACACGCCATAGTCAAAGCTGTGTGCTTCCATGGGGAGCGTCGTGTTGCAGCAATTGTATTTTGCCGTATGATGTACGTCGTCAGCGATATATTGCGGCGCCTGGGCATGGTTATCCTTATCCTTGGGGAGCATTATGTTCGAGATCCCCGTTGTGCCGGTGTTATCGGTAAAATACTTGTAGCACTGGCCGCAATGCCAGTATCCCACATGACCGATATCGGTACAGGTGCCAGGCAGTTCCGCGTGATAGGCACTTGCGGGGAAATAGTGTCCCTTCGCGGGAATCGCGATGGGCGCGGCAAGCTCCTTTGTGCAGTCCTCATCCGAGAATATCTTCCGGCACTTGTTGCTGTCCACATCGCTGCCGCACATCCAGTAGGATTCATAGCCCGCCTCGGTGCAGGTGGCTTCCTTTTTCGGAAAGTATTCCTTGTAGGCGATGCTCTTGTTGGAGGTCAGGGTCAGCACGATTAGATCATTGTTATTGCTGCTGCATGCCTTCCTGTAATTGGCAGTGGCGGAGACCGGCGTGTGGCAGGAATCCGAGTCGGTAAAGGTTCTTGTCTTGTTATACCGGTTCATCTCCTTCCCGCGCGGGCAGCCCGGCGTATCACATTGGAAGGAAATATCAAAATTCACCTTGATTTTCCGGTTTGCATCCCAGTCCGACAGGTCAACGCTGTTCAGGCATATATCCGTTATGGAGCCGGTATGCCCCGCCTCGCCGCACTGGTACTCGCTTGCGGACAGCGTGAATGTGGCATAGGACAGCGAATCATACAATTCGTCCGACATGGTTTCGCCGCTTTGCACGCTGATGAGATTTTCCGCGTCCAACGCGAGCGTATCCGGCGCATCTTCGGGAAGAGTCTCTTCGCCGCCCTCAATGCTTTCGGCATCATTTTCGCTCTCCGGCTGAGTCTCGTCCTTTTCAGTCTCGGGAACGACGGGCGCAGTGGTGGCTTCGGTTTCCTCGACATTCACCGGTTCGGCGGTGGGAGTGGTGGTCTCCGCCGGATTCTCCGCGCCCTCGACGTACTTGGCGCAGTCGTGCAGGTGCGCACCTTCCGCGCCGCACACTGGGCAGTCTTCGTTCATGTCTTCCGACCTGCAGGCCGTTTCGCAGATGCATGTGGGGGCTGCTTCCCCGCCGTCCTCGGCAAAGGCCGGGATGGGCAGCGTGGAGAGCACTATGACAAACACGAGCAGGATGCTGAGCAGTCGTTTCTTCATAGCTGTTCCGTTCCTTTCAGTTCTGCGCGTTTCCCGTACTCCGCGGGAACGCGTGGTCAGCGCCATTCCGGGATGGTATATGCACCACCAGTATAACATACAGCTGGGATAAGCGCAACTGTTTTTCTCGTCGAATCGGAAAAATTTTTCCAGAAACGAGGTCCAAAAAACGCCGACATCGACTTTTTCCGGCGCATATGCTGTGATGAAACAAAAAAGCAGTCTCACGTAGACAAACAGCCCCATCCATTCCGCTTCCCGCGGAACGGATGGGGGTGCTGAGGCTATGTCTTAAGCCCCGGTGAATGCGGTTTGGGGAATCGCTATTGCAGCTGCACACTTTCCGCAATCGGCAGAAGCGCCTCTGCGGTGAAACTGCTGCTGGACAACCGGAACGAGATTCCTTTCTCAGGGGTGCCGATCAGCCATACTACTGCGGCGCTTTTGCCATTCTGTAATGCCGCTCCCGTGCAGCCGTGGACGGTTACCGGGTTTCCTCCGGTGCCGATAAGCATTTGAAGCACATCTTCCATATCGGTGCAGTCCGTAACATAGCTTTCATATTCCAGATAAATGTCCTGATTGGTCTTCGGCTCAAAGTACCAGCGGCGGACGTAGGAATATGATACCATTTTTTCGAGAAAAGGAAAGGCCATGTGTTTTTATCGGCACCTGCTCTCAATATACCGCATTTTCCATTTTCCGGAATACGCGAGGAAACCTCTTGCATCCTTTCCAAAATCGTAGTATCATGGATTACGATTTCGGAACTTTTCAGGGAAGGGGGATTATGGAACAAAATCTGCTGCCGCGCTGAAGGAAGAGGTTGAAAAAGCACACCGCCCGAAAGGCGGGAACTAAGATGCAAAACCGGCATGGGGCTTTCCATTACTTAAGGAAGTAATGATTGCATACGTTATCCGAAGATTTCTGCGTATGAGGGTGCGCAGGACATCTTCAGGGGCTTCGGCCCGAAAAAAGAAAGAAAAGAGGACACACTATGAGCAACACGACAAAGAAACGCTGGGGCGACCGGAAAGACGCCCGCTGGATCCGCGATATGGATTCGCTCCATGTCATTTTGCCGCATCTGATGAACCACCGCACGGATGCCGAGGTCTACGTCAACATGGAATTCGACGTGACAGAGGCGCTTCGCTACATCGCACGGAAGAACGAGGGCGAGGAAGAATACCGCGCCACGCTTTTTCACTGCATTCTTATGGCTGTCGCAAAAACGATATATCTTCGCCCGCAGCTCAACAGCTTCATCTCCGGCCGACGTTTTTACCAGCGCGACGAAATTACCCTGGCTTCGTAGCCAAGAAACGCTTCGAGGATCACAGCGAGGAGTCCCTCGTGGTCATCTCCGCGCCGGAAGACTGGACGCTCACCGAGGTGACGCACCGGGTCGTCGGCAAGGTTCACAAGGCCCGCACGGAAAAGAACGACGGTGTAAATGGCGCGATGGACGTGCTCAAAAAGCTGCCGCGTCCGGTTCTGGCATTTGTCATCTGGATCATCAAGACACTGGACTTCTTTGGCAAGGTGCCCGACTTCCTGCGGCAGGATGACCCGAACTTTGCCACCGTCTTCCTCACCAATCTTGGCAGCATCAAATGCCCGAGCGTCTACCATCATCTCAACAATTACGGCTCAAGCTCCATTATGGCGGCCATCGGCACCATCCGCAAGAGTGAGAAGATCGCCGGGGACGGCAGCCGCGAGGTGCGGGATGTGGTGGATATCGGTTTCACACTGGACGAACGCATTGCGGACGGCTTCTACTTTGCCCGTTCGCTCAAGATCATACAGCATCTGCTCACACACCCTGAACTGCTGGAACTGCCATTGAATCAGGAAGTAGCCTGCGGCTGATATCGCTGTCAAGCGCTTGTGGTCAGGTCATACCGTAGATGTGCTGCTTCCGGACTGTTGCCCGCAGAGCGAATGGCAGGGATAACAGAAAGCGCTGTTTCCGGAAACCTGATACTATTTCCTGATTAAAATCTTTATTTTAATTTAATCAGGAAGGCATCGCCTGACGGCTGAATTGACGGACACAGACCGCGAACATTGACGTATTGAGGCAGCGCCTTCTTCCAAAATGCAAGCCCGGACACAGAGCGGTCGTATCGCTCGTGCCCGGGCTTATGTCTTTTTATCCGATTTGCCCGTCAGCTCTCCTGAAGCTGCTGCTTGCGGAACTGGAGGGTATAGAGCTGGTAGTAGCGCCCCTTCAGGTGGAGAAGCTCCTGATGGGTGCCCTGCTCCATGATCTCGCCGTGGGACAGCAGGATAATGTTGTCCGCATGCTGGATGGTGCTCAGGCGATGGGCTACGATCAGCATGGTGCCGATGTTCTTCATCTTCTCCAGAGAGTCCTGAATGAGTACCTCCGTCTCCGTGTCGATGTTGGCGGTGGCTTCGTCCAGGATCATGACGGAGGGCTTGTGCAGAATGGTCCGGGCGAAGCTCAGCAACTGCCGCTGACCCGCGGAGAAGTTGTTGCCCTGCTCCCGGACGGTCTCGTCCAGACCGCCATCCAGCTTCCTGATGAAGCCGTCGGCGTTGACATACCGGCAGGCCTGCCAGACGTCTTCATCCGTCACGTTGTCGGAGCGCAGGACAATGTTGCTGCGGATGTCCCCCGCAAACAGGAATACATCCTGAAGCATCTGTCCGAAGTGGCTGCGCAGAGAAGCGATCTTAATGCGCCGGATATCAATGCCATCGATCAGAATTTGCCCCTTCTGGATATCATAGTTCCGGCAGATCAGGTTCAGAATGGTGGACTTTCCGGAGCCGGTAGCCCCAACAAAGGCCACGGTCTGCTTTGGATACACATGGAAGGAAACGCCCTTCAGCACCCACTCGCCGGGATTATAGGCAAACCACACGTCCCTGAACTCGATCTCGCCCTTCATTTCCTTCAGCTCGATGGCGTCCGGCTCGTCCACCACCTCGGGAACCATATCCAGAATGGTGAATATCTTCTCCGCCGCGGCGAAGGACTGCTCCAGCATATCAAACTGCTCGGCCAGCGCCTGAATGGGGTTGAAGAACCGGGAGATATACATATAGAAAGCGACCTCCGTCTCGCTGGTAATGGTTTGCCCCAGAAAGGTCGTGTCCTTGATATAACCCTTGCAGCCGATATAGAAGAGGAACAGGTTGGATGTGACGAACAGCATGTATACCATGGGCCGGAAGATGCCGAAGACGAACATCCGGTTCATCTTGGTCTTCCCAAGGCGCTTGCTGCGAGCCAGAAATTCGTCCATTTTCCGCTGCTCCTGGTTGAATATCTGGGTGACCTTCATACCGGATAGGTTTTCGGACAGGTAGGTGTTCACATCCGTCCGGGCGTTGTTGACCGTGCGGTGGACATGGCGGGAGAACTTCTGGAAGATGATGGTAAAGATCACCAGGAACGGCACAAAGCACAGCACCATCAGCGTCAGGGCGTAGTTCAGAATCAGCATGGCCGCCAGCACACCGATGATCACCAGAGAGTTCTTCGCCAGCGTCACCAGAATGTTGGTGAACAGGTAGCTGATGGAGTTGGGGTCGTTGGTGACTCTCGTCACCAGCTTGCCCACGGGGATCTGGTTCAGCTGGGCGTGGGACAGCTGCTCAATGTGGGTGAAGGTGTCCAGACGGATCTGGGACAGAATTTTCTGGCCGGTCTTCTGCAGGATCATGGCCTGAAAATAGGTGCAGACCATGGACACCGCCAGAATGCCCGCGTACACGGCAACCAGCGAATAGAGCCGGGACAGCTCAAAGCTCTGCTTGATGGTACCCTGAATGTCTGCCACCAGCAGGGGGGACACCACATCATAGGCGATGGACACCAGCATAATGAGGAACACCAGAATAAAATCCTTTTTATAGGGTCTGGCATAGCCCAGCAGTCTTCTGATGATCTCGCTGTCGGACATATGCCGTTCGCTGGTCTCCTCTTTGGTTCTGCGCTTCAGCACGGCATAGGCCGCCAGGAACAGGATCGTGAACACACCGATGACGGCGCAGACGATCAGAAGGGGAAGATACTCACGCATTGACCGCACCTCCTTCTTCCTCCAGCCGCTGCAAGTCTACCATTTTGCGGTAGGCGGGGTTTTCCGTGTACAGCTTGTCATGGGTGTCAAAGCCCGCAAGACGGCCATCCTCGATGAACAGGATCTTGTCCATCTGCTCGATGGTGGAAATACGGTGGGCAATGAGAATGGTGGTCTTGCCCGCCCGGGTGGCGCGCAGATTGTCCAGAATGGCCTTTTCCGTTTTGGTATCCACGGCGGACACGGAATCGTCCAGAATCAGAATGGGCGCATCCTTCATCAGCGCCCGGGCAATGGAGATACGCTGCTTCTGGCCGCCGGAGACGGTAACGCCCCGTTCGCCCAGTACCGTCTGATAGCCCATCTGGAATTCGGAGATATTGCCGTCAATATCCGCCAGCTTGGCTGCCCGGCGGATCTCCTCAGAGACGGTTTCGGACTTGCCGAAGGCGATGTTGTTCTCAATGGTGTCCGAGAACAGGAAGTTGTCCTGAGGCACATAGGCGCAGGCGTCACGGACGGAGCGGATGGAGAGGTCGTTCACATCCCTGCCGTCAAGGAACAGCTGCCCGTCGTTTACATTGTAAGTGCGCAGGATCAGGTCTACCAGAGTGGTCTTGCCGGAGCCGGTCTTGCCCACCAGACCGATGCTCTCGCCGGGGCGGATGGTAAAGGACACATGCTCCAACGCGGGGATGTCCCCGTCGGGGTAGGTAAAGCTCAGGTCGCGGAATTCAATCTCGCCCCTGGGGTCCGTCAGCTCCTGAACGCCGGGGCGGTCAAAAACGTTTTTGGGCGCGTCCAGCAGCTCACTGATCCGCTTCAGGGATGCCTTGCCCCGGGAGGTCATGTCGATCAGGTCGGCCACAGCCATAATGGGCCAGACCACGGCGTTGAAATAGCCGATGAACTCCATAAGCTGACCGGCGTTGAACTGACCCTTGTAGACCAGATAGCCGCCGTAGCCCAGAATCACGCAGATGACGCTCTCCACGAAGGTGGTCACCAGAATCCGCATCAGTACGGAGGTTTTTGTAAAAGCGATGTTGGAATCCTCGCTGTCCCGGTTCAGCTTTTCAAAGGCCATCAGCTCCTTGGCCTCCTTCACAAAGGCCTTGATGACGGCAATTCCGGAAAAGCTCTCCTGAGCGAAGTCGGACAGATCGGAGAAGCACTTCTGCCGGTAGTCCCACTTCCGGGTCATGTTCTTGCCCACCACCGCGGCGCTGGCGAACAGCAGCCCCATGGGGATCAGGGACAGGACGGTGAGCAGGTGATCCATGCGCCACATTCTGGTAATGGCCAGAGAACACAGAATGATGGGGTCAAAGAACTGCATGAAGCCCCAGCCGTAGCACTCCTGAACAGTGTCCAGATCGTTGGTGAACAGGCTCATCAGATTGCCCACCTTGTTCACCTGATAATACTCCCGGCTCAGGTCTTCTGCGTGGCGGAACATCTTATCCCGCAGGTCCGTCTCCACCTTAGTAGCCGCGCCGAAGATCGTTACCCGCCACAGGAAACGGCCGAAGACGATGGCAAGGATGATGCCGACCATGGGCATGCAGATCCTGTCCAGCAGGAACGCCATATCAAAGGGCACCTGTACGCCGTTTTCCACAATGTATCCTTGATTCAGTCCATTGATGACCAACTGATAAATTTCAGGCACCTTCAGCTGCAAGTAGTCCACGGTAAACAACGCCAGCAGCCCCGTTAGCAGAGCCAGCGCGTACTTGCGGTAATAGACGTTGATATGCTTGCCGAAAATCAAGAAAATTCCTTCTCCTCTCTCTTAGGGTCTATCTGAAAACCGGAAATATGACCAACGGCGAGGGATTTTCCGCCTGATGAAGCCATTTTTTCGCAGGAATACTTTGTGTATTGCAAGGAAAAACGGTGCACAGCAGGCGGAAGAGACCCGCTGTTTGGGCGTGTTAACGGTTTTCAGATAGACCCTAATAAAAACTCCAATGAAACCGGTCGATTTTCCCCGGTTTCTCTTGCCGCTTCCCTTACGCACGTTCCGGGAGCGGCGGACAGACTCTTGTTATTGTAGCACAAGCATTCGTTTTATGCAAGGAAAAGTTAGAAGGCTTTACGCAGCAATCTTATACTATTTCCTGATTAAAATTAAGATTTTAATCAGGAAATAGTATTACACACATTTGGATTTTTCCAGTAAGGTCTCGTCTGCAAATGCCATTCCGCCTTGCTACCCTCAAACTCTTCGGGCAGAGCCTATCGGGCAATAAAAAAATTGCTCCGAAGCATGACACTTCGGAGCAAATATGGTGCCGGTGGCGGGAATCGAACCCGCACGGGGGATTAGCCCAATGGATTTTGAGTCCACCTCGTCTACCAGTTCCAACACACCGGCATACCTTTATGAACACCCTGCTACGCACGCTCCCGAAGAAACAGGAGGGATATGCAGGAGGGATGTTGATGAAACTTGAACCACTATATCAGAAAAGTAATGAATTTGCAACACCTTTTCCGGAGCTGGGGAAATCAGACGCAACACATTTTGAGTCCACTACGTCTACCATTCCATCACACCGGCAGGTGCCTTTATAGTATAGTACAGATTCAGGAAAAATGCAAGAAAAAGTTTTCATCTCCGCCCGGGAAGACATTCTTGTACGTCTCCCCGGGCGGGTTGTAAGGACTTTATTCGCCGTCGCTTTCTTCAATTAAATACACGTCAGAGCCGAAATCTCCCTGCGTACGCTGTTCAGGGGCGTAGCCGGTGCCGCGGAACAATGGGGAAAGCATAATGCCCGCTGCCAGCGCCGCGCCGGAGGCTGTCAGCGTTTCCGGTTTCCCCGGCAGTGTAATGTGCCGGTCGGCAATCCGCAGAAGCGCGCCGTTGGGATTTACGTTGACCGGGGCGACATGCTTGAGCAGATTCCCGAACTGCCCCACCCGGATGGCCTGCGCAAGGGACGTGACCCGGTAGTCCGTCTCCGGTTTCAGGCCCTTCACGCGAAGCCGCTCGTAGCCCGGAGCGGCATTCACCAGCCGGTGGAACACCCCCACCAGCGTCACCTTTCCGTCCGACACCTGCCAGCCCAGCTCCGTGCGGCGGAATGTGCCGAATTGAAAGACTTCGCGGTAGCGCTTATAGAACGCGATCTGCCCCTGAATTTCTTTGATCTCCACGGGAAGCAGCGTCCTCAAATCCAACTCGTAGCCAAGGCATCCAAAAAATGCCACATTCCCCCGGGTGTTCAGGGGCGTATTTCGCAGCGTCTGGGCATGGGGCGCGGCAGAGACGTGTGCGCCCACCGTGGACTGGGGATAAAGATAGGAAATGCCGTTCTGAATGGTCAGGCGCTCAATGGGGTCCGTATTATCAGACGCCCAGATCTGGGGGGAAAAGCAGAGCATTCCCAAGTCAAACCGGTTGCCGCCGGAGGAGCAGCTTTCCAGCAGAATGTCCGGCCGGGGCGCGAAAATCCGGCGAAGCACATCGTACAAGCCAAGAACGAAATCATGGGCCTTCGCCCCCAGCGCCACGGAATGGCGGTTCATGTCCCACTTGACGTAGGAAATGCCGGCGCTGTCCAGAATCCAGGAGACATTCTCCACGATATAATCCCGCACCTCCGGCTTGGTCAAGTCCAGCAGCAGCTGATTGCGCCCCAGCACCGGCTGGAAGCCGTCCGTCAGCGCCCAGTCCGGATGCGCGCGGTAGAGGTCGGAGTCGGGATTTACGGATTCCGGCTCGAACCAGAGTCCGAAGGAAAGCCCCTTGTCCTTGAGGTGCCGGGACAGCCCTTCCAGCCCCTCGGGAAGCTTCTTCCGGTTCACGGTGTAATCTCCCAGTCCGGCGCGGTCATTGTCCCGCCCCGCGAACCAACCGTCGTCCAGTACGAACAGTTCACAGCCCAGCGCCTTCGCCCGGTTGGCCAGACTCAGCAGACGGTGCTGGCTGAAATCAAAGGTGCAGCCCTCCCAGCTGTTGTACAGCACCGGCCGGGGACGGCCGCGCCAATGGGGCGGGATGATATGGTCGGTGACGAAGGCGTGCATATTGGCAGACAGCCCGCCGAAGCCCTTACCTGAGTGGCACAGCACCGCTTCCGGGGTCTCAAAGCATTCCCCCGGCGGCAGCTCCCGGGAAAAATTGCTGTCATTGATGCCCTGCATCACCCGGGTCAGCCCCTGAAGGGACTGCTGGGCGGCGGCGTAATGGTTGCCGGAATAGATCAGATTGAAGCCGTAGACGGTTCCCGCGTCTTCGGTCGCGCCCGGCTCATAGAGAAGAAAGCCGGGATTGTGGCGGTTGGAGGAAGAACCGGTGAGGCTTTCGTTGACCACCTTCGACGCGCCCACGGGGGTGTCGCACCGGCGCATTTCCGCGATCCAGCCGCCGTTGAAGGTCGCCATGGTATAGCTTCCGGGCAAATCCAGGCAGAAGCTCATGAGCTTATTCAGCCGAAGGGGCTTATCACCGGTGTTCGTCAGCACCGTCCGGCGGACGATTGCCGTGGGAAAGGCCGTGTAGAACAGGGTCAGCTCCCCGCCGGGCTGGCTCAGGGTGATCTCCAGCGTTTCCCGTGCGTCGTGCGCCTGAGGAAGACCGCAGGCCATGGAAACGCCGCCCTCATGGATTTTATAGCCGGTGTAGCGGAAATCCGCTGGCTCCCCCGCCAGCTCCAGCGGCGATTCCCGATAGTCTCCCCGCCCGCTTCCGCTCCATTCCAGCGGCAGGACGTCCGGGCAGCTGGCGGTATCCTTTGCATCAAGGAGAATGCTGGCACCCCAGCCCAGACCGGGGCGGCAGCTGAGAGCGCCCGCGTCCCGGGTCTTCACCGGCGCGCCGAAATGCAGATGCTCCGCAAGGCCGTAAGCATTGATTTTGAACAGGTAGGAATCCGTTTCCGTCCGGATGTGGAATACGCCGTTTTCCTCGGTAATCATAGTAGACCCGCCTTTCGTTTTTCTTCCATTTTATACGCCAAAATTGTCCCTGTCAACGAGATTTTCAGGTGACGAACCAAGGCATCTATGCTATAATGAATACAAATCTCAAAAAGGAGTGAACTGCATGGAGCGCAAACGGTGGTACAAGGACAAGGTGTTTTACCAGATCTGGCCGCGATCCTTCAAGGACGGCGACGGTGACGGCATGGGCGACCTGTGGGGCGTGTATGAAAAGCTGGACTACATCAAAAGTCTGGGCTGCGACGGCATCTGGTTTTCGCCCATCTACCCCTCCCCCGGGGCGGACTGCGGCTACGATATTTCCAATTACCGGGACATCGCACCGGAATTCGGCGGCATGGAGGCATTCAAAAAAGTGCTGGAGGGCGCTCACGCCCGGGACATGAAGGTCGTCATGGATCTCGTGGTGAACCACACCAGCGACGAGCATGAATGGTTCCAGAAAAGCCGCCGACGCATCGACCCCTACACCGACTACTACATCTGGCGTCCCGGAAAGCCCGGCGGGAAGCTCCCCAACAACTGGGATTCCTTCTTTGAGGGGAAAGCATGGACGTTTGACGAGGTTCGGGGGGAATACTACCTGCACCTGTTCGCCGTGAAGCAGCCCGACCTGAATATGGACAACCCCAAGGTGCGGGAGGAAGTGAAGGGGATTCTGCGCTTCTTGCTGGACATGGGGGTGGACGGCTTCCGGGAGGACGTCATCACCTACATCTCCAAAAAGGAAGGTCTGCCGGACGACCATCTGATGCCGACCTGCAAGGGGATGCCACACTACAATCACGGCCCCCACATCCACGAATATCTGAATGAATTCAAGCACGACGTGCTGGATCATTATGACTGCTTCACCCTGGCGGAAGCCCCCATGGTGACGCCGAAGCGGGCGCTGACGTACATTGACGAGAAGGACGGCCAGCTGGACATGATGATCCAGTTCCAGTGCGTCGCCGCCGACTGCCTGTTCACCGATTACCTGCCCATGAAGTTCAGCCTGCGGCGGATGAAAAAAGCCTTTTCCTCATGGCAGGAAAGGCTTCGCGGCCGGGGCTGGAACTCCCTTTACATCGAAAACCACGACCATCCCAGAATTGTTTCCCGCTACGGAAGCGAGGAATTCTGGGCGCAGAGCGCCAAATGTCTTGCCGCCATGTACCTGTTCCAGCAGGGGACGCCCTTCATCTATCAGGGGCAGGAGATCGGCATGACCAACTGGCGTCCGGAACGCGCCGACATGTACGAGGACGTGCAGACCCGCTACACCTACGCCCACACCGCGCTGAAGCAATCGGAGGAGGTGCGTCTGCACCGGCTGTGGCGTTCCTCCCGGGACTCCGCCCGCACGCCGGTGCAGTGGGACGACAGCGAAAACGCCGGGTTCACCACCGGGAAGCCGTGGTTTTATGTCAACCAAAATTATAAAGACATCAATGTTGCCAAACAGGAAGCCGACCCGGACTCCGTGCTGAACTTCTACCGCAAGGCTGTCGCTCTGCGCAAGAGCCTTTCCTGCGTCCGGTACGGCGAGTACCGGGAGTATCAGAAGCTTTCCGGCAGGCATTATCTGTATTCCATGGACGACGGGCAGCAGAAAATTCTGGTTGTCTGCTCCTTCGCTAAGAAGAACACCCCCTTCCATGCGCCCAAGGGCTTCCGCCCGGAGGACGGGGAACTGATTCTGTGCAATTACCCCAAGCCGCTGGAAGGCTGCTTGCAGCCTTACGAATGCCGGGTGTATCTCTGGAAATAACGACGGCGGGCGGCTCTTTGGAGCCGCCCGAACGCTGTAATTATATTTTGCTTTTCCGGACACACCGTGGTATAATGGCCGCATTGATGCAACCCTGTGCAGGAGGGATTTGTGTGAAAGGAATGATCTCCATGATACTGATAGGGGCGCTTGCCCTGACATTATCCGGCTGCCATGCCCCGGTGGACGCCGCCGCGACCGCGCCGACGCGGGAAACCACCGTCCCAACGGCGGCGGAAACCCAGCCGGGAACTGCGCCCGCGGGCATCGAGCGTCCCGAACCGGAGGACGCCGACTTTGTCCGGGTTCGGGACTACCTCCCCGACGTGCTGCAGGAGCTGCCCTACGCCGGTACGGAAAATTTTACCGGCCATCGAATCTATGAATTCACCGAGGTTTTCCTCCGCTATGGCACGGTGAAAAAGCTTCAGGCCGTATGCGCGGAGCTGGCCGGGCAGGGGCTGACGCTGAAAATCTGGGACGGCTTCCGTCCGGTGAGCGCCCAGTTCAGGCTCTGGGAGGTCTGCCCCGACGACACCTACGTGGCGAACCCCAACCGGGGCTTCAGCGCCCACAGCCGGGGAAACACCGTGGACGTGACGCTGGTGGACAGTCTAGGGAACGAGCTGGAAATGCCCACGGCCTTTGACGATTTTTCCGGCAAGGCTGACCGGGACTATTCCGACGTGGAGAAAGTCCCCACGGAGCACGCCCTGCTGTTGCAGAACGCCATGGAAAAGTACGGATTTGAGGGGTATTTCGGCGAATGGTGGCACTTTCAGGACGAAATATCCTACCCGGTGGAGGACGTTTTCGAGCCGGTGACCACCGAACGGTACTATGCCCAGTGTAACGAATTCATCAACCTTCGCACCCACCCGGACACCGCCGCCGAGGTCATCGTCCGGATTCCAAAGGACGAGGAATTCACCGTTCTGGCGCTCTGCGGAACGTTTGCGCTGGCGGAGTACGAGGGTACTTGGGGCTACGTCCACAGGGACTTCATCCAGCCGGTGGCGGTTGGATAACCATATATCTTCATTCCCCTGCCGGTGGGCAGGGGAATTTTAGTTTATTTTTGAACTTTTTCTTGACAGCCACCCCGGTGCGTGCTATAGTTAGTTCGTTCAAAAATGAACCAAACGGGGGCGTGCATATGCAGTTTGCTTTTTTTGAAACGGCGCTTCGGGCGCAGAAAAGCTACAGCCGCCTGATGGAGCCGGTCTGCAAAAAATGGAACCTGACCCACAACGAGCTGGATGTGCTGCTGTTTCTGGCCAATAACCCGGAGCAGAACCGGGCGGCGGATATCGTCCGGGGACGGGGCATGTCCAAGGGGCATGTTTCCCTCTCCCTGCGGAGTCTGGAAGATCGTGGACTGGTTGCCTGTCGGGCGGACGGGACAGACCGCAGAGCCGTCCATCTGGCGCTGACCGACGGGGCGGGAGAAATCGCGGAGGACGGCCGGGCAGTCCAGCGGGAATTCATCCGCCGCCTCCGGGAGGGGATCACTCCGGAGGAAAGCGCGGTCATCCTGTCCGTCACCCGGAAAATGGGCGACAACATTCGCGCCATGGAGCGGGAGCGAGGGTCTATCTGAGAACCGGAAATATGACCAACAGCGAGGGATTTTTCGCCTGATGAAGCCATTTTTCCGCGGGAATACTTTGTGTATTGCAAGGGAAAATGGTGCACAGCAGGCGGAAAAGACCCGCTGTTTGGGCGTGTTTACGGTTCTCAGATAGACCCTAAGATAAAAGCGAGGGGATTTTTATGTCAAAAGAAACAAATCAGGACATGGGAACCGGCAGCGTCAAAAAACTGATGGTGCAGATGGCGGTTCCCGCGGTGGTCGGGCAGGTCATTAACCTGCTGTATAACGTGGTCGACCGAATTTACATCGGTCACATTCCGGAGATCGGCGGCGCGGCGCTCACCGGTGTGGGGCTGTTTACCCCCATTCTGATGCTCATTACCGCCTTTGCCATGCTGGCGGGAGCGGGCGGCGCACCCCGGGCGGCCATCGCCATGGGCAAGGGCGACAGGGACACCGCCGAGAAAATCGTGGCCAACTGCTTTACCGTTCTGCTGCTTCTGTCGGTGGTTCTGACCGGAGTGTTCTACGGGACACTGCCAACGCTTGTCCGGCTGTTCGGCGGCAGCGACGTGACGCTGCCCTACGCCGTTCAATACGGAAGAATCTATGTCCTTGGCAGCGTGTTCGTGCTGGTCGTGATGGGCATGAACCCCTTCATCACCACCCAGGGCTTCGCCGGAACCAGTATGCTGACCACCGTCATCGGCGCGGTGATCAACATTGTCCTCGACCCCATTTTCATTTTCGTCTTTGACATGGGCGTGGCCGGGGCGGCCATTGCCACCGTTCTGAGTCAGGCGGTGAGCGCGGTGTGGATTCTGCGGTTCCTCACGGGGCGCAAGACCATTCTGCGGCTGAAAGCCCGGAATATGCTCTTGCAGGGGAAGATCATCCTGCCCTGTCTGGCGCTGGGGATTTCCAACTTCGTCATGGTCTCCACGGAGAGCATTCTCTCCGTCAGCTTCACCTCCTCCCTGTCCCGGTACGGCGGCGACGTGGCCGTGGGCGCCATGACGGTGCTGACCTCCGTCAACCAGCTGATCACCATGCCCCTGCAGGGCATCTGCCAGGGCGGCCAGCCGCTGATCAGCTACAACTACGGCGCGAAAAAGTTAGAGCGGGTGAAGGAAGCCTTTTTCTGCCAGTTCCTTGTGTGCGTGGGGTACACCACCGTGTTCTGGCTGCTGGTGATGGCCTTCCCCAAAGTGTTCGCGGGCATCTTTACCAGCGACGGGGCGCTTGTGGATTACACGGCCTGGGCGATTCGGATTTTCCTTGCGGGGACGTTTTCCGTGGGCTTTCAGGTCAGCTGTCAACTGGCGTTTATGGCGCTGGGGCAGGCGAAGATCAGTCTCATCATGGCCTGTCTGCGGAAGCTGATTCTGCTGATTCCTCTGATCTTCATTCTGCCGAACTTCTTTGCGGACAAGGCGTTCGCGGTCTTTCTGGCGGAGCCGGTGTCCGACATCCTCGCCGCCGCCGTGACGACCATTACGTTCTTTACCTTCTTCCGCAGGTTATTGAAAGCGGGGAAGCAGTAACATTCACGCCGTACCCGGATTTGGGTACGGCGTAATTTTTATCCGTTCAGCAGCTGGGAAATGGGCTGCATTCCCTGATCGACGCGGGAATATCTGGCGAGAATCGCCCTGGCGTCGGCTTCGGACATGGGGGTGCCGTAGTAGTCGGACTGCCAGGAGGCCGTCGCTTTGTTGTAGGCAACAAAGTCCAGCGTTTCTAAGTCAAAGCCGTTGTAACGGAAGAAAGATGTCCCATCTATCTCAACGCCTTCCCCCCTGCGAACCAATTCATCCCGCTCCATAATGTTGTCTTCGCACAGGTAGAAATCCCACGTAACAAGGTTCATCAGGATGCCATAGCGGTAGGTCATGCCCCACCAGTAATATTCACCGTCGCCGCTGAGCAGAAGATCCTTTACCCCGTCACCGTTGATGTCCATGATCCGGTAATGGGTATAGAAGGAATCCTGTCTGCTGGCATAGTCCTTGTACATCTGGAGCAGCTCATCATCGGACAGGCGGACATCTTTCGCGTTCAGATAGTCTCTCAGAGTCTGCCCGCTTTCGTCAAGGGGATAGTCCATCAGCGGCTTCCAGTCCAGCTGTGTTCTGGGGTATTTCGCTATGATGGACGCGGCCTCGTCGTGAGAAATCTCCGTTTTGTCCCGTTCGTAAATGTCATAGCTGCGATACCACTGGCTACCCTCGCGCTTCACGGAGACAATCATATCCCTATATCCTCCGTCTACGGATTTAGAGTAGGTGTGCTGCTCAATATCCCAATACCTTTCTGGCGGGTCGTATTGTTCCCAGACGTTTCCCTGACACAGATAGGTTGTTCCATATATCTCGGACACGACCTCGCCATCCCTCATGGTCAGAAATTCGACAAAAGCGCCGTCATACCCCAGCAGCATCTCGTCCACGCCGTCTCCGGTCAGGTCATAGAACGTGTACTGTTTGTTTTCATTAGGGAAGATATTTCTCTTCAGATAATCGGAAAAGTCCGCGTAGGTTTCTGGAACATAAGTATGCTCCGCCTGATAGTCCGCCTCCGCCGCGGCCAGCTTTTCCTCTACGACGGCTCTGTCCACTTCCTTCGGCTGGATGGAGTAGTCGAACTGATCGGCGATGGATTCCAGTTCCGCCTTCGTCATGACCTCGCTGGCATCCGGATAGTTGGTGTGGCTGGTGGCACGGTTTCCGTCAATGCTTATCATAATCATGGCGTTTTCCTGCTCGGCAATGATCTCGCCCTGTCCCTTGCCGCTCAATGCCAGCAGCAGCTTCGTGCCGCCCGGAGTGGTGTGATCCCACTGCTCATAGGCATCGATGTCCATTCCGCCGGGGAACGCACGGGGGAAATAGTCCTTCCGGGCGTAGCCATAGGACGTCATCAATGTTCCGGCATTTTCCGTCACAAGGTTAAACTCCATGCTGAAATTGTAGGGCGGATAGAGCATTCCCACCATACCCGTAATCTGTGCGCCGGAATCCGGGAGCAGCAGGGATTGGATGCCGGTTTCCTCAAGGAAAATGTCGCTCTGATACCGCTGGAAGGGTATCCATTCTTCCAGCAGCTTCAGATCGTACTTCGCGGCGATCTCGTTTACCTTGTCCACCATTTCCTGGGTATAGCAGCTGTAGGTGTACTCGTACTGGTTGGGAATGCCCGGAATGTCGGGTTCGTCGGTCAACAGCGCACCGTCCGGGTCGTAGCTCTCCTGAAATTCGTACCATTCCTTCAACGCCTGCTGGATGGCGTCGCCGCTGCGGCCGTAGGGGGTTATGATGTCCAGACTTTTTTCCACCGGGTCGATGGCCTTGCCCTTGTCGTCAAAGCGCTGGGTGTAGGTCGCTTTGCCGATGGACATATCCTGCAAACGCAGGGCATACACGATTCCGCAGCCCACCAGCAGCAGCGCCGCGGCAATGGCGGCGGCGACCAGCAGCGGCCGGCGCAGGCTTCGTGTTTTAGGCGCGGCCGCCGGGGCGGCTTCTTCAATGTAGCGGCCGTCAATGCCGCTCATAGCGGTAAGTAAATCTTTTCCCGTCATACGGCAATTCCCTCCTGCATCAGATAGACCCGCAGCTTTTCCCGGATACGGTGGAGCCGGGTCTTGACCTTGCTTTCACTCATGTTGTAGCGCTGGGCGATCTCCGCCACGGTGTCCACGTACCAGTACCGCCGCACGAACAGCCGCCGGTTCTCCTGGGTCAGCGTGCCAAGGAATGCGTTCAGCGCCCGGGTGATCTCCCGCCCCTCGGCGGCGGAATCCCGGCTGGTGTCGGGGATGCACAGCTCCATTTCCTCGCTCAGGGTCACCACCTCGGCCTTCCGTCTGGCCGCATCAAGCCAGTCCAGCTTGCCGAAGGCAAAATTTCGGCATATTTTCGCAAGGTAGGCGAAGAAATATTTCGGACGCTTGGGCGGAATCGTCCGCCACGCGGCGAGATAGGTGTCGTTCACGCTTTCCTCCGCGTCCTCGTAGCTCTGGACAATGCGCTGGGCGATGGTTTGCAGCTGCCGTCCGTAGGCCGCCTGGGTCTCCATAATGGCCTCATCCTTCCTTTCCCAATACAGGTCGATGATCTTTTCGTCTTCCACTGAGGGAACACCTCCGTTTCTTTTTGGGTCCTCACCCTATAAGAGGGATTTTTTCGGGAAAGGTTACACTTTGCAGGAAAAATTTTTCACTTTGCCGTTTTATAGCGAAAATGCCGGCTCATGTGAGCCGGCATTCGCTATGTAGATTTTTACACCAGAGCGGCGGTGATAATGGCCATCTTGTAGACCTCGTCGGCGTTGCAGCCCCGGGACAGGTCGTTGATGGGCGCCGCCAGACCCTGCAGGATGGGGCCGTAAGCCTCGAAGCCGCCCAGACGCTGGGCGATCTTGTAGCCGATGTTGCCCGCCTCGATGGTGGGGAAGATGAAGGTGTTGGCGTGACCGGCAACGGGAGAGCCGGGGAACTTCAGCTGGCCGACCTCGGGCGCAACGGCGGCGTCGAACTGCATCTCGCCGTCGATCTTCAGCTCGGGGTCCATCTCCTTGGCGATGGCGGTGGCGTCGTGGCTCAGCTTCACGGTGCCGCCCTTGCCGGAGCCGTTGGTGGAGAAGCTCAGCATGGCAACCTTGGGGTCAATGCCGAAGACCTTGGCGGTCTTGGCGGTCTCAATTGCAACCTCCGCCAGCTTCTGGGCTGCGGACAGGGTCACGTTGCCTTCCTTGTCCACGCTGTCTTCATAGCTGATGTTGATGGCGCAGTCGCCCATGGCCAGCTTCTCGTCGCCCCGAACCAGAATGAAGCAGGAGGACACCAGATGCGCGCCCTTCTTGGTCTTGACGATCTGCAGAGCGGGACGGACGGTGTCGGCGGTGGAGTAAGTCGCGCCGCCCAGCAGGGAGTCGGCGTAGCCCATCTTCACCAGCATGGTGCCGAAATAGTTGCCCTTGGACAGCGCCTTGCGGCACTCGTCGGCGGTCATCTTGCCCTTGCGCAGCTCCACCATCTTATCGACCATGGCGTCCATTTCGGGATAGGTCTCGGGGTCGATGATTTCGACGCCCTCGATGTTGTAGCCGCCCTTGGCCGCGTTGGCCTTGACAACGTCAACGTTGCCGATGAGGATGGGGGTCAGGAAGCCGCCCTTGACCAGACGGTCGGTGGCTTCCAGAATGCGGGCGTCGTGGCCCTCGGTAAAAACGATTTTTCTGGGGTTCGCTTTCAGCGTTTCGATCATTGCATTGAACATGGAACATTCCCTCCAATATCCGGGCGTATGCCCGTAATTTCACCCAATATTATATACCAGCTTTCCTTCATGCGCAACCCTTTTTTGCGGCGGCGCGACATATTTTGCGTTCCTCGCAGCCAAAAAGGCGGCGGCGGAAAAATATTTTTGTTCATTGTGATGAAAACCATTTCCAAAAGTGCGAAATTCCTCTTGCTTTTTGTGAAAAATCCCTTTATAATGGGGTTATATTCTGGCATTGGAGGCGATGGCGCGTGGGTGAACTCTTCGCGGTTGTGTCCGGGAAGGGCGGAACGGGAAAAACCTCCCTCTGCGCCGCCCTCGCCACTGCTCTTGCAAAAGAAGGAAAACGGGTTCTGTGCATCGACTGCGACGTGGGGCTTCGGAATCTGGACATTTCTCTGGGGCTTTCCGAATGCGGCGCGCTGTCCTTTTGGGACGTCTCCGAGGGGGGCTACTCCCTGGAGGACGCTTTCCGGCACCCGGTCTATCCTACCCTCGCGTTTCTGACCGCCCCCATGAACTGCCCGGTGGAGAAGATCAACGCCGCCGCCTTCGGGGAGATGCTTGCCCGGGCGCGTCAGTTGTATGACTACGTGTTCCTGGACGCCCCCGCCGGGGTGGACGCCGGCTTCCGGCTGACGGCGCAGTTCGCCGACCGCCTTCTGCTGGTCACGGGGGCAGGCCCCGCCGCCGTGCGGGACGCTTCCCGGGTGGGCGACCTGCTGGAGCTGATGGGCAAGAAAAACATCCGCCTCATCGTCAACCGGGTGGACAAGAGTATGCTGGGCACGGTGTGCCTGACCATCGACGACGTGATGGACGCCGCGGGACTGCCCCTTGCGGGAATCGTCCCGGAGGATCCCCATGTGACCCTTGCGGCATCCTTCGGTCAGAGTCTTCTTCGCTATTCCCCCAACTGCAAGGCGGCAAAAGCCAGCCGCAGAATTGCCAGACGCATTCAGGGCTTCCACGAACCGATCGCCCTCCGCTGATAACGGATACATATACAATTAAGGAGTGACTGTTGTGAATATCGCATTTTTGGCGCATGACAAGAAAAAAGAACTGATGGTTCAATTCTGCACCGCCTACAAGAGCGTCCTCATGAAGCACAATCTGTTTGCCACGGCCACCACCGGCCGTCTGATTGCGGACAATACCGGTCTGCCCATTACCCTGCTGCTTTCCCACAAGCAGGGCGGCCATCAGCAGATCAACGCCCGCATTGCCTACAACGAAATTGACCTGGTGCTGCTGTTCACCGACCCCAACACCACCGACCCTTGGGACGACGCTCAGATGATCGAAACCATCCGGCACTGCGACCGGCACAATGTTCCCATCGCCACCAACCTTGCCTCGGCGGAAATGCTCATCATGGGCCTGCAGCGGGGCGATCTGGATTGGCGGGAAATGCTGCACAACAAGACCCGTTACTGATTTTAATTGAACGAAACACGTGGGTGAGCATAGGGTACTCTGAAATGGCGGGGTACCCTTCTGCCCTGTACCCTGCGGCTTACTATTGGAGAGGATTACTATGGAGATCATCAAGCCCCGGACACTGTCCGGCTTTATGGAGCTGCTGCCGGAAAAGCAGCTGAAATTTGACCGCATGGCGGAGGTTCTGCGCAAAACCTACGCCTCCTACGGCTTTGCCCCGCTGGACACCCCTGTGATCGAGGATGCCCAGATTCTGCTTGCCAAGGGCGGCGGAGAGACGGAAAAGCAGATCTACCGCTTCACCAAGGGCGACAGCGACCTTGCTCTGCGCTTCGACCTGACGGTGCCGCTGGCAAAATACGTTGCCCTGCACTATAACGAGCTGGCCTTTCCCTTCCGCCGCTACCAGATCAGCAAGGTCTACCGGGGCGAGCGGGCGCAGCGCGGCCGGTTCCGGGAATTCTATCAGGCGGACATTGATATCATCGGCGACGGCAAGCTGGACATTCTCAACGAGGCGGAAATCCCCGCCATCATCTATAAGGTATTCAAGGGCTTCGGCCTGACCCGGTTCCAGATTCATGTCAACAACCGGAAAGTTCTCAACGGCTTCTACGCCATGATGGGTCTGACGGAAAAGTCCGGCGACATCATGCGCACCGTGGACAAGCTGGACAAGATCGGCGTTGACAAGGTGAAGGTCATTCTGCTGGAGGACTGCGGCCTGACCGAGCAGCAGGCGGACGACATTCTCGCCTTCATCTCCATCAAGGGGACGAACGCGGAGGTTCTTGCCGCGCTGGAAAACTACGCGGGACGGAACGAAACCTTTGATGTTGGCCTCAGCGAATTGAAGGTCGTCGCTTCCAACCTGGCGGCCTTCGGAATGCCGGAAGAAAACTTTGTCGTTGACCTGACCATCGCCCGGGGGCTGGACTATTATACCGGCACCGTCTACGAGACCCTCCTGCTGGATCACCCGGAGCTGGGTTCCGTCTGCTCCGGCGGCCGGTACGACAATCTGGCGGGTTACTATATCGAAAAGCAGCTGCCCGGCGTGGGCATTTCCATCGGCCTGACCCGGCTGTTCTACGTTCTGGACGAGCAGGGGCTTCTGAACCCCGAGCTGCCCAGCGCCCCCGCGGACGCGCTGGTGCTGCCCATGGGAGACATTGCCCCGGCCATCGCGTTGGCGGAAACGCTGCGCTCTTCGGGACTGCGGGTACAGCTGTACTGCGAGCAGAAGAAGTTCAAGCAGAAAATGGCCTACGCCGACAAGCTGAAGGTTCCCTTTGCCGTCCTGCTGGGCGAGGACGAGATCGCGGAGGGCAAGTGCAGCGTCAAGAACATGAAGACCGGCGAGCAGCTAAAGCTCACCCCCGCCGAGGCCGCCGAACACATCAAGGCATCGCTGGACGCGGAGACCGGCACGCTGATTCTGGAAAAATAACACAGCAGCGGGCGGCTCCTGACGGGGTCGCCCGCATTTTTGGGTCTTATTGAATCTCGTCCGCAATGGCGCCCAGCAGTTCCCGGGTTGGGTCGTTCCCATGTTCCCAGTACATGATGCCGAGAAGCTTCTTCTCCTTGACATACTTGCACTTCAGGCGCACCGCCTTGGGAGACTCGTAGCTGACAAAAGTCTTGCCGTTCCACAGATAGTTTGCCTCCGCATCAGCATCCCAATAAATCTGGAAATTGTTCTCCCGGAGATATTCCGGGGTGATCTCCCCGTAGGCCGGACCGGGCAGTCCGCCGCCGGAGGGCTGCAGCAGGCCGTGATTTTCAAAGGACGTGACCGCAAAGTGCCGCCCGTAGAAGGCCGCGCCGATGATGATCTTTTCGTAGGGAACGCCCGCCCGGTGGTAGGCTTCCACAGTGTCCCGGGTGTTCAGGCCGGACTTGTCGCCCTTGGTCGCGCCGAGAGCTGCGTGATGTCCGGCGCGGGTGCCGTCCACCATGTCGTAGGTCATCAGCTGCACGTAGTCCACGATCTCGGCAACCTTGTCCATCTGGGTATCCGCAATGCACCGCTGGCTTGCGCCCACGGCGATGGATACAATGTGGTCTTTTCCAAGATACTCCCGCAGGGTTGCCAGCAAAGCGGTGAAATTCTCCTTGTCCCGGGGGTCCGCGCCGATGCCCGCCGCATCGTTGCAGGGGTATTCCCAGTCAATGTCGATGCCGTCCAGATTGTATTTTTCCACCGCGTCCAGACTGGACTTGGCAAAATTCCGGCGGCCTTCCTCCGTCATAGCCATGTCGGAGAAGCCGTCCGCGCCCCATCCGCCCACGGACAGGACGATCTTCATCTCCGGATTCCATTCCCGCAGCTTCGGCAGCAGGTGAAAATATTTCAGCAGATGCAGATCCAGCAGCCCGTCCTTAATGAGTCCGAAGGCCAGATTCACGTGGGTCAGGCGCTGGGCGTCCTCCCGGGTGAAGCCCGCCAGGGCATCGTTCCAGCAGTAGGCGATGACATCATATTTCATGGTATGCACGCTCCTTTATTTCGTTCTCTTGCCATTATAAAGCCGCGCCGCGCTTATGTCAAAGTCTGAAATTGCCCACTTTGGAAAATAAAGTGCAACGACAGGCAAGAAGGTGCATTTCCAGACCTTTTCAAGCCGTCGTTTTTCTGATATACTCATTGTGAAAAATCAATACATTGCCCAAATCAGGCGGAGGTAACCTTATGCGTTATGGGTACTTTGACAATGAGCATCGGGAATATGTCATCGATCGGGTAGACGTCCCCGTTTCCTGGACCAACTATATCGGCCTCAAGGATATGTATGGCGTATTCAACCACACGGCGGGCGGATACCTGCTGTACAAATCTCCTGAATACCATCGCATCACCCGGTTCCGTCCCAACGGCGTTCCCATGGACGGCCCCGGACATTACGTGTACCTGCGGGATCAGGACACTGGCGACTACTGGAGCATCTCCTGGCAGCCTGTGGGCAAGCCCAAGGAGCATTTCTCCTGCCGTCACGGCCTGAGCTACATCAAGTATCACTCCGATTACGCAGGCATCGACGCCGAGCAGAAGCTCTTTGTCGCCATGGACGACCCCGTGGAGATTTGGGACGTGAAGCTGCGCAACGACTCCGATAAGGTGCGGCACCTTTCCGTATTCTCCTATCTGGAGTTCAGCTTCCATCAGGTGGACATGGACAACAAGAACTTCCAGATGAGCCTGTACGCCACCGGCAGCCGGTACGAAGACGGCGTCATCGAAAACGACCTCTACTATGAAGAGGACGGCTACCAGTTCTTTACTTCCGATTTTACCCCGAACGGCTTTGACAGCCTGCGCGACAGCTTTATCGGCAGCTACCGCACCGAACGCAATCCATTGGTGGTGGAGATCGGTGTGTGCGGCGGCTCTTTTGAAAAGGGCGGCAATCATTGCGGCGTCCTGCAGAAGGTGCTCACCCTTCAGCCCGGCGAGGAAACCCGCCTCCTGTTCCTCCTGGGCGAGGGCGGCATCGAAGCCGGTAAGAAAATGCGTCAGAAGTACACCCAGGCCAGAGCCGACGAGGACTTTGCCCGTCTGCTGAAATTCTGGGACAACAAGCTCAGCTGCCTGCAGGTGTCCACCCCCAACGAGGGCATGAACACCGAGCTGAACATCTGGAACCTGTATCAGAGCGAGATCAACGTCATGTTCTCCCGGTTCACCTCCTTCATTGAGGTGGGCGGCAGAACCGGCCTTGGCTACCGGGACACCGCGCAGGATGCCATGACGATCCCCCATTCCAACCCCGACAAGTGCCGCGGCCGCATCATCGAGCTGCTGCGTGCGTTGACGAAAGAGGGCTACGGCCTGCACCTGTTCGAGCCCCGCTGGTTCGAGCCGGAGGAAAAGCCCCAGTCCTTCAAGTCCCCCACGGTGGTTCCTACCCCCGATAAGAGCCAGATCGTCCACGGTCTGAAGGACGCCTGCGCCGACGACGCCCTGTGGCTGGTGACCGCCATCGTCCAGTACATCCGGGAAACCGGCGACATGGCCTTTGCCCATCAGGTGGTGACCTACGCCGACGGCGGCGAGGGCACAGTCTACGAGCATATGAAGCGCATTCTGGACTTCTCTGCCCGGCAGGTTGGCATCAATGGCATCTGCAAGGGTCTGCGCGCCGACTGGAACGACTGCCTGAATCTTGGCGGCGGCGAAAGCGCCATGGTCAGCTTCCTGCACCACTGGGCGCTCCGGAACTTTATTGCTCTGGCTGAGCAGCTGGGGGAAACGAAGGACGCAGCCGAATACACAAAGATCGCCGAGCATGTCAAGGAAGTCAGCGAGTCCGTGCTCTGGGACGGCAAGTGGTACATCCGCGGCATCACCGCCGGAAACCGCAAGATCGGAACGCAGGCGGACACCGAGGGCCGGGTACACATGGAGAGCAACACCTGGGCCGTACTTTCCGGCGTCGCCGATCACGAGCATGGCATCTCCGCCATGGACAGCGTGGACGAGTACCTGTACACCCCCTACGGTCTGATGCTCAACGCCCCCTGCTTCACCACCCCCGACGACAGCATCGGCTTCGTCACCCGGGTGTATCCGGGCTTGAAAGAAAACGGCGCCGTGTTCAGCCATCCCAACCCCTGGGCGTGGTGCGCCGAGGCCATTCTGGGCCGCGGCAGCCGGGCAATGAAGTTCTACAACGCCCTGTGTCCGGCACTGCAGAATGATATCATCGAGGTTCGCCAGTCCGAGCCTTACTCCTACTGCCAGTTCGTGGTGGGCAAGGACCACACCGCCTACGGTCGTGCGCGCCATCCCTTCATGACCGGTTCCTCCGGCTGGGCCTACTTCGCGGCCACCCAGTACATGCTGGGCATCCGTCCGGACTTCGACGGCATCACCGTCGATCCCTGCATCCCCGCCGACTGGAAGGAATTCTCCGTCAGCCGGAAGTGGCGCGGCGCGGAATACCACATCCATGTAACCAACCCCGACGCCGTGGAAAAGGGCGTCAAGAGCATCACGATGAACGGCAGGCAGGTTCGCAAGCTGCCTGTGCTGCCCGTGGGCACTGTCTGCGACGTGGAAGTCGTGATGGGCTGAGGCCATTGCCCCGGCGGTGGATGGTCTTCCCGGCGGGGAAAATGCAAATTTGTCCGTCTTAAATCGAATTTTATCCGGCGAAAAGCCGGGAGAGGAGAAAATCAAAGATGATTAAATTTGGTACCGGTGGATGGCGGGCGATTATCGCAGACGAATTCACCAAGGAAAATATCCGTCTGGTGGTAGCCGGCCTGTGCAAGCTGATGCTGCTGGAAGGACACGAGGGCAAGGAGATCTGTGTCGGCTACGACCGGCGCTTCCTGTCCAAGGAATCCGCCCACTGGGCGGCGGAGGTTCTGGCGGGCTATGGTTTCCACGTCTTTGTGGTCGCCCGTTCCTCCCCCACGCCGCTGATCATGTTCACCGTCAAGCAGATGCAGACCCCCTACGGGCTGGCCGTCACCGCCAGCCACAACCCCGCGATCTATAACGGCATCAAGGTCTTCACCGCCGGCGGCCGGGACGCCGATCAGGTCGTCACCGGAAAGATCGAGGAGCAGATCGCCCTCCTCAAGCCGGAGGACGTGAAGTCCATCGACTACGATCAGGCCATGGAAATGGGTCTGATCCGGGAAGGCTATCCCTTCAACGAGTACATCGACAGCATTCTGCAGGTCGTTGACACCAAGAAGATCAAGCGCGCCCACCTGCGCATCGCCATCGACCCCATGTATGGCGTCAGCCAGAGCAGCCTGCGCACCATTCTGCTGACCTGCCGGTGCGACGTGGATGTCATTCATGAGCAGCACGACACCCTCTTTGGCGGCAAAATGCCCGCCCCCAGCGCCGACACTTTGAAGCTGCTGAGCAATTACGTGGTGGACAACGGCTGCAATCTGGGCGTTGCCACCGACGGCGACGCCGACCGTCTGGGCGTTATCGACGAGAAGGGTGCGTTCCTCCATCCCAACACCCTTCTGGTTCTGCTTTATTACTACCTGGTGAAATACCGCGGCTGGTCCGGCCCCTGCGTGCGCAACAACTCTACCACCCACCTGCTGGATCGGGTCGCGAAGGATATGGGTCAGCAGTGCTACGAAGTCCCCGTGGGCTTCAAGTACATCTCCGCCAAGATGGCGGAGACCAACGCCGTCATCGGCGGCGAGTCCTCCGGCGGTCTGGCCGTCCGGGGCCACATCGCAGGCAAGGACGGCATTTACGCCGCCGCTCTGCTGGTGGAAATGCTGGCCGTCACCGGCAAGTCCGTGTCCCAGCTGTACCAGGAGATCACCGACAAATATGGTATGCTGTATTACGAAGATGCTGCCTTCACCATGACCCAGGCGCGGAAGGCGGAGCTTCAGGAGAAGCTCTTCGTAAAGCTGGAGGTGCCGGACTTCGGCAACGCCGTGGAGAAGATCAACCGCACCGATGGCTGCAAGGTTTACTTCACCGACGGGAGCTGGGTCATCTGCCGCTTCTCCGGCACAGAGCCGCTGCTCCGCATGGCAGCCGAGGGTGAAAGCCAGTCTCAGGCCAGAACCTACATCCGCATCTGGCGGGAAGCCCTTGGGCTGTAAATTCCATGAAAATCGGGCGGCTTGAAAGAGCCGCCCGTAAGTTTATCGGTTACAGCCGCAGCGGTTATTCGCTGCGGCTGTTCTTGTATTCTTTGGCGCTATGTGGTAATATGATAATCGGATTTGCGGAAGAAGGTGTGCAGGGTTGAACGACCTGTTTATACAAGGGATATCGCTTCATTGGGATAAAGTCGGCAAGGACAGCTATTTACGGGAAATCGCGGCTTTTCAGGGGCTTGACCAGATCAGGTTCAACAAGCCGGTCACTTTCTTCGCCGGTGAAAACGGCAGCGGCAAGTCAACCCTGCTGGAAGCGATCGCGGTGGCACACGGATTTAATCCGGAAGGCGGAACAAGGAATTATAATTTCTCAACACGAGACACGCATTCCGAACTTTGTGATGCCATTACGGTCGCAAAAGGGTACAGAAGAGAGCGCTGGGGATATTTTCTTCGGGCGGAAAGCTTCTATAATGTGGCCACGCAGGAAGAACAGTATGCCGATGCAGCACACCCTTCGGCATTATACCACGAAAAATCTCATGGCGAAAGCTTTTTGCAGCTTGCGCAAAACAATCTCCGTGGGGACGGCCTATATTTCTTTGATGAGCCGGAAGCCGCGCTTTCCCCACAAAGGCAGTTGACATTGCTGGCAGAAATCTACGAATGCGCGAAAGCGGGGGCGCAGTTCTTCATCGTTACCCATTCCCCCATACTGCTGGGTATTCCAGATGCGGATATTTACTGCTTTGACAGAGACAGGCTTCACCTGTGCGATTATGAGGAAACGGGCAGCTATCAGATTACAAAAATGTTCGTCAATAACCGGCAGGCATTGCTGCGCAATCTCTTAAATGACTAGTATTGCGGGCCGTCAGTCATGCCCTGTATCTCTCGATAACACATCACAAAAACAGAAGATAAAATTATGGAACAGCTCGTTCAGAACGCAACAAAATTTATCAAAGAGATTTTCCAAAACGATTTCAGCGGACACGACTTTTTTCATTCCATGCGTGTTTACCGAACCGCAATAAACATCGCGGAGGCGGAACATGCCGACATGGAGGTCGTGGCATTGGCGGCGCTGCTGCATGACGCGGATGACCGGAAGCTTTCCCCGACGACCGCCGAGAAAAAGGAGAATGCCGCCCGGTTCATGCGCGGTCAAAATGTACCGGAAGCCGAAATTTTGCAGGTATGTCAGATCATTGACGAGGTATCCTTCAAGGGGACGGATTCCGTCCGGCCGTCCACGCCGGAGGGGAAATGCGTGCAGGATGCTGACCGACTGGATGCCCTCGGTGCGATCGGCATTGCCCGCACATTTGCCTATGGCGGAAGCCATAACCGCGCCATCTACGATCCGGAATTGCCGCCGCGGACGGCGATGAATCAGGCGCAGTATTACAGCAGCAAGTCCACCTCCCTGAACCACTTCTACGAAAAGCTGTTTCTGCTGGAAGGCATGATGAACACCGAAACCGGCAAGGCGATTGCAAGAAAGCGGACGCAGTACATGCAGCAATTTGTAGACGAGTTCCTGAATGAGTGGGACGGACTGGACAAATAGGCTTTGGTTCACTTAACGAAAACCGGCGTGACCGCACAGGTCACGCCGATACGCTTTTATACGAGTTTTTAATAAAACGCTTAAAAGCGTTTTATTAGGCCGCAGAATTGCGGCCAGCGGCCAC
>ERZ780198.416-NODE-416-length-48086-cov-10.045637_pt1 | contig 48086 bp, 61 predicted proteins | sample MGYA00510979_ERZ780198 | MGnify/ENA primary metagenome ERZ780198 (study PRJEB29588, sample SAMEA2158039) | human gut metagenome | biome: human gut; feature: human-associated habitat; material: faeces | place: Denmark | collected 2008/2010 ...
TTTCCTCAGTTCTTCTCGTAGCGCTCGTTCTTCGTGGGACCGACTCCCTGATAGCCACGGCTACGATGATATGGAGATAACAACAGTACCATGACTCCAGAATGGAGGCGAGCGCGCCAACGAAGAAGGTCAGCTTGAGGAAATCGGGTACATTTCCGCGCTAGGATAAAGACGAGGAAATACATCATACGGAGATTCCAGCCACCGCACCGGCGCTCGCTCCTGACACGAAATAGGTCCACCAATCACTCTTCTCGCGAATTGTGTACTACGCGTGATGTGAAACAACGAATGCCACCATCCAGCTTCCCATTCCCTCGTAAGCAACTCCACACAGAGCAAGAATCGCCTAGAGCATGAGGACCAATGATGACGAGTTACAGCGGGACGCAGGATTAATTTAGTAGATTGACCGATTGTCTTTGGACGGACTATGCGTGAGTTAAATTCGTCGTCGATTTACTGTCGGGCTTGTAGGGAGGGACAACCCACACCGTGCTGATACCACCGAAGAAGGCTCCGATCGAGAGACCACTCCACTACACGATGAGACTACGTGAAGAGGAAAAAACGAAGCCGCGAGTGATTCTTCTCTTGTAATCTGTCCACTCTTAATAACTGAAGCAATTAAATCTTCTTTCTTCTGTGCAAGCTCTGATGCAATCTTTTCCTGTTCTATTTCTGTAAACTTCTGCTTGTATTCGGCAAGTTCTGCATTGTCAGCCTTGAGTGTGGTTATTTCAGCACTCGCTTTTACAATAAGTTCATCCTTTTCAGAAATTGTCTTTTCATATTCTGAAACAGTAGTATTAATGTCTTTAACAGATATAGTAAGAGTAACCTTTTCAGGTTCACTTACGGTCACTTCATCATTCTGAACAGAATATGTAAATTTAAGATAATCTAATTCAGAATTGCCTTCATATTCACACCACACTTCTTTTTCTTCGGGGAATAAATAAGCAACCCAACACCAATCACCTAACTTTTTACGACACTCTTCTGAAAGTTTTCTACGCAAGTCTGAAGAAGTGAGAGCAGATGTTTCAGTAGAAGCAGAAGCCTTCTTTTTCTTACATTCTCCATCTTCTTTGTCTTCTATTTTATCATCGGCATCTGTTTCTTTATCGTTATCAACATCTTTGTTTGATTCATCTGTTTTTGTAGAAGTGTCTTCAGTAATATCATTAGATATATCGGTTTCGTTAGAAGTCTCAGTATTTTCTACAGAGACTTCAATCTCTTCATTAGAGTTTTCAATATCCTTGTTTGTTTCCAAAGTATCATCCTCCTTTTCTTGATTTTTTATATCTAAACCTTGACTAATAATGTCACGGGATAGAGCTTCAGCAAATTCCACATCATAATTAGTTGATGCGATTTCTAAAAGTCCGCTTGAATCATAGGCAGGGGATACTTGTTTACCTAACAAACAATGTCCAATAAATCTACCTACATCAATGATTTTTGTCATAAGACCATCTACAATTCCTTGATGAGATTTTTCTATCGCAATTTCCCAACTTGTATGAAGAGTGCCATCTTTGATTCTGCTTACAATAATTTCACAAGCCTTTGTAAACCTTTTCCATATTTCGCAAGAAGCAACAATTACTTCTTGGGCATCTATTGTTTCGATTGATACATCAAAAAAAGTACCAAAAGCATCTGTGTCAAACTCTACCTCTTGATACTCATTACCATATTCATCTACTTTATTTACTAATTTCACATTATGACCAGTAAAATCATAAGTTCCATCATATTTCATCTTAATTTTACCAACCAAAGGTTTATTTTTTAATGTGGCTAACCAATTCTCAATGCCATCTCTATTTAAAGAAACCCCGTTTTTGTTCCGACCAAAATCACAAATGATAAACTTTGCAATATATGAATCTGAATTGGAATTATCTTCAGCTAAATAGACCTGAGAACTGTATAAAGTAATGTGTTCCATTTTACCTCCTTTCTAAGAAGCATAATTGCACAATCCAATAATAGCCCCTCGTTTTAAATATTTTCTAATTGTAGGCTTTGAATGCTTTAATATTTTAGATATATCGCCAACGCCTACATCCTCATTAAATAGTTCACATTTGTCTTTTCATGAATAGAAGAGAGTATAACCTGTTCTCCATTAGAAACGAAAAATTCCTTTAATGGATAACTGTAACAATAAAAATATTTATCCAAATTATTCCTCCAAGTTATCATTCGATCCCACGATTCCTAACTCAATACCAAAATCTTCACTTAATTTTTCCTGTGAAATTGGTATTTTATCTATAAAAATAGTGATGGCAGAAACCCCACCATCACTATCAATAGCAATTTTTATTTCTTTCCCACAACACGGGCATTTCATAATATGTCTACTCATTTTGCATCATTCCTAATCTGATCGTACTCCTGCTTTGCATCATTTTTGCTATCGGCAGGTCTGCCACCTTCTGAATTGCTATCCCCAGATTTAGTATAAGCTGTACTGTAAGGAGTAAATATATCATCATAGTTGCTGTCTTTTTCTGACATCCTCCTCTGAGCTTCGTCCTTAATATCAAGTCCCACCATTTCAAATGCAGTTTCTCTTGATGCACCGAGAGTATTAAAGCAATACTCACTCAAAGTCTTTCTCATATCAAGTTCAAGTTGTTCTGAATCCGTTATTTCAACATGGGGGCAGTATGCAACAGGGTAGTAGTTGTCTTTTAAAATTTGTCTATACCACTTGCGTAATATGTCCTCTAATTGCTCCGTTATAGCATTTATTGTACGCATTAATTGAGTAACAGAGATAGATGCTGTAGATACAGACTGTGAACCACTGTCCATTAAAAATTGAATACCAAGAGTAGACAGCACCTTCGCTCTATATGTGTTATAGGTGTCTTTCGAGGTCATCTCTACTGTCGGTTCTACATACTTAATTTCTTCAACCGTAGGAGGAGATGTTACAACAACCGTACTCTGTTTCCATGATGCCATAAAGTTATCGTGGGCATAAGCCATTTCGTCAAAATAATCCTTGCGACTGTCATCCCCTAACACTTCTTTACGCATTTTCTGATGTATAATCTTTTTACCTTTAGCTTTACTATTTACTCTATCAGTATCTGCAAAAGTATCAAGCATAAGCAAATCCGTATAAGCACGAGAAATAGGAGATACGCCATATTTACGATTAAGATTATTTATACGGATTACTCCCGTGTATTTTGGATCAAGGATCGCATAACTTTCCTTATTAACAAATAGTTGTTTTATTTTTTGCCTTTAAAGGCAAAGAGTATTGTAGATTTCTCTCTTGTCATCTTCCTCAAGTCCACAGTATCTTATTGTTGTTTCCTGCTTAGAATGATTTAACATTCTCTGAAGAAGTGTAAGGATGTAGACATACTTGTCTTTATTTTTCATAAGAGATTGATAAACAAAAGTTTTTCTTGTAGAATGACAAGATAATGTGTAGTCTAAATCAAGAGCATTCTTTATCTCATTTAAGATATTCCAAAATGATTGTCTACTCATTGGCTTATCGCTTTTTCCTCTAGGGGAGAAAAGATAATCTTCTCTTGAGTAAACTCCTAAACTTGTCAAATAATTAGGGATTACACTTTTAATAGAGTCATTCAGATAGATTGTATTCGTCTTTCCTGTCTTTTTCTCGGTAAGAGTAATCTTATCCTTTAAAGAACCATCTGTATGAAGTAAATCACCTATTCTGATCTGACTTAAATCGCTAATTCTCAGGACATTGTTAATAGCCATTACAAAATAAGTGTAATACTTTATGTTAGTTCCCTTGTATCTCTCCGGTCTGTTTAAGAGATATTCTTTCATTTCATCTATCTCTTCAAGACTTTTTATAGGAGAAGCTGCTGTATGACTCTTATTAGGATTAATGAGTTCTTTCCTATGTTTACTTGGGATGAGAGTATTCTGAGATTCCCTTTTAACACCTAATTCACTGAGCTGTTTGTGTAAACCATCTGCGTCAATCTTGACTACCGTATTTGTACTCTCTATAGGATTATCACAAGTAATCATATCCAGCGTTCCTTGATACATTTGTCTTTTCTCCTTTGCTATAAATCTTATAATCGGTTTCTTTAAGCCTATTATAACACTTCTGGTATAGGTTGTCAATAGAAAAGATACAATCTTTTTTCGTTTTCTATAGTTTATTTTGTACAAAATTTGTATGATTATTTTGGGCACTTTTTCATTCAGATATTGTTTTGATTTTCGGATGAGATAATTTTGCCACTACGAAATGTTAAGTGCAATCCACTATAAAGATAGGTTATGCCTTGTTTATAGGTATAAAAAAAGAGCCTGTTTTTAGGCTCGAAGTGATAATATCGGCATTCTGTTGGATATAAGCCAATAAAGATTAACTTTTTATAGGCTTAAAAGAATGATTTTGTTGATTTTCTCCGTTTTTAGAGGTTAAGTTTTATTGAGCAAATTCAATGCTTTATCGAAAAATAGTCCGAAGTGGTTTTTGACGTTTCAGATTTGAGTTAAGTTAAGTTTTGTAGGGCAGAACCCTTGTTAGATGAAGATTGTTGTTTAGATGTGAATTGATTTGCTTTGAGCAGAATTTTAGAGTAGTGTAAAAGTGGATTTAGTGTGGGTGAAAGCCTATATAATGAGATGTAAATTTAAACCTGATGTGTTGAATGAACAGATAAGCAAGATCTCCCCTCCCCGATAGCATACAGAAATGAGAACCTGCCCCCCGTCAAATTGACATACTGCCGAAAATGTCAAGTTGACAACGGCATAAAAACCGGGTAATCAATGCAATTTTGAGCAAGCAAAATGTAAGTTTTTACCTGTAAATTCCTTGTAAAATGCAATTTTGGCTAATGAATATTAGCTTAGTTCGGCTCGAAAAAAGGTTACAAAACGGTTACAAAAAAGTTACAAAATCTCTATAAATTGTAACCATTTTGTAACCAAATTGTAACCTTTTGAAATGTCAAAAATTGTTATATAATCATAGTTACACAACATTAGTTACATAACGTGTACAATAAACCGTACAGTTTTACAAGTACAATGCTATAATATGTATACTTGTACTGTTTATAGTATACCTTTGAATTATACGCATAGTAATAAAATCGCTTTACAGCCTGTAAAATAACTTTACTTAACAAGGTTAAAAATGACTTTATAAATTCACTTAAATTATAATGAATTTACTTAACAAAACCTGATTATTATTTAAGCAAATTAACTATTCAAAATCGGTCAAAACTGCCCAAAACCGCTCAAAGGTAATATCTGTAAATAAGTCTATGTCAAAATCTGTAAACAGTGAATAATTGTAAATAATTGTAAATAGCCAGTGTGATCTATGCGATCATATCAAAAAAACTGTATCGCAAAAATACGCTTTAAAATGTGATTTAAACAAGGTTAAAATACCATAGTCAAATTACACTATAGCATACTTGCAAGCCGTTTAAAACGCAAAATAAACGCATTTACAACGATGTTATAATCTTTTTGCCTTGCAAATTTCCGGTTATGTGTTATAATCAACGCAGACAGTAAATAGCAACGATTAGTTTACTTTTCGCTGTTTTCTTCTTCAGGTTCTTGCTGTAAATTTATGTTATTGTTTTTGCAATATTGACAGGCTAATCTTGCGAAATTCGCAAGCGTTAAACCTTGCTTTTCCGCATAAATTCGCAATTCTTCCGCTTTTTCTTTTCTATAAGTGAATGAAACGACTTTTAAATGTTCATTTCGCCATTTTTTATCCGCTCTTTTTTGTGCTTCTGATCTCATTTTTTGCCCTCTCAAAAACAACGAAACGTTGCAAAATATACATATTATACAAGCGAACCGCTGTTTTGCATTATTATTTTGTGCATTATGCACAAAATGCTAAAATTTTATGAAAATACACTATATGTAGTAGCAAGCTAATATAAAATACACTACATATAGTATATTTGTGCAAAGTGCATAAAATACATATCATATCTATACGATAATTTGTGCATAATTCAACCAAAAAACTATTGACTTTATCGTGTAGATATGATATTATATAGGTACAGTAAAGAGATAAAGACAAGCAAACAAAAGTTATCTAGTTACTGTACCGCCTGAATGGCGGTTGCTCAAACGACCGGCAAACAAAGACAAATATATACTATATCTATAAAGGTATGATATTGAGTATATTATATAATTTACAGCAAAACAAAAAAGCCGGGCTGTAGATCGGGCATAAGCACAACACGCCCGAATTAAAAAATGTGTTGTTGGTTTTGCTCAGCCGCCGCAAAGTAGTGAGTACAAAGAATTTTACATACCAAAATTGCAAATATAAGCCTATCAAATCAAAGCAAGATTAAGTTTATTGATAAGTGATAGGCTTATACATAATACAACAAGGGAGGATGTCAAAATGCTTGATATAGTAATATATTTCGCATTATTGGGGCTGATTACAGGTTGCGTAATCGTTGAAATTTTGAACGATATAAACCGCAATAAGTAAATAACCCTGTACCGCTTGAGCCCCCGCTTGAGCGGTACAACATCCTTTTGTTGTTATTATAACCCTTTAAAATGGTTTTGTCAAGTGTATTGATAGTAAACACTATAAAAACAGACTATCACCAAAGCCCAAAAGGCAAAAAATACATATAAAGGATGGTTAAAATTATGAAAACAGAAACAACAATAAAGGCAATCAAGGACAGATACAACGGTAAAATCTATAAGTGCGGATATTGTGATCTGCAAATGATCTTTAAAGGTATTGAACCTGAATTTTACAATTCGGGCGTTTACGGCTGGAACTGTGATATTTACGTTATCGACGGGGTAGCGATCACTACAGGATACCGCAATACTTGCGGTAAAAAAATCCCGCATGAGATGATCCGCAAGTATAACGACAGGATCAACAACGGCGACGATTTGAGCGAATGCCGTTATGATTTTATCTGTGAGATCAAAACGCTTTAAAAAGGGGGCTTATAACATGAAAAATTATTATGTTGTTGTAAAATATCCAACTCATGTTGATCTGTTAACACTTATCAACGGCAAAAAACAAGCGTTAATTTTTGACAGCACAGCAGCCGAAAAGATCGCTTTAAAGGCGATTAAAAGGCACTTTGCAAAAATCGGAAAACCGATTTTTTACAAGTACGATCTTGATGAACAGTTTTAAAAAATCCCCTGATGAGTCTTTGAGAATTAAGACGAAATACCGCTAAAAAATGTATAATTATTATGAAAATGTCAAGAATAAAGTCGTCACAGCGACTATAAATAGGGCTTTAGGCTGTGAGCGTTGATCCCCCGGTTACAAGGGGATCAGGTAGTCATTAAAGGCTATAGCGGGCAAAAGCACGCTAAACATACATATTTTACAAGGAGAAATCACAATGAAAAAAATCATACTGAACACAGAAAACAAGATCGCCGATCTCACAGAGGCGTTAAACACCGTACAGCACCGTTGCACAGTTAGAACGCTGTCAGCGGAAAATATCGTTGAAATTCTCAACGGTGTTCTTGCAAAATATCCCATCGCAAAAGCAAAAATGAACGGCGTATCGGTACACTATGACGGAGCGGAACATTTTCCGAATGCCTACAAACACACCCCAGAGGCAACACATTTCACAGCCGTTTTTAATGGAAAATGTTGGGCAATCACGGAACTTTACCGTGATGCTTGCCCTAACAGAACCGGGTTTAATGCCGTTGTAATGCTGACGGATACCGCAAAAATGGCACTTGTTGAGGCTATGGAAAAAATAGCTTGCTGATCAAGTAACGTTTTCTGAAGGGTTTGAACGGATCAAGTCCTATTCCAGCCCGCAAGGGTAAAAATAAAATTAAAGGATGGTTACAGTTATGGATTTTGAAGAAAAATTCAAAAAGCAAAAGGCTTTGGATAATTTTGCTTACGATATTTCAGGCGAAATTATCCGTTGCGGTGCATTTATCGACAAAGAGCAATTCCGCACTTTGAAGAAAAAAATGTATCGGGCTCACTTTGAAATCGGATTTTTGAACGTGGTGCATATATACAATTATTGTATATATATTGATGGGGATCTGTTTATTCGTATCCCGTCAAGAGACGCAGAACGGCTTGTAATCAGCACGGCTAAAAACTGCTTTGTTCCGATATACTACACACGCCCTTATTAATTCAAGCGGATTTTATCCGCTTTATCACAGTCGACAGTGCAACGATCTTGAGGCTGTGCCGATACATAATCAATTTTAAGTCGCCCTGATGGGCAAGGAGGAACAAAAAAATGAATATTGAGGAAATTAGAAACAAGAGGGTAAAAATCAGCCCGCATTCGATTACTGTTAAGGATGAATATGACAAAACTAGAGGAATAGTAAGAAATACCATTCTTTATACAGAGGGCAGTCTATCCCAAAGAATGGATTTTTTCAAAACGTTAAAGAATGCAGGCATTTTGGAATGCAAAAAACATGAGATAATCAAAAATGTTGTAATTGTAGATAGCAAAATATACTATTTACACGACTTAAGAGCCGTTGAACAGCTTGAAAAAATCATTGCACATTTTGAGCCTACAAGCGAAACAGAGGGAGCTTTTGAACACGAGAAAGAAATTATTGCTATAAGGAAACAGATAGCGGAAAAAGCATCAGAGTTTTTAACCGTTATTCCGTGCTATGTTATTAAATAAGGAGGAACACATGAAAAAGTACAATGAAATTATAGGTGAAATACATTCTATAAGGGAAGAAAGAAGTAAAATTACGGAACGTTTGAATAAAAAAATTGATGAACGCTTTGAGAAAAAAACGAAAAAGGATGAGCTGCCGGAAATAGAACAGGAAATAATCACTTTACAAACGGCACTCAACGATACTATTATAGCAGAAAAACTGCTTAGAAATAATGCAAAAATAGCATTCTTTACTGAAATAATGCCTATAGTATTAGAAGTTTTTAACAAGTATTCAGGTAAGCCCTATGGGGAAAAAACAAATAAAAAAATCAGTGAGGAAATAAAACAGATAACCGGATGTATTGCATATATCAGTAAAAGCTATTCGCAATATAAATATGTTTTAACGGATTTAAAAACAAATTTATCTATAGAATGTGGTACAAAATATATTAACGGTGAACAGAAACCGTTATTGATTAATAACAAAATTCAAGCAATTAACATTGAGGAAATAGAGTTATTTTATATCAATAATATATATTTTAATGATATAAATAACACTATAGCAGAATTAAAGAGAATATATGCATTAGCATATGAGAAGCAACAAGAACTTGAAAAAATATGCTCACAATTCAACGCACTAGCCGTTGATGGAATAGAAAATATTTATTCGACAAAATATATATATAAAAATCTGATTTAAAATAGAAAGGAGGAAAATATGTCTTTTATAGTTTTATTTATCGGTCTGATCATTTATGGCATCTGGAAGCATTGCGAACCGCAGATCCCGGCATCTTATCACAATAACTGGAAGCTCGAGCAGGAGGATTCATGGAAAGTCAGCACAGGCGAACTGTCACAACGGCAGTTTATGAAGAACATACAGAATGGAAAATATAGGTGATCGGATGGGGGATCTCCCCATCCGCATTTTGAAAGGAACAAGATTATGATGATAACGGAATACAGAAAAAGCCTTGAAGCCGATGGTTACAAAACAAAGCGTGTAAACGGTGAATATTTTGCTTATAAAGATGGGAAATTTTATGAATTTTCTATTGACTGGTTAGGTAATACGGATTTTTTTGAGGTGTCATTAAATGTAATGAAACCTGAATACGCAGCGACTATAAGAAAGGCATTTAAAAGGAAGTAAACAAGATGAATATCAATATTTACCCAGAAGAAATAGCGGAAACGCTCAATAAAATTATTGAGAGATGCGATCATAACAAGGCTTTATCAGAAAAGGAACATAAAGAGTTGGAGGATGCTATTTTCCAGCTAAAAGCCATGGCAGAAAACAAATATAATAACAACTGCTGGAGAACGCTATATAATGTTCTGTCAATTTTAACTAATTACAACTGGGAGGATGATACAAAATGAAACGCATAAAGGAATTTTTACAGCGGGATTACATATCGGAAATAGCAAGCAGCCTATGCCTTATTGCTATAGGCATAATTTATACAGTTTATTCAAGTGACGGAACTTTTTTAGTATTTGCACTAACCATAGGAATTTTTATCCTTATAGGATCAATAAACGAATATCGGAAATTGTATCACGGCAGCAGAACGGAAGAAACAACGGAAACAGAAACACACGGAAAGCATTGTGCTTGAAAGGAAAAAAAATAATGGAGCTGAAAATTGCTTATTGCTATAATCAAAAGTTTTTGCCTACAAATAGGCATAAGAAATTAAGGGAAAGGCAAATAAAAGATATATTAAAAGTAAATATAACAGAGTTATCTTCGGATATTTTTCCTGTTGCATTTATTATACATGACCTGCAATCGGTGCAAGATGGTATGACTTCTTATGAAGATTATAAAAGTGAAAAGTGTGAATACCGTATGTTTGCAGAAGAAATCAGAACTTATAAAGAAAAGCTTTACATTCCTATTCGAATTACACATGGTGCCGCAATCAGCACGATTTTTGAGAATGAAGGTTATATAATTAACTATCTTGAAAGACGGTGTACAAAAAAATGTGATATGTATGAAAATGATGAGTTTACGGAAAAATCCATCGTAATAAAAGAAGACAAAGAAGAAGTAAAACAAATGTTATATAACTGTTCAAAGCATTTTGTTTATTTTAACGGAAAATTTTGGAGGAATTGTGCTGAACCGATATATAATATAGAAACTCTCGGTTTTGGCAATAATCATGGAGGTACTGGATTTTTTATTGAGTATGGATATTCTAATATCATAAAAAATAATTTTAATGCGTTACAGAGAGACGATGCTATTGATTATGGAAAAGCCATTGCTGTTGGTCGAGGGGATACAAATTCTGTTAATCTCATTGGGAAGTATTCTAACATAGAAGTCATTATGCCAGAGATGGTAAAGATGCCCTTCAATGCTATCACAGTATCAGGAAAAGATTGAAACAGTTATGGAGGATTGACAGATGACAAAGAACATTTCATTGACAACGGAAGAAATTGAGTTAATATACTCGGCTTTGCTTGTGTATGGGGACAAATTATGCGAAGCAAACAAATTACGTCTGGATTACGAAACGGAAAACGGAATAGCTAACAGGGCAAAAAAGGCGTATAATACAGCTCGTAAAATTATTGAAAGCAATACCGATAAAACGGAAGTTTGATAGGAGGAAAACAAATGAAACCAAAGTACATTAAAACAAGGGAACGTGGATGGTGTTGGGTATGCCAGTACGGAAACATAATCACTACAAGCACCGTATCGGCAGAGGAATGCTACCGAAAACATATCCGCAAACTGTGCGGATTATGTTTCAACGTTGAACAGATTGAACGGAACATAGACTTTATCAACCGTCAGGAAAGAGAAGTCGAAAGACAGTGCTATAGCTATTGACTTATTTCAAAAATAATAGTATAATAAAGGAAATGGAGGAACGGAAAAGGACAGAGGAATTAAAAGTCGATGGATTTAACTACTTTAGAGGGATAGACGATACAAGGCATATGATCGACTTGTATAATACCGTTTATAAGTTAAATTAAAACCGACCGGGAGCGGCTTACTCCCGGAGAAAGTTGAGGATAAAGATATGACACAGAAAACATTAAAGAGATACGTTCCATACTATGATGAAGATTACTGCGTAAAAGTCGGAGAAAAGGTGATGCTCGTAGAGAAGTATGACGAGCTTAAGTAGGAGTCATGGTGGAAAATCGTTCGCAACGCCGATGATGGCATCGGCGGTAACATGGACTCATCGATAAAGCAATATCACGGATGGAGAGGCACAACAAACAACACCGCCACATATGCTCACGGACTCAGAAAGGTTATCAAGGCAAGTAATCTTATCGAGGACAGTGATGGCAATTGGTATCAAAAAGTTACGGTCGGAAAAGACCTGACCGAAGGCGAAGACTGAGAAAGGAATGAACTATGTATGAGTTTCGATTCGTGCATCAGCACGGATACATCAGCGGAGAGTACGGAAAGGTAGTGACAAAGCAAAACCGCTACGGAAGGTATTTCGTGTTCAGAACGCTGAATAACGAAGAAATCCCGCTAAAAAAAGCAAAATCCGAGTTATCGGACGAAGCAGTTTCTTTTTACGCTAAGCAGATCAGAGATCAGCGTAGCAAAGCTATCCGCTTTGAGATAGCAAAAGACAGTACTCTCGCAGGATGCGAAGATCGATGGGAAAGTCACATTGAAAAAATGACAGACGAGGAGCTTGTTATTGATGAGATTTGCAATATCATCGAATCCTTTCGTGGCAAAGTTGGCGTTCTCACAGATAGTGCAAGCTGGAGATACCGCAAAGCTCTTGCAATGTCTTGTAAGGGCATCAAAACACTTCAAGCCCTTGCAGATGACGAGAACGAAGATGTAGCTTTTACTGCAAAAAAAGCACTTGAAGAAAAAACAGGAGGAAGCAAAAATGTATAAAGTTATCAACGGCAAGAAATATAACACGGACACGGCAAAGCTACTCGGCACTTGGCATGCTGAGTACAGCCTTTAAGATGGTTGGCAAGCTAACAATTACGGAATCCGGAGAAATCCTTTCCTGTTGTATCTATTATTTACAAGAAAGAGTTTACGATGTGAACGGGGAATACGGAGTTGTCGGACTTACTTGGGTGGCTGCAGAAGAAATTGAATAGGGTTTAAAGATATGGAATCAAAGATTAAATTTAAAACGGAGTCGCCTTATATTGAAAAGGCTAAAAAGCACGTTGGAGAAACTTATAACGAGCTTACTATAGAAGAAGTCGTTGGTATGGAATATCGTAATGGAACATATAGAACTATGGTAAGGTGCAGGTGTAGTTGCGGAAAAGAAATTATCGCTATGCTATCTGCTGTGTTTTATGGACACATTAGATCTTGTGGACACAGAAGGAAAAACAACTTCGATAAATTTTATGATGGATTTGTTGATGGGACAAATACTATAACAATAGCTAAACCTAATCGTATCATTAAAACAAACACTTCAGGAGCAACAGGCGTTATAAAAAGAGGAAATAGGTACAGAGCTTATATAATGTTTAAACAGAAGCAGTATCATTTAGGATATTTTGCAACGTTTGAAGAAGCTGTCGCTGCAAGAAAACAAGCGGAAAAAGATTTCTTTGGAAAGTTTCTTGAGGAACACAAAATATAGAGAATCGGAAATAAAAGATATTTTTAACGAAATAAGATTTCTGATTCAACAAGATATTGTGTTAGAATACAACAATAAAGAAAACGGTTAATTCACTTTTGTGAACTAACCGTTATTTTTATTGGATTTTGCTTGTTCAGCGAGAGTCTTAGCTCTTTCTCTGATAACAGCTTTGGAAACAGAATCGACTGTTCTGTAATCTGTTAGAAGCTGTTGTTCATCTACGGGAAGAGAATAGTCTATCGGATTTTTCCCGGTAACAAGTATATCTATAGGAATATTGAGAATTTCACAAACGGAAATAACCTTAGTTATATTCGGCATATTTTCCGACCATTTTCTTATACTGCTTTTAGGAAAATTACACATTCTTTCTAATTCAGTAAGCGTTAATCCTTTGGATTTTGCTATAATTGCTAAGTTTTGTGCAAGGTTCACAATAAATACACCTACTTTTTGTAGTAAAATTTAACGATATTTTGTTGACAATCGTAAAATAATACGATATAATAAAGACAACGGAAATCCGCAAGAATAGTTTAACACAAAAAAATCCGCTTGTCAAATGTTAAACTTTGAAAGGAGGTGAGACAAATGCGTAGAGCTACATATTCTGAAATCTTAGAAATTTTGCAGAGATTATTAAATCATTCTGACTACAAGAACACAATGAGATACTGCGGTATTTCAGAATAAGATTCCACAAACGGAATTGAAAGGAGGTGATTCAAATGTAGACAGCATAAACAAAGATCATTAGCCATAACGGAAACAAAGATGAACTCATTTCTGATGGAGTTGAGTTGAAAAGCTATAAAGATTTTCTAATCCGACAAGATTTCGGATTAGAAACCGTAAAAGGAAAAGTATTGCTAACTCTTGAAAATGGGAACGTTTTATCAGTACCAAACAGAGGATTAAAAGTATTTCCCCGTAGAGCTATTCTCCGCATCGGAATGTTGCTCCGTGATTCTGCTGTAGCAAAAGAGGTCAGGACGCAGCTTCTTAATATAGAAGAAAAGACCTCTAACGAAATCAAGACGGAAGATATTAACGAGGAGCAGAGGCTGATAACAAATGTCGGAATGGCTTTCGCAAGCGGAAACATAAATGATCTGTTAAAAGCTACAACGGAATATAATGCCTTTCAAAACCGCCACATTACAAAGTTAAAAGCTGACAATAAGGCTTTGGCTGGTGACATATTGGAATGGAAGGACAGAAACAAGTTAAATGCTGGAGTAAGAAAACTTGCATCCGTTACTAAAATTTACTTTGGCAAGATGTGGAATGAATTGTACAAGAACTTGCAATATAAGTATGGTATATCACTAAAAAGAAGAGGCGACAAGCCCTATATACAGCACGTTAAGCAGGATGAATGAAAATATGTTATAATGATATTCTCTGCAATGTGCGAAGCATACGGGCAGTCGCCAAGTGATATGTTCCAACAGGTTACGCCTAAAAAGGCTTTGGAAACTAATTATTAACAAGTTTCGTTTTAGGCAATTTGATTATTCTATCAACCTTACCCAGTACAAGCCCGTTGCAGACAACGGAATCATTTTTTGTGAAGTGAATATTGGGGAAGTTAGGATTTACAGAGATCAACTCCCCTTTACCTCTTTCTTTAATAAATGTGTTGTCATTAACGGTGAAAATACCTACTTCACCGATATTAACGTCCGGTTGCTGCTTTACAAGGACTATATCTCCCTCATCAAATTGAGGGTACATTGAATAGCCACTTATTCTAACGGCATAATCAGCCTTGTTTGTTAAAGGATTTGATTTAACGTTAATTAAAGTAAAGTCATTTTCGTCAACATCATTTCCGTAACCTGCGGATGCCGGGTTTTCAAATAGACGAAGGGTAATTACTGTATCAGCTTCTTGGAATGTCAAACCTCTTCTGTCTGATTCGTCAGCATCGGGTACATATTCCACAATATCGGAAATGTCGCATTCCAAAGCATCACACAATCTGCACAGAGTAGGTAGAGCTACAGAATCCCCTTTGCGAATAGATTGTATTGTTTTCGGATTTAAAGGATCAACCTTTAAATATCGCAAAGAGTTTAAACTTACATTCTTTTCGTCAAGAAGGTGGAATAATCTGTCGTATTTAATTGGCATAATAATCACCTCATCTTACCTTATTGTACCATTAAGTAACCACAAAGTCAAGAAATTATTTGTATAAAAAGTTACACTAATTTTTTCTGTTACTTTTGTATACTTTTACTATTGATAAAAAGGTTACATTTTGGTACAATTAGCATCACAAGGTTACATTAGTAACAAGTAACAAAAATAATAGGAGGTTTCAAAATGGAACACACACTAAGTACCTGTACCGTAAAAACATTTACGGAACGGTATGAGAAACAAAGGTTAAACTTTGACTTCACTATTCAGCGTGATGGTGGGCAGTGGAATAGTGAGCAACAGAGTTTGCTTGTTCATTCTATTCTTGTAGGCATGATTGTTCCTGCTTTGTACTTTATCAAAGAAGAAGTCGATAGCGGGGAAGTGTGGACAGTCATTGACGGAAAACAAAGATTATCAACTCTGATGGCGTTTTACAACAATGAGTTTAAGTTATCTAAGGACACCGACAACATTACTATCGGTGACAAGGAATACATAATAGCCGGGCTCAAATACAAAGACTTGCCTGAGATACTTCAGGAGCGTTTCACAATGTATCCTTTTGATATTGTCTATCTGAGAGGGTATACAGATGAGGAAATAGAAGAACAGTTTTATCGCTTAAATAACGGCTCTATTTTCACAAAACAGCAGAAGGCTGTAGTACAGTTAGGCACGGAACTTGCAAGTAAAATCAATGAGATTGAGAAACATCCGTTCTGGGAACGTGTAAATATCAGTAAATCTCAGAGAAAGCATGGAGTTGTTAAGGAAACAATCTTAAAATGCTTAATGTTGTTAAGCGGTTATAACTATGCTCATTTTGGAGCGTGTGAAGTTGTTAAATTTGCTAAATTCTTCAGCAAAAACTATGATGATAAACAGCTTGAATATTTTGCTGACATTCTTGATAAACTTAATGATAATATCGTTGATACGGATGACAACAACAAGATGCTCAAGCCTATAAACATTCCTGCTATCGTTATGAATGCAGATTTCTGTGATGAAAACGATGTATCAGATACCGACTATGAAAAATTCATCACCGATTGGTTTGAAACTGGTTGCAAAAGCAACAAATATCTTGAATGTTGTGGATCAGGTAGCACACACAAAGCAAAAGTTGAGGGAAGAGTAAAAGTAATGAATGATTTTCTCCTTAATTTTATAGGGGAATAAAGGTATAAAAGAAGGGATAATAGCATGGATTCAAAGATAATTTGGGATTTGAAAGATAGCTTAAGCCAGTACAACACACACATTATAGATGGTGAAGTTTGTTACGGAGGATGTGTGGAAGATAATCCTATAGGAATAGGGTTCTATAGAGATTTTAAAAGGATAAAGTGGGTGATTCCTTTCAATTACGAAAATGTTATTGAGGGTATATGTGTTAAGAAAAATGATGATGGAACAGTTGATTATGTCATTACTTTTGATGATGACACAAGACCTATCAATATAAGAGCATACAATCGGAAGGGATTAAAAACAATTCCTATTGATGAAATAACGGGGAATGGATTGGCAACGGTTTTAACGGAAGAAATTGTCGATGATAACTTTAGTTATCTTAAAGTTAATGACAAAAATGTTGCTGTAGTAGCATTAGATTTGTTTAAACTTGTACTCGATAATGTTCAAAGAGAAAAACTGACTGAGATAATTGAGGATGCTGAAGAAAAGTCAATTATAAAGCAAGTTGATGGCAATTTAACTCTTTGTTGTGTTTTCAATTTTGAAGATAATACTTTCAGATTTGAGAGATTAAATATAAAAGATTTTGCTGGGGATAGTCCTCAGAAGATAAAAATTTCACGACAGATACATAGTAACAATAAAATAAGTAACTATGCTACAAAAATAGTAAAACAAAAGAAAGAAAATGACGGAAAGATAGCCCTTATTGACGAAATAATTAAGGTATTCCCAAAGAAATGTGAAAAATATGGGATGTCTATTTCTCAGAACGAGTAAAAGCGGAAGGAGAATAATATGGCTTGTAGAACTGCTGAACCGATTGTAACTTTTGCGGAAATTAGAAAAATTAATAAAATTCTGCAAGGAGAAATTTGGATTGCAGACTTAGGTGAAAGAGATGGTAGCATCCAATGTGGAAAAAGACCTGTTATTGTTCTGCAAAATGATGTAGGCAATAAATATAGTCCCACCACCATAGTTGTACCTCTAACAAGCCAACTAAAAAATCTTTTACCTGTGCATACAGATCTCGGTGTAGAATGTGGACTCAAAAAAACAAGTACTTGTCTTATGGAACAGATTGTGACAATCAATCAGTCACAACTTATCAATAAAATAGGCGAATTGAACGAAGATGGATATAAAGCTATCAAAAATGCCATTGTTGCATCTTTTAAAGGCATACTTTAATTGACATTTCGGATTGTTTCGTGTATAATTTTGAGTAATGACATATAAGGAAGGTATGGGTATGTATAACATAGAGGTAAAGGAACTGTATCTTAAAACTTTATCTAATTCAAAGGTAGCTAAGTGTTATCTGAATAAATTAGAACCTTTTGAGATAAAATTGGGCAAAGATTTTGGAGAATTTTCTGATACAGAAGTAAAGGAATCTGTTCTTGAAATCGTAAAAAATCTAAAAGCTGGAAATACTATCAGCGTTGTTCTCACTAATATTAAGAAGTATCTGCTTTGGTATTGCGAGTATTATAATAAAGAAACATACAATATATCGGAAGTTTTTAATGAAATAAGAAAAGAAAAGAATGTGAACGTTCACTACTACAAATCCTTTCCAGATTTTTTTGAGGATTTGTATACAAATATGTATAACGATGTTCTAAAGCAGAATTTTTCGCAAACATTGATTAGAGAAAAGAGACAGTTAATTTTTGATAGATACAATGTTGGGTTGTGTTCAGCATTACTTGCTTGGTGTGGGTTATCTGGTGATGAGATTTGCAATTTAAAAGCTACTGATGTTGATTTTAACAATGCTACAATACGCTTATCCGATAGAGAAGTTTCGTTTTCTAATACTATTCAGGAAGTTTTAGAGAGGACTATATATGCAAATAATTATATAGATAAAAATGGTGAATATGGGAGATATGAATCGTCTTGCTATGTACTCCGTAGGCAACAGGTGGGGCAATCTTATTACAATGAAATTGATTCTAATAAAATTGAATTAGAAAATGACAACAATACCCCTGTATTAAGATATTATATGCAAAGACAAGTGTCACACATATTACCGGGGCTGGCTATTAGCTCAATCCGTGAGAATGGCAGCTTCGTAAGAATGTATGAAAAAATGAAAGAAGAGAATGTCTTTAGAAATGGAAAATTACCAAAGCGTATAGACAACAGTGCTTATTATGAAGATTGGATATTAAAATTGCCCCGTGGCTTAAAACAAGATACGATTCTTCGTTTTAGACTGTTTGTACGAGATATGAACAAATAAATAAAAACATGTTAAGATCACTCTGTTAGCAACAGGGTGATTTTTTTGTTGCTTTTTTCTAACATACAATCTTTTTTGATTGACAAAAATCGAAATTAGGATATAATAAGAGATGTCAAAGAAACAAATTATAAGATTTATAAAAGCGGTGATAAAATGAATAAGTACAAAAGACAAGACTTAATAACTCTCGGTTTTCTCGGTTTATGTCTTGCAATTATAACATCAATCTATATAGGAAACAAAAACGATAGTGAAAGTAACTTGAGCAGTGAAGATAGTGAATATCAGATAAATACGAATTACTATGATTGTGGCAATCCTTTTAGGTTGACAGTTGTTAAGCCTAATACCGAAAGTGATTCTAAATGGGAACATAAAGAAATTACATCTAGCGAGGGAAATCAAGAAGCTGCTATTATAAAAGACACAACATCTAAATTTGAAATAGGAGAAGAATGTGAGATTCCCGGTGTTCCGACTCATGTTAAGTTTTGTACAGACTATAGATCTTATGATTTATGGTACACTCCTCATTACAGGCTTCAGCAGGTTGCGTGGACTGATGAATATGGATTGAGAAGATACAACAATGATTACTTAGTAGCTTTAGGCAGTTACTATTCAACCGATATTGGTGATAGGTTTGAGGTTACATTAGATACAGGTAAGACTTTTACGGTTATGATGGCTGACGGCAAGTGGGATATTGATTGTGATGAAAACAATATGTACACACCAACGATTGACTACAATGGAGAATATGCTGGGAATTTGCTTGAATTTATAATGGATAAATATTCAGTTTCAAGCGAGATGTACGGATATGGGTCACTTGATTACTACGATGCTTTTAAGGGTAGTGTAATTAAGATGGTTTATCTCGGCAGAGATGATTCTGCCGATTGGGATACATACTATTAATTATTAAGGAGAATAAAAATGATTTTTAGGAAAAGTTAGTTTTGACGGGGCAGAGCCTATCATCGAGGCTAAAGACTTTTTAGAGAGATTACTATGTGACGGCATTCATGTTAAACCCAGTTGCTACTATCTTCTTCAACATTTTTGCGATGTTATAGATAATCTTGAAGATTTTATAAGCGACAGAAATTCTTTTATCTTAACAGAACCGGAAATCGAATATTCTCAATCCATAGGTGGCAACTATGAAGGAACGGAGTTTAAGGTTACTATAAGTAGAGATGAAAAAACGGCAAAGAAGATTTATAGCGTAGAAACAGAATTACATGGTTACGCAGACGATACGTTTATAGGAACAATTGGTGAGTGTGAGGACTATATACGCAATCATAACCTTCTTGAATCCAAAGATATTGGAGAAGTTAGAGTGGCACTTCTTACAGTGCAGAATGACGGAGAAACACACTGTGAGGAATTGTATAAATGCGAAAAAGCGTATAGAGTTGACGAAAATCAGAATGCTGTATCGTGTATTGTGTATAGAAAAATGATTCGTTAATAAAAGACGGCTTTTATAATAATCAACAGTGGCGGAATAGGTAGACGCTAGTATGGCTGTTGTAATGACAGCAATAAGTTTACTTGCGGAAACGGCATGAGAATACAGAGCGAGACAATTCAAACCTATATAAGTAGGCATCAGAAATGATGGGAACGAGATTGTCATGTGTGGTGCAAATCCACACCTGTTGATTAGCAAGTCTTATCCTTAAGCCTTTAAATGAAGGTAACTCTTGGTTTGTATGTTTCCCGTATAGAGTTTAAAAACAACAGAAAAACATACAACACGCAAAGGTAGCCCAACGGCAGAGGCAATGGACTTAAAATCCAGTCAGTGTGAGTTCAAATCTCACTCTTTGCACCAGCGGATTTTCACATTCCGCTTTCTATGAGCGATAGCTTGCATGAGAAGTAGACGAACCGGTTATTCTGTGATTGCAAGGTTGAGAATTTCCGCTCTAATCCCTTAAATAGTTATATCTCCTGTGGGAATATGACAGCCTTGGTGTTGCGGCAACAAGGTGGGTTATACGAAATAGTATCAGGTGATATGTGCGATTGTGTAAAGAAAATAAAAAATGTCAATAATTAATTCTTGAACAACACACATATTGAGTACACTCAAGCATTTTCTCTCCCCTATGCTTATCTGATACTATTAACATGGAGATGTAGCTCAGTTGGTAGAGCAGCAGGCTTTTAATCTGCGAGTCAAGGGTTCAAATCCCTTCATCTTCACCAGCCCGAAAGGGTAAACTTCGATGATGGTTTTCATAGGGGTGTAACTCAGCGGTTAGAGGAATTTGTGTCGTGGGTTCGAATCCCACCATCCCTAAAGGTCTTAACCTCGAGACCTTATAAATAAAGAAGGAGATACTTGCTCTACTCGTGGTCTCAGTATCTTTAAAAGCAACAGAACGAGGACTAACCATGTGATTCATGAGTCATTGGTTGGGTTCAGTAGTAGATTGCTTCCATACTTGGCGTGAGGGATTGCGTAATAGTCGTAGTTTCTTGCGCCCACTGGAGAGTCTAGACATCCAGAGGGAGTAGACACTACTACTGAATTAAATTAGTCGCTATGGTGGAATGGCAGACACGGCAGACTCAAAATCTGCTGATAGCAATATCGTATCGGTTCAAGTCCGATTAGCGACACCAACGCAGATATAGTTTAATGGCAAAACGTTGGCTTCCCAAGCCGAAGTTGCGGGTTCGATTCCCGTTATCTGCTCCAAACGAAAGGATAATAAAACGGTTTCGTCATAAGAAATGCGGAAATATCTGAGTAGGGTTCTATACTCGTACAAACCTATTCTCACCCTAGAAAGTTAAAGAGTGCGGGTAATATCAAAAACATAAAAGCCACGTTTTGTGTGGGTAGTGAGAGTGCGAAATCTAAGTGATTGAGTAGCAACATTCACCTAAGTAATTCGTAATGCACCGCCCTAGTTTTACGGTTATTAGGGATAGTGTGTGATTTGCTACATCACACACTTACATTGGCACGTGATGAAGTGGTAACATAGCAGTCTTTGACACTGCCTATTCGAGAGTTCAAATCTCTCCGTGCCAGCCAGAGCTTAGGCAAACCTCTCCCCACCATAGGAAGTTAAACGGTACGAGCTGGAACAAAAACAAAAATCCGTGTTTTCTAATTGAGAACGGCGCATATAGCCGCCTATACTTGCAGTAACAAAATATAGTCCCGTGTGATGTTGTTCTCTCTGATTTTTTTTTGCGGTTATTATGGTTTAACAAACAAGTTACTGATTGTTTGTTATTCTCAACGTTCAGTTGGCACTCTGAACTTAAATAAAAGTGCCAAACATAATTGTAAGACCGCAAGAGGTTAAACAATATCCAAGAAAATAAAAAGGAGAAAAATATGACAAAGTATTTAAAAATTGAAACCCCTTTTGAAAGAGCTGCTGACGGCTCAAAGAAACTTATAGAGGGAAAATTCAGAAACGAAACCGTTGAATATCTTGCAAACTCCGAGTGGGTATTTACTGAAAAAATAGACGGTACAAACATAGGGATTGTTTGGGATGGACATAAAGTTACATATCAAGGTAGAACTGAGAATGCACAGATCCCAGCTCATCTTGCAAATAAACTTGTAGAATTGTTTGGTGGAAATTCTAACGAAGAACTTTTTGAACAGAAGTTCGGAGTTCAGCCAGTGATTTTGTTTGGTGAACAAAATTCCCGATGATTATGAAATAGTGAGAGGAGAAATTTTATGATAACTAAAGAAGTGTATGTTGCTTGTGACGGAACAGAGTTCTATGACGAAGATAAATGCAGAGAATATGAAGATGAATTAGATAATTTGCAAGTTCCAAATCTAATTAAGGCACTAAAGGTGATAGCGTCAAATAAAGTTATCTTTTCGTTAGGTAATTGTGATAGATGTCCACTAACGTCAATTTGTGATTCGTGTTTCAACGACCATCCGCCTTGCTATTGGCACGAAAATAATATATTGAAATTAGGAAATTAAAGGAGATTTAAAAATGGAACATATTTTACAATTTGGCATCAATATTGATGACGATATGATAAAGAAAACTGTTGTAACTACAGCGTCACAGCAAATCGTAAACAGTATAAGACAAGATATTATGAAACAGCTAACCGGCAATAAAAAGCCAACAGAATGGGATTACACAAACAGATTAAAAAATCTGGTAGAGGAGTGTTCTGAGACTTTTATCAAAGAATATAAGGACGAAATAATAGAGAAAACTTCGGACAAGTTAGCAGAGAGATTAATAAAAACAAAAGCCATTAAAGATATGGTAAATAAAGCCGTTTACGAAAGCTATGAGGAATATTGCCGAACAAATATGTAGCTTATGACGGCAAGGAAGTTGACAATCCCTTAGAGTCTGATTTAATGAATTGAGGCGGTTATATGATAACAAAGTATATTGCTTATGATGGTAAAGAATTTGACAATCCCTCAAATTGCAAAAAATACGAGAGATATTCTCTAAAGGCAAGTGCGGGTGATGCGTTTAAATCTATTAAGACGTTAGTTGCAAATTCTGCAATTGCAAATCAAAACTGTACCGAATGCCAGTTTTGCAATGTTTGCTCTTATTTGTTTAACGAACTTCCACCTTGTGAGTGGAATACCAAAGGGATTTTAAAATTATGAGAATTGAGATTAAAGACGTAATTAAGGAGATAAAATGTTAGTTTTGTCTATAAAGAAAAGAACCTGTAGAAATAACCACAGGCTCTTAACTTTGATCTACTTGTTAAATAACATGAGTCTCTTTTCAATCCAACCCATCACATTAGAGCAACTATAGAATGGAGGAATTTAAATAATAAAAAGTGTATCTTACGATCAGTCGGAAATCATAAAAAATATTCTTTCACTTCATGTAGAAAATAAGCAAATAGATTTAGACCCTACATATAGCAAGGGGAATTTTTATAAAAACACAGGAATTGATACTCCTATATATAAGTTTGATATAAATCCTCAAGCAGAAGGAGTCAAATTTGGCGACAGCAGACATCTTCCTTTGAAATCAGAATCCATTTTCTGTGAGATGTTTGACCCTCCGTTTTTAGCAACAACAGGAAAATCTCTTTCAGAAGATACTAAGTCCAATAAAATTAATAAAAGATTTGGAGTTTATCCGTCTGAGCAGGATCTTCATCAGTTTTACATAGACAGTATGAGAGAATCGTACCGGTTATTAAAAGATAAAGGAATATTGATTTTTAAATGTCAAGATAAAATAAGCAGTGGCAAACAATATATGTCTCATGTGTTCATTATGAATGAAGCTGTAAAGATAGGATTTTATCCAAAAGACCTGTTTATACTTTTAGCGAAAAATCGGATAGTTGCTAACTGGCAACTAAAAAATCAAAAAAACGCAAGAAAGTTTCATTGTTATTTTTGGGTTTTTGAGAAAAGTAGCAAAAAGATACAATATACAGAAAGCAAAAATCCCTGATGTAATATTGAAAACATCTAATATAAATATGTTAAAAAGAAGGTGAGATATGGCAAGAGAAATTAAAATCAACAAGAAAAATCTCAGTTTAGAGAGAAGATATGAGATAAGGGAAATGCGTATGAACAAAGCACCGATGATTGCTTTTATCATAGAGTTAGTGCTTGCAGCAACAGAGATAATATTAGTGTGCAATCTTGTACTAGGAATCGTTACTAAAGTATTAGGTGTTTTGTGTGGCGTAGGTCTTTTAGGATTTTTTATAACCGGTATGGTATGTATAGAAATTCAAATGGACTATGATGAATGGAAAAACAAGTAACCGTTCATTTATAGATTTGAGATTAGACAAGTTAATTGAAACTGACTTTATCTATGCCGATCCCCCGTATTTTTCTTCTGTTGCCTCCTACAACGAACAGAATGGTTGGACTGAGGTTGACGAGAAGAATTTACTGACGCTATTAGATGAGGCTGATAAAAGAGGGATTCATTTTGCTCTTTCTAATAATCTCAAATATGATAACGCTATTCTAAAGGAATGGCTACAGAAGTACAATGTTCATTATTTACACGGAAATTATAGCAACTGTAATTATCACAAAATAGATCGTAGTAAAGATTGTGAAATAATCATTACAAACTACTAAAACATACAATCTTTTTTGTTTGACAAATCGGCATGAAGTGGTATAATACAGGTGTTAAAGAAACCAATTATAAGATTTATAAAAATCGGAAAGGACGAAAAAATGAATTTAAAAGATGCATTTCGCTATCAGAAGTTTTTGAATAAGTTGTCTGAAGATGCTATTTGCTCGATTACAAATAGAGAAAATTGTTTAAGGACAACAAAAGCTCATAAGCGTTCATCGGTTAAGCCAGACGCAGATAATTATGTTGAAACAATAGACAATGAAAATCCTTTTACTGTTGATGATTTAATTAAAAGAAATTTAGTAATGATACACACGAAACAACTTTTAAGTGAATTAGATGTTCTTGTAGACGATTATGAGAATAACTTGATTGACGGTAACTATTCTAAAATTTTGTTGAACTATCCTTGGAATAATGGAATAAACGATGAGAGATACGGAATAATACGTTGCAACGATTGGCGAGAAATTTACAACGAAATATGCAAGATGGCAGAAACGGAGACAAATGAAGATAATAAAATTTGATACACCTATAATTAAATCATACTCTGAAATGGAGTATGGGGATATTTTTCTAACTGAATTTGGAGATTTTGATAATTGGGTTGAGATTGTGTTTGAAAATTGCACAAGTGATAATTTACCCGACTGGACAAAAATCAAATATCACATTCCCAATGGCACATTAGGCGCTTATTGTTACGAAAATCATCCTATAAACAAAGTTAAATTCAAAGTAATAGGCAAGGAAGAAAGTGAGGATAACAACAATGAATAAATTTGAAAAAGTAAGTTATATAGAATATGTAAAGGCAATTGGTGGCGATATTGATTTGTTTGATGAGTATAATGACATCAAAATTCCTAAAAGAGCCACAATAGGATCAGCAGGGTATGATTTTTTCGCACCTTTTACGTTTACGCTTGAACCGGGAGAAACCATTAAGTTCCCCACTGGTATTAGAGTGTTACTCGACAAAGATAAGTTTTTAGCTATATACCCACGTTCAGGACTTGGTTTCAAGTACAGGGTTCAGCTTGACAATACTGTGGGAATTATAGACAGCGACTATAGCAATTCAGACAATGAAGGGCATATATTCATCAAGATTACAAATGATACAAGAGACAATAAAACTGTCACAATCAATAAAGGTGACGGTATTGCACAGGGTATTATAACTCAGTTTTTTATTACCGATGATGATAGGGCAGACGGTATAAGAAATGGCGGTTTTGGAAGTACAACAAAGGGTTAAAAATGAATAAATTACATAATATAGCCAACAATTACTACAAGAGCATTGTAGCTTCTTTGCTAATTACTATTGTTGCTTATTGCAATTTACTTTGTGAAAATCGTTATATAGGGGCTTTTATGTTCTCTTTTGGGTTAATAGTAATATGCAAATACAATTTAAATCTGTTCACAGGACAAGCCGGATATATAACTATAAAGCAAATTCCTAATTACTTGATTACGATAATCACGAATTTGTTTTATTCAATGTTTTTCTCAGTTTTGCTGTCTTTCGATGAAAACGCTTGCTTAAAAGCAAAAGAAATATGGGCTATAAAAAGCAGTTTAGATGTAGATTCTTTAATGTTTTCATCTTTTTTCTGTGGTGTGTTAATCTACATAGGAGTTGACTATTATAAAAAACATTCAAGTATAATTGGGTTGCTTTTTGCAATTCCCATATTTGTGCTATGTGGTTTCGATCACACAGTAGCAGATACGGTATATTTCACATTGGCTTTTAGCAAGTATTATGTAGCCGATTTGTCCCCTACTGACTTAATAAGATTTTTGATTATAATTATATTTAACATAGCTGGCAGCAAAGTGACAAAAATACTAATGGAGAACAACCAAAAACAGTTTACATAGCAAGAAAACAAAAGAGAGGTATTAGAATGTATATTAATCAATGCTACAAAAAAGACGGTGAAGAAATTCCTATAAAACAAAATTTTAAAAAAACTGATTTCCCAAAACTTAAAGAGCTTCTAAAAAAGAATAAAACAGAAATTGACTATAAAAAATCTGAAATTCTTGCTTGATTAACTCTTTTCGACCAAAATTCACAAATGTTTTTTGGTTGAAAAATAAATTTGAAATATGGTATAATGTAGTAAAGTTTCTTTGCTACATTTTCTTTTTTTAAAGAGAAGGAGACAACAATGACAAAAGATAATAGGAAAACAGCTTTATATATTCGTGTTTCTACAGATTTTCAAGCCGAGGAAGGATATTCAATAGATGCCCAAAAAGAAAAATTAGAACAATTCTGCAAACTAAAAGATATAAAAAATTATGAATTTTATATTGATGGTGGTTGGAGTGGTAGTAATATAGACAGACCGCAAATGAAACAAATGATGTCTGATATAAAAGAAGGAATGATAGATTCTGTTATTGTGTACAAGTTAGATCGTCTATCTCGATCTCAAAAAGATACAGTTTTTCTTTTAGAGGATATATTTATACCCAATAACTGTAACTTTATTTCTCTAAACGAAAATTTTGATACAACAACTCCATACGGCAAAGCTATGATAGGCATCCTTTCTGTATTTGCCCAACTTGAAAGAGAAAATATCAGAGAACGTACTCGCATGGGTATGTATGAGAGAGTCAAAGCGGGACTGTGGATGGGAGGTGGAAAAGTACCATATGGGTATAATTATGATGCTAATAAGAATATACTTGTCACAAACGCAGATGCAGATAATGTCCGTAAGATATTTGATTTGTATATACAAGGCTATTCAGCTTGCTATATAGCAAAACTTTTTAATCTTTGTAATGATTCACAGGTTAGGAATATATTAAAGAGAAAAACTTATCTTGGCAAGATTGAGTATAATGGTGAAGTTTTTGATGGTAAGCATACTCCTCTTATTTCTCAGGAAATTTACGATAAAGCACAAGAAGAACTTTCAAAAAGAACATCTAAAGACCAACAAAAAGACGTTTATTTACTCACTGGACTTATAAAGTGTGGTGTATGCGGAGCATCAATGAGGTATCAAAAATGGGGGAAACACGTTAAAATTTATTGCTATTCCCAACAAAGCAGTAAACCAAAACTGATTCGTGATCCGAATTGCGATAATTATAAAAATGACAGCGATGAAATTGAAAAAGCAGTAATTGATGATTTGCTTCGTAGGACAGAGAATATCGTGGGGGTAAAAGATGTAAAAAACACGTCAATATCAGCTATAAGCATATTAAATAACAAAAAGAAAACAATCGAAGAAAAAATAAAAAAATTATATAATCTTTGTTTAACTATGGATGATGACCTGCTTAAAGAAACTATTTCAGAATGCAAAACAGAATTAGACGAAATAAACAAACAGATTGAACGAGAAAAAGTGATTGGAGATACCATCAATAAAATTAACGAAAAACATAATACTATTAACAATCTAAAAAGTAATTGGGATAATATGACTTATATGGAAAGAAGAATGGCTATTAAGATTTGCATAAAAGAGATTATTATCAACAAAGATGCGATTGATATAGTTTACAATTTTTAGAAAGGAGACTTTTTTCACCCTCCATATGTCATTCCTATGATAATGGGCGAATTGCGGCGCTACCTGAGGGACTCAGGCTCGATCCGTGTCAGCCGTTCAATGCGTGATCTGGCTTACAAAGCTATGCAGGCAAGAGAAAAACTTACCAATGACAATTCTAAAGAGCCTACGATTGAGCAGATAGCCAAAGAAATAGACGCAAAACGTGAGGATGTGGTAATAGCACTTGAGGCTGTCAGCGACCCTATTTCGCTGTACGAACCGGTATTTTCGGAGTCGGGTGATACCATATATATGATGGATCAGATAGGCGATAATAACGATGACAGAAACTGGCTCGATGAAATAGCATTGAAAGAGGCGATAATCGGGCTTGACGACAGAGAGAAGAATATTCTCAAGCTGCGTTTTTTCAGAGGCAAAACTCAGGTGGAAGTCGCACAGGAAATAGGGATTAGTCAGGCACAGGTGTCACGGCTTGAAAAAGGCGCTCTCGGTAAGATAAAAAAGGCATTATAACTTAGCAATCACATATTTCTGCTTGACTTATACAGTATATTGTGGTATGCTTACTAGTAATATTAAATTAAGGATAATAACAGAAATATGAAACGCTTTCTTTTACTCATTCCGGTGATGATTCAGCCATACATTTTACTGCTTGCTCTCTACTCCATATTTATAAATCAATATATTGTAGAGCACTTTTTCGGCGGTAATGGGCTTTGGCTGTTATTTGTGATATTTGTGACAATTGTCATTTCATTTATATGCACGCTTGTATATATGCCGTTTTGCCTTGCAAAGGGGTGGGGAGCAAGACAGACAGCCTTTTTCAATATGCTTATAAAGCTTGTTCAGATACCGGCATATCTTGCTATATTTGTGCTTGGTGTATTATTTTTCCTTACAATTTTCACTTACGCTTTTTCTGTTTTTTTCGTGCTGTTCGATTGTATAACGATATTCCTTACAGGATTTGTCGGATTAACGGCAAATCTCAGGGCTTATAAGGAACGTAAATGTTCGGGAAGCTTTGCGGCTTTGAATTCTGTATGTCAGTTTGTTTTTTGTATAGATGTTATAAGCGCTGTTGTTGTTTATATATGTTCAAGAAAAGAGCCTGTGCAGTTAAGTTATATTGAATAAAATGCTATAATTCAGTGTGTTGACTTGTTGTGGTTGGCACACTTTTTTATGCTGCCAAAAATGCTGATTATAACTATTGAAATTCGCAGAATAAAGCGATATAGGCATACAGCAAATGAGTTTTATATAAAGAAGGTTATTTCCAGGCAACAAAAGCGCACTTTTAAAAAACATACTTTTTCTATAAACTGAAGATGGATCGGATAGGCAACAACGATGACAGAAACTGGCTCGATGAAATAGCATTGAAAGAGGCGATAATCGGGCTTGACGACAGAGAGAAGAATATTCTCAAGCTGCGTTTTTTCAGAGGCAAAACTCAGGTGGAAGTCGCACAGGAAATAGGGATAAGTCAGGCACAGGTATCACGGCTTGAAAAAGGCGCTCTCGGAAAAATTAAAAAAGCATTATGATAAAGCGGTGTCAATCTCTGTGGGTTGACACCGCTGTTATGCTTGTATGACAATTATGGAAAAAATCTGCAAATTATGCCATTTTTGTTGACAAAAAAACTCTTGTGTACTATAATTATATATTAGTGTAAACTGATAAGAATAAATCGTATTAAGGCAGTGGAAAGATGAGTAATATCCGTATTTTTGTATCGCACAGGATAGATATTGACAGTGAAACAGTAGACACTCCCGTTTATTTTCCGGTCAGATGCGGTGCGGTCTATGATGAAAGTAACAGTGAGATTCAGGGCGATGACACGGGCGACAATATTTCAAAGCTCCGTATGTCGTTTTGTGAGTTTACCGTTCAGTATTGGGCGTGGAAGAATGTTGATGCCGATTATTACGGACTCTGCCATTACCGTCGTTATCTTTCCTTTTCCGATAAGCACTATAAAAATACAGTCTTCAATATGGTGCGTGAGCTGAGGCTTACAGCACATGAAAAAAAGAAATATCATCTTGATGATACCAAAAAAATCAACAGCGTTGTTCAAAAATACGATATGATAATTCCCGTGGTTGCAAAAGCGTCCGAGATGAGTTATAACAGGGCAGAAGTCAAAACGCTTCGGGAAATGTGGGAAAGCTATAACGGAGTTTATTTTGAGCAGGGAATAATAGATAAGATGTTCTCCCTTATCAAAGAGCTTTCGCCCGAATATTATAATTCCGCCTGCGAATATTTTTCCGGTGAATATCACAGAGCATTCAATTGCTACATAATGAAAAAAGAACTATTTGTCCGTATGTGCGAGTTCCAGTTTCCTATAATGAACAGGATAATGGAAATAACCGATTGCAAAACTTATGAACGTGCTCCCGGATACATCGGGGAAATGCTTAACGGAATTTTTATACATTATATGCTGACGGTTGAAAACAGGTCGGCTAAGGAAACCCAGCTTGTGTTTTTTGTAAATACGGAAAAGATAAATTCCGCAAAAGAGTATTATAAGTACAGGATTCATACCGTTGCCGATAAAGCAGTACGGAGCGTTGCCGACAAGATATTCCCGATGTACTCGCCCCGACGTGAAAAGGTTAAAAAGCTGTTAAGACTAAAGTAGCGCTTTAACAATTTAGCTAATGATTTAGTTAAAGAGGTGCGTGTTTTTAGCCGGTTTTTTGTAAAAAATTAACCAACTGAATCTGTTTGCATTGACAAAAATGCTTTTTGTGTTATAATTATTTTGATATTAGTATGAAAAATGCCTGAGTTTTGACATTTTTCAACATCATCAAGAAATGAAAGGATAAATAGCAATGAAAGTATTAGGAATAATTCCCGCAAGATATAAGTCGAGCCGTTTCCCCGGCAAGCCCCTTGCGGATATATGCGGAAAGCCGATGATATGGTGGGTATACAACAGAGCCATAAAAGCCGAAACTCTGACAGAGGTGTATGTTGCCACCGATGATGAACGTATTTACAATGCCTGCAAGGAAAACGACATTAATGTAATAATGACCTCCGATACTCACAAGACAGGAACAGACCGAATAGGTGAGGTCGCAAGGAAAATTCCTGCGGATTTATATGTCAATATACAGGGCGATGAGCCTATGATCGAGCCGGAAACAATAAACAAGGCAGTATATCCTTTCTTCGAAAATCCCGATCTGCAGATCACGAATCTTATGACTAAGATAAAGGATCCTGTTGATGTCGTAAACTTCACAGTACCCAAGGTTATAACGAATGCCGACAATATAGGCGTATATCTTACCAGAAGCACCGCTCCTTATCCCAAGGGAAGCATAGACTACAGCTATTACAAGCAGGTGTGCGTATACGGCTTCAAGCCTGAGGCACTTCAGTTCTATTGCTCTTCTCCCAGAGGAAAAATAGAATCCATAGAGGATATCGAGATTCTCAGATTTATAGAAGCAGGCTACAGAGTTCAGTACATAGAGGTTGATTCCGAAACCGTAGCCGTTGATACGCAGAACGATCTTGAAAAGGTCAACAGACTGATAGCGGCAAAGCTCGAACAGGAAAAGAATTAACGATTATAGGTGGGTATGAAAAGAATACGGATACTTGATTGTACTCTGCGTGACGGCGGATACATAAATAACTGGAAGTTCGGTTATGAAAACATAAAAGACACAGTACAGCGTCTTATACAGGCCGGTATTGATATAATAGAGGCGGGTTATTTATCGTCAAAGGGAGATTTTTCTGCGGATGAGTCGCAGTATTCCTCAGTTGATGCTATAAAGAGGATTATTCCTGCCGACAGAAAAAATACTCTGATCGCCGTAATGATAAACTGTGGCGATTATGATGCGGAGCTGTTGCCGCAGTATGACGGTACAGGACCCGATTGCATAAGGGTTTGCTTCCATAAGGCGCAGGCATTGCAGGCGGTTGAGCTTTGCAGAAAAATCAAGGAAAAGGGCTATAAGGTATATTTTCAGCCTATGGTAGCTCTCAGCTATTCCGATGCCGAGTACCTCGGACTTATAGGTATGGCGAACAAATTCCGTCCCGACGGTTTTTATATCGTAGATTCTCACGGCTCTATGAAACAGAAGGATGTTGCACGTTTCTTTTACCTTATAGAGAACAATCTCGATAAGGAGATAGCTGTCGGATTCCATTCCCATAACAACCTTCAGCTTTCATACTCAAACGCTCAGTATCTGGCCGCTTTGCATACCGAGCATAATCTGATAATAGACAGCAGTATTATGGGTATGGGCAGAGGTGCCGGAAACCTCAATACCGAGCTTTTTGTGGAATATCTGAACGAAACCGCAGGCGCCGATTACAGCACAGAGCCTATTCTCTGTTCTATCGACAACACCATAGCTCCTATTTATATGACTACGGCGTGGGGTTATTCCTTATCGGGCTATTTGTCCGCAAAATACAGATGCCACCAGAATTATGCCAGATTCCTGAATAATAAAAACACGCTGACTTTTGAAGGTATGAACGCTATTTTCTCAAAAATAGAGCCTGAAAAGCGTGACAATTATGACCGTGAATATATAGATAAGCTGTATACTGCTTATATGTCGTTAAACAGTGAAAAAACACCTGAAATAAATCTCGGCAGACTTTTCGAAGGACGTAATGTTGTTATTATCGCACCGGGCAGGACAACATCGGTAGAATCCGAAAGACAGAAGGTCTTTGATAAGGTCAAAGCCACCGATGCGATAGTGATTTCCGTAAACCACTGCCCCGAATGGATCAAATGCGATTATGTGTTTGTAAGCAATATAAGACGTTACGAAAAGCTAAGCGGAGTAGAAACCGACAAGCTGATAATCACATCTAATATAAACGCACAAGCAGGATACACGGTAGGATACGAGCCTTTGCTGTGTTCTATAGAAGCTGTCCGTGACAACGTTACACTTATGCTTATAGCACTGCTTATAAGATCCGGAGCAAGCTCCGTTTATCTTGCCGGAGTTGACGGATATTCATTCAAGGAACGCAACTTTGCGTACAGAGATATGGAAACGTATGAAGACGAGCAGGTAGCCAAAGAGCAGAACAGCGGCATATCAGCCGCAATTGCTCAGCTTTCACAGCGGATACCCGTTTCATTTATAACAAAATCACTTCTTGAAAGAGAGGAAAACCGTTCATAATGAAGGTAGTTTCTTTTGGAGAAATAATGCTCAGACTATCGCCCGACGGATATTACAAATTGTTTCAGAAGCCGGAGCTTAATACATCGTTTTGCGGTGCTGAAGCTAATGTAGCCGTTGCCCTCAGTAATTTCGGAGATGAGGCTGAATTCGTGACCGCACTTCCCGATAATGATATAGGCAGGGCGGCTTGCAGAGAGCTTATGAGATACGGCGTTAAGACGGATAATATAGTTTATACGGGCGACAGGCTCGGAATATTCTTTGCCGAGAAAGGCGCAAGCCAGCGTCCCTCAAAGGTGATATACGACAGAAAGAACAGTGCGATAGCGTCGGTTGACCCTTCGTCGTTTGATTGGGAAAAGATATTTGACGGTGCGGATTGGTTTCATATTACGGGAATCACTCCGGCACTTTCCGACAGCCTTGCAAAAATTTCTGTCGATGCCGTAAAAGCCGCCAAAAAAGCGGGTCTTACCGTAAGCTGCGATATAAACTACAGAAGCAAGCTGTGGAGCGCTCAAAAGGCACGTCCCGTAATGACCGAAATAATGAAGTACGTTGATGTCTGCATAGGAAATGAAGAGGACGCTGAGATAGTGTTCGGAATAAAAGCAGGCGCTACGGATGTCACAAAGGGACAGCTTGATACAGACGGCTATAAAAAGAGCCTTCAGACCGTTGCGGAAACATTCGGCTGTAAAATAGTTGCATACTCACAGAGAAAGAGTTATTCCGCAAGTGATAACGGCTGGTCGGGAATCATTTATGATGACGAAAAAAAGCAGGTTTATACATCTGCACAATATGATATAAGAATTACAGACAGAATAGGCGGCGGCGATGCATTTGCGTCGGGGCTTATTTATGCTCTGCACAACAATATATCGCCGGCGAACGCTATTGAAACAGCTGCTGCGGCAGGCTGTCTTGATCAGACGCTTGAAGGCGATTTCTGTCTGTTCGGAATTAATGATGTAATTGATCTTGCCGGTGGAAATTCGTCGGGAAGAGTAAAGAGATAAAAAGAAAGGAATTTTATTATCAATGAACAGCGGTGAAAACAACAGCAAAAAAATCGCAATTTTCGTTTCACACAGAATCGACCTCAAAAGTATGGTTGTCGACAATCCTTTATATGTACCCGTAAGATGCGGTGCAGCACTCGACGAGAATGATAAAGGCAACGCAATAATGGGCGACAACACAGGCGATAACATATCCGAGAAAAGAATTTCTTTTTGCGAATACACAGTACAGTACTGGGCGTGGAAAAATTATGATGCGGATTATTACGGACTTTGTCACTACAGAAGGTATCTTTCGTTTATGGATTCCTTTATGCCGGGCAATGACTACGATGTACGAATGGAAAACAATCTTTCGGTACGCACCGCAGAGTTATATCAGCTTTTCAATAAGTCAAAGATGGAGAAGGAGATCTCATCCTATGACGTTATTGTCGGCAAGGCTTTCGATACGACAAAAATCACCAGAGTACGTCCCAGAAACAGTGTAAAGGAGTTATGGTACGCATCAAGAAATCTTGTTGATCCTATAGCTATTGACACGCTGATAAAGATAATAGAAGACAGGCACCCCGAGCTTGTTGAATCTATGAATGAGTATTTTGCCTCAAAGTATTACAGAGGCTATAACTGCTTTGTAATGTCAAAGAAGATATTCAACGAATACAACAAGGTGCTTTTTGACATACTCTTTGAGTTTGATAAACAGTTTGACACCACCGGCTATGAGGGTAACAAGCTCAGAGCCACAGGCTATATGGGCGAGATCGTTTACGGCGTTTATATGTGGTATCTTCAGCATCACACCGACTGCAAGTTCCTTGAGCGTCAGATTGTATACTTCAAGAATACCGAAGCAGATCCCGATGCAAATACCCTTGCACAGCGTACTCTGTCATACAAGAAACCCAACGATGACATCAAGATTTTCGTTTCGCACAGAATGGATCTTGACAGCGCCGTGATAGGTAACCGTATATTCGAAAACTATAAGTGTAATGCAGGCTCGGCGAGATGCTTCCTTAAGATGAACGGCGATGACACCGGCGACAATATCTCCGATCTTGCAAAGTATTTCTCGGAGCTGAGTGTTCAGTATTGGGCGTGGAAGAATGCCGATGTAAATTACTACGGCCTTTGCCACTACAGACGTTATCTTTCATTCAGCAATAAGAAGTTTGACCAATGCTCAAGAGGCTACATAATCGAGAATATGCTCAATGACGAGAGCATAGAGAAGTACGGCCTTAAAGACTATGACGGTATGGCAAAGCAGATAAAGAAATACGATCTTATCACAGGCGGAAGCATGAATGTTGATGAGATGGATTTCCTTTTTGGCGGAAAACGTGCACATTGCATCAAGGATATATTCATGATCCAGGAGCATTTATTCGATAAAAGCGCACCTGAGCTTACACTTAAGCTGGTTGATGAGCTTTACCCCGAATATTCTAAGGCTGCCGAGGAATATATGGCTTCAAAGAAGTACTATGCGTACAACTGCTTTGTAATGTCAAAAGAGCTGTTCAACCGCTTCTGTACATTTGAATTCGGCGTACTGTTCGAATTCATGAAAAGATTTGATTTGTCAAAATATCAGGGTACCAAAATGAGAACGCCCGGCTATATGTCTGAGGTTCTTTACGGTATCTTCATATACTGGGTATTAAAGCAGAGAAAGTACAAGGTAAAGGAAAATCAGCTTGTATTCTTCAGAGAAACCAATGCCGCAAAGTGCAAGGTTACACCTGCAAAAACAGCGGCTACTCCCAAAAAGCCCAAAAAAGACGAAAGCGTTTTAAAGAAGATAATGAGAAACACCTTCCCTGCATATCGTGTTGCTTTACGAAACGAGGAAAGACTCGGCGCACTGGTTGCTTCTGTTAACGATCTTCAGAAAAAGTCTACAGAACACAGCGTGCTGCTTGCGAGAACCGTAAAGGTTTGTCAGAGCACTGCTCCCAAGAGCGTACAGGCAGCGGCCGCTAAGCCTCCTATCATCGCTACCAGTCTTCGCAAGGATATATGGGATGCAAAAACACTCACCTCAAATATCAATCTCAATATTGCCTGCCTTGCAAATGAGATACACGAAACTCATAAGAAGTCATTCGGTGAGTTCAGAAATATCAATACCGGCAGAGATGTTGTTGTAATGGCATCAGGACCTTCAATGAAATACTACAAGCCCATTCCCGGTGCAGTACATATAGGTATGAACGCTTCATTCTTAAATCCCGATGTTGATATTGATTACTATTTTACCACCGATTACGAAAGCCGTGCTCCGTGGTTTGAAAAGCTGAAGGAATACGATTTTGTCAAGTTCTTCGGTCAGTATTCTACCGGTGAATACAGAGATAAATTCCAGGTATCCGAGAAGATCATCAGAGAGAATAATGGCAGAAGATTCTTCCAGGCGGCTCCCAGCGAGGATATACATATTAATATAGAATTTTATCCCCTTATGGCATTCTATTCAATTGCGTTCCAGGCCATCCACTTTGCACTCTTTACCAATGCGAAAAGAATTTATCTCGTTGGCTGCGACTGCACTAATGCAGGATATTTTGACGGCAGCAAGCAGAGATTGTCCGATCTTGTAGCAAAGACAAGTGTTCCACACTGGTTAGACGGCTACCAGAAGGTCAAGGCTTTTGTTGAACGCTTCTATCCGGATACAGAGATTATATCCGTTAATCCTATGGGTCTCAGAGGACTTTATTCAGATGTTTATACGGATGACTTCATAGCAGATCATCCCGAAATAGATAGCAGTAAAGTAACACGTCTTAACAGCACACAGGAGGAAAAATGAAAGTTGTAATACTTGCCGGAGGTTTCGGCACCAGAATCAGCGAAGAAAGCCAGTTCAAACCAAAGCCCATGGTCGAGCTTGGCGGTATGCCTATAATATGGCACATAATGAAGCTCTATTCAGCTTACGGTTTCAATGAATTCGTTATATGTGCAGGTTACAAACAGCACGTTATAAAGGAGTATTTTGCAGACTACTTCCTGCATACATCCGATATCACATTTGATTTTACAAGCGGTAAAAACGAGATGACCGTTCACCGCAACAACTCAGAACGCTGGAAGGTGACCGTTGTGGACACAGGCCTTAACACAATGACCGGCGGACGTGTAAAGCGTATAAAGGAGTATATCGGCAACGAGCCGTTTATGCTGACATACGGCGACGGCATTTCCGATGTAAATATAGCCGAGCTTGTCGAGTTCCATAAAAAACACGGAAAGCTCGTAACAATGTCAGCTTATAATCCCGGTCAGAGATTCGGTGTGCTTGATATTGACGAAAACGGAAAAATAAACGAATTCCGTGAAAAGACATCCGGTGATGGCAACCTTATCAATATCGGTTTTATGGTATGCCAACCCGAATTCTTTGATTACATTGACGGCGACGAAACCGTTCTTGAAAAGAAGCCCCTTGAAACAGTAGCAAAGCTTGGAGAACTTATGGCATATAAGCATACAGGCTTCTGGCAGTGCATGGATACTGTAAGAGAAAAAGAACAACTTGAGAAAATGTGGAGCAGCAACAATGCTCCCTGGAAGATTTGGAAATAATGAGTAAATTATCCGATAAACTTGCGGGATTTTTCGGAAGATTATTTCCGATGTCACGCAACAAGACAATAAAGCTCAACAACGAGATAAGGCAGACAGAAAGCGAGCATTTTGCACAGCTTTGTGAAATGCTCGGTTTTCTTGAAAACAGCCTGAATACTTGCACGGATATATGCCGTGATAATGCGGAGCAGATAAAACTGTGCCGTCAATCGTTGCGTACATTGGAAGACAATCAGGTTAAATTCGGCGAGGACACTGCATTAAAACTCAAAGAAATTAAACTTGATATTGAAAATCTGAAAAAGCAAAATGAGCGTATCGGCGAAAAGCTGAGTAACGAAATATCGGAGAAATCTGCCGTAATATCCGGTGAACTTATCGACTGTATTTCACATCACACAGAGGAAATACTCGGTTGTATAACCGACAGCGACAAGCGTTCTTCCGATAGCGATAAGCACATTGTCGAACTTATTGAAAACGGCATATCGGAAAATAATAAGCACGCAGGAGAAATAAGATCACTCAACAACTCGCTTTCCGGTGATATTAAGTCACTTTCCGACAGCATTACCGCAGGCTTCGACAAGACCTCAAAGACGGGCGAGTATGCGTCTGCGCTTGACGGCTTATCGGCAGATAACGAAAGCATTTCGGCTGATATTAAGTCGCTTTCCGACAGCGTAACCGCAGGCTTTGACAAGACCTCAAAGACGGGCGAGTATGTGTCTGTGTTTGACAGCTTATCGGCAGATAACGAAAGCATTTCGGCTGATATTAAGTCACTTTCGGACAGCGTAACCGCAGGCTTCGACAAGACCTCAAAGACGGGTGAATATGCGGATACACTTAACGGCTTATCGGCAGATAACGAAAGCATTTCGGCTGATATTAAATCACTTTCCGACAGCGTTACCGCAGGCTTTGACAAGACCTCAAAGACGGGCGAATATGTGTCTGTGCTTGACGGCTTATCGGCAGATAACGAAAGCATTTCGGCTGATATTAAGTCGCTTTCCGACAGCGTAACCGCAGGCTTCGACAAGACCTCAAAGACAGGCGAATATGTGTCTGTGCTTGACGGTTTATCGGCAGATAATGAAAGCATTTCGGCTGATATTAAGTCGCTTTCCGACAGCGTAACTGCAGGCTTCGACAAGACTTCAAAGACGGGCGAATACGCACAGTCTTTGCTTGATGCAGAGAATACGGCAAATACGATCCGCCGTGAGATGAATCTGTTCAAAAGGCAGTCATATCTCAGAAAACTGTATTTTCATCCCGGTGAACGTGAAGCTCTGGCAAAATTGTTCAGTGACGCTATGAACAGAGAGGACAGCGCACAACGATTCAGCGCACTTATAAGCGGACTTGACAACGAGAGCAGAAACACCGTTTCCGATATAATTCATCGTATGGGAATGATAGCGGACGGCAACAAGTCCTTGCAGGATGTCTATACACAGCGTGAGCAGGAAGAATTTGTTCGTATGAATGATGAATTCAGTTCAAAGATAGTAAAGTTGAACGATAATCTTTATTATTACAACGGTTATTATCTCCCCGTTAACCAGTTTGACAGCAGCGTATTCTTCACAAGATACGGAATAGATAAGCTGACCACACTGGACAGTGTGAGAAATAAGCATATAATCGACGCAGGCGGATATGTCGGTGACACGGCGCTTCTGTTCTCGTCATATACAGATAAGAACATTCATGTATTTGAGGCCTCTCCCTCAAATATGGATATTATCCGTGAAACGATAAGGCTGAATCATCTTGACAATATAGTGCCTGTAAGCAAAGCACTGGGCGAGAAAAGCGGCACGGCAACATTCAGCCTGGGTGAGCGCAATTCCTGCAATTCCCTTGTTGAACGTCCCGGTTATAATTATCCGGATCATATCGAAGTTCCCGTTGTTACTCTTGATGATTATGTACGGGAAAACAATATCGAGGTCGGTCTTATAAAGGTGGACATTGAAGGAGGCGAGCAGCTGCTGCTCAGGGGCGCTGTCGAAACTATCCGCACACAGCACCCGATACTTCTTATCAGCATCTATCATTCGGCGAACGATTTCTTTGAAATCAAGCCTATGATAGAGAAAATGTGCGATAAATACACTTTCAGAATAGTTAAACCCGCTAATCCGGCTATTGCGCTTGAAACAATACTGTTAGCCGAGGTCAGAGATGAAAGCGGCGAAAATATTATTAATTCGTAAAGGAAAAATCAATATGGATATGTCATTTTACAAGGGTAAAACTGTACTGATAACAGGTCACACAGGCTTCAAGGGAAGCTGGATGTGCAAACTGCTTTCTATGGCAGGAGCAAAAGTTATCGGTTATTCCCTCACTCCCCCCACAACACCCTCTCTTTTTGAGCTTTCCGGAGTTGAGAAGGAAATAGTTTCGGTTATAGGCGATATAAGAGATCTTGCAAAGCTGAACGAAACAATGCAGAAGTATCGCCCCGAAATAGTAATTCACATGGCGGCACAGCCCATAGTAAGAGAAAGCTACGCAGAGCCTGTCTACACATACGAAACAAATGTTATGGGTACTGTAAATATATGCGAGGCTGTAAGGCTGTGCGACAGCGTAAAATCATTCGTAAACGTAACCACCGATAAGGTTTACAAGAACAACGAATGGGAGTGGGGATACCGTGAAAATGACGCACTTGACGGCTATGATCCTTATTCCAACTCAAAAAGCTGCTCGGAGCTTGTAACAAGCTCTTATATAAAGTCGTTCTTCTATAACCGTGACATTGCGGTTTCGACCTGCCGTGCAGGTAACGTTATCGGAGGCGGCGACTTTGCAAAGGACAGAATCATCCCCGATTGCGTAAGAGCAATGGAGGCTAAGCAGGAGATAACAGTAAGAAATCCTTATTCGACACGTCCCTATCAGCACGTTCTCGAGCCGGTCGTTACATATCTTGTACTTGCGATGAAGCAGTATGAGGACAAGAGCCTTGCCGGTAATTATAATATCGGTCCGGATGATTGCGACTGCGCCGCTACAGGCGAGCTTGTCGATCTGTTCTGTTCACACTGGGGCGACGGCGCTTCGTGGAAAAACGTTGCGGATAAGAACGCTCCCCACGAGGCTAATTTCCTCAAGCTTGATTGCTCAAGAATTAAGCGTGTACTCGGATGGAGTCCCCGCTGGCATATTTCCGACGCTATCGAAAAGGTGACCGAGTGGAGCAAGGTATATCTTTCAGGCGGCGACATTAGCGCCGTTATGGAAAAGCAGATAAACGAATATCTGGAGGTAAAGTAATGAAAAAAGCTCTTGTTACAGGTGCAAACGGCTTTGTCGGAAGTGCGCTTGTGCGTGAATTGGTAAAGAATAATGTTGAGGTGATCGCACTTGACCGTGACGGTTGCAATAACAACATACCCGAAAATGTAAGATTTGTGGCTCACGAGCTTTCCGAATCGTCAAAGCTTGCTGATATTATCCCCGACCGTGATATTGATGTATTCTATCACTTTGCGTGGGTAGGCTCGGCAGGCCCTGCGAGAGCAGATACCGCTTTACAGCTTAATAACGCTCAGTGGACGGTAGATTGTCTGCGTGTGGCAAAGGATATGGATTGCAAGAAGTTTGTATGCGCCGGCTCTATAATGGAGCATGAAACAATATCAGCCGCATTCAGACAGGGTAATAAGCCCGGTGCAGGCTACATATACGGAAGCGGTAAACTTGTTGCTCATACAATGTGCATGAGCGTTGCCGCACAGATAGGTATAGATCTTTGCTGGGCAAAGATAACCAACGCATACGGTGCAGGTGAGCTTTCACCCCGTTTTGTAAATACGACCATCAGAAAGATTATAAACGATGAGCCTTTACAGTTCACAAGCGGTACACAGAATTATGACTTTGTATATATAGACGATGTTGCAAGAGCGTTCTATCTCATCGGAGAGAACGGCAAGCCTTTCTGCCACTATCTTATAGGCAGCTCGGATGCAAAGCCGCTCAGAGAATTTGTTCTTGAGATGAAGGCTGCACTGGCTCCCGACAAGGAGTTCGTGTTCGGAGATGTTCCGTTCACAGGCGTAAATATGCCGCTGTCGGATTTTGACTGTTCGATTACAGAAAAGGATACAGGCTTCAGAGCTACAATACCTTTTGGTGAAGGCGTCAAAAAAACAATGGATTGGATTAAGGAGCAGAAATGATACAGAAGTTTGAATTCAAGGAAACAGAGATTAAGGGACTTATAGAAGTAACTCCCTTCAATGCCGATGATATAAGAGGCTGTTTCACAAAGGATTACTCGAAGGAAGTGTTCGAGGCAAACGGCATAAAGCACGATCTTGCCGAGGTTTTCTATACGACAAGCTACAAGGGCGTTATCCGTGCACTTCATTTTCAGCGTGAGAAACAGCAGCCCAAGCTGGTACGTTGCATACACGGACACGTTTACGATGTAGTAGTCGATTTACGCAAGGACAGCCCCACGTTCAAGAAGTGGCTTGCATTTGAGCTTATCGGTGAAAAGCACAACGAAATACTCGTTCCCGCAGGTTGCGCTCACGGTTATCTTGTACTTGAGGACAGCATAGTATCCTACAAGTGCGGAGAAAAATTCTACGGCGAATATGATGACGGCATTATGTGGAACGATCCCGATATTGCAGTAGACTGGAAGCTTGACAGAGTAGGCGGAATTGATAAGGTCATACTTGCCGACAAGGACAAGAATCTGCAGACCTTTAAAGAATTCATGAGCAAGTACGGTGGCTTTTGATGAGCAGTTTTGATTTTGACACCCTTATAGTCGGCTGTGGACTTTCCGGAGCGGTGATTGCCCGTCATTTAGCGGAAAAAGGCAAGAAGGTCGAGATATGGGAACGCAGGAACCACATCGGCGGCAATATGTACGACCACGTTGACGATCACGGAATACTCGTACAGGATTACGGTCCGCACACATTCCACACGAAAGAGAAATATCTTTTTGATTATATGTGCCGCTATGAGCAGTGGTCGGATTACAAGCTGACCTGCGGTGCGGTATGGAATGATACATATACCCCCACTCCCTTCAACTTTACCACGATTGATAAGTTCTTTGATAAGCAAAAGGCACAAACGCTCAAGGCAAAGCTGACTAAGGTTTACGAGGGCAGACCGACCGCTACCGTGGTCGAAGTTCTCGAAAACGAGGACGATGATATAAGAGCATACGCTCAGTATCTTTTCGATAACGACTATGCGCCGTATACCGCTAAGCAGTGGGGCGTATCTCCCTCTGAGATTGACCCGTCTGTGCTTAAAAGAGTACCTCTGCGTTTTTCATATGACGAGGGATATTTCGACGACGCTTATCAGGTAATGCCGGTGCATTCATTCACGGAGTTCTTCAGAAATCTTCTGAACCACGAGAATATCACGGTCAGAACCGGTGTCGAGGCGCTTGAGCGGATTACCGTAAAGGATAATAAGCTGTATGTTGACGGTGAGCCGTATAATAACATTCTTGTATATACAGGTGCGCTGGATGAGCTTTTCAGCGAAAAATACGGCAGACTTCCTTACCGTTCACTGCGTTTTGAGTATAAGTATACCGACAAGGACAGCCTTCAGGACGCTCCTGTCGTCGCATATCCTCAGGAAAAGGGCTTTACCAGAATCACAGAGTACAAGAAAATTCCCGTCCAGAATGTAAAGGGCAGTACCTATGCGGTAGAATATCCTCTCCCGTATAAGTCGGGAGAAAAGCTTGAGCCGTATTATCCCGTTCTCACAAAGGAGAGCATGGAACAATATGAAAAGTACGAGGCTCTGGCGTCGCAGATTGATAATCTTATCTGTTGCGGAAGACTTGCCGATTTCAGATATTACAATATGGATCAGGCGTTAAAACGTGCGCTTGAGCAATGCGATAAAATAGATAGCATATAACGAATCGTCTTAGCTGTGGGCATTGACCCACAGCTAAGACTGTCGAAAAACCTATATCGTTGATAAAAATGGGGTCGCAGGGGCGGAGCCCCCGACAGGGACTAGGGGCGGTAGCCCCAGTAATATAGCCCCTTCCCACGGGGAAGGGGTTTGGGGTTAGGGATAGAGAATTTGCTCTATTTTTTTATAAAAACAGACTTTTTCTACAATCTGAGCTGTGGGCATTGACCCACAGCTTTATTTTTTTACACTTATTGCAAAACGCTTTCAGCCATGTTATACTGGAATAAAAGAGGTGAGCAGATGAAAAAAAGAATAGCAAGGTCGTCCGTTTTACATATAATATTGATAATAACTGCCATAGCTGCCGCAATGCTTTGCAGACAGCTTGACAGGATCGGTACTATGCAAATATTCGGCATTATCAGAAGTCTGATATATATTTTTATGTTTCTGATATGGGGAATCACCCTGAGAAACAGGATAGTGCAGATACAGGCAAAACGCTTTATGACATCTATAGCAGGGCTTATTGTGTTCTGGGTAGCTATACGTTCGGTGAAGTTCATTATAGCCGAGAGTCCGCTCGCTGTCAGAATGCTGTGGTATATGTATTATATCCCGATGATATTTATCCCTATGTTTGCACTGCTTGTCGCTCTGTCGCTCGGAAAGCCCGAAAACTACCGCCTGCCCGCAGTTACATCCTTACTGTATGTCGCTTCTGTTCTGATGGTAATATTCGTGCTTACAAACGATCTGCATTGCCTTGTATTCAGATTTCCCGGAGAAAGGGAAATGTGGAACGACAGAGATTACAGCTATGCAGGCGGATATTACATAGTGGCAGGATATATGCTTTTATGCACAATCGGCGCATTTGTGGCTTTAATATCAAAGTGCCGTATACCAAAGGCAAGAAAAACGTTTATTATGCCGCTACTGCCTGTTGTTGCAATGGTTATCTACACGTTGCTCTATGTGTCAGGCGAAATCACGGGCGGTACGTTCATTCACAGACTGGCAGGCGATATGACCGTTACCGTAAGCCTTCTTACTGCGCTTTCTTTTGAATTCTGCATACAATGCGGACTTATACGCTCGAATACTTATTACATACAGCTTTTGCGGCCGTGTACAGTTCCTGCTTTGATTACCGACAATGATTACAATATACTCCTCTCGTCCGATTGTGCCGAAAAGATAGACCGTGAAATAATGCAGATGGCAAAGTCCTCTCCCGTAATGCTCAGCAACGGAAAACGTCTTTCCTCCGCAAAGATAAAAGGAGGCTATGTCTTGTGGCTTGACGATCTTTCTGAGCTTATTGAGGTAAACGACAAGCTGGCGGAGGCTAAGGACGATCTCAAGGATGATTATGATCTGATTTGCGAGGAATACGATCTCAGAAACAGAGAGGCTCACATACTTGAGCGTGACAGGATATATGACAGGATCAGCCGTGAAACGTCAGGTCAGATAGCTGTATTGAACAGCCTTACAGACCACTTCGAGATGTCGGAGGATGAAGATGAGCGCAGAAAGCTATTGGGTAAGATGGTGGTAATCGGCGCTTATCTTAAGCGCAGGAACAATCTCATATTCATATCGGAAAGAAGCAGTATGATAAGCGAAAAAGAGCTGTACCTTGCGTTCCTTGAGCTTACGGATAATCTTGAGCTGTACGGCGTGACCTGCGGACTAAATATCAGATTAAATAAGTCCGTGCCGGCTGTGGCAGTAATGGAGATGTTCGATACATTCGAAAAAATGATTGAGCTGTCACTGGATAATTTATCGGCTGTGAATATATCCGTGACGTTAAATGACGGCATATTCACAATGACGGTCACTGCTGAAAGCAGTACGGATTTTAATGTAATGAACGGTGATTTTGTAACGGCGGTATGTGATGATGACGGCGAATGGCAGATCGTATACAGAAGGGAGGCTGGAAGATGCAAGGCTTAGGCAGACGTTATCTGTTACGCAGGACGGTAAAAGACGCATTTGATAATCTCCCGTCGGGTATATGTTTTTTCGACAGCAACGGAATAGTGGTCCTGTGCAACAGGCAAATGGACAGGCTGATATATGAATTGAAAGGCTTTGATGTACAGTGCCTCAGCGAACTGCAGGATATATTTTCGGAGCATAACAGCGGCTCGGTCGTACTTGTAAAGGGAAAAGCATGGCGCTTCAGGCTTGATGTGATTTCGCTGAACGGTATCGGCTACTATACGCAGGTAACAGCAACAGATGTTGACGAGTTGTACAGACGTCAGCTTCAGCTTGAAGAAAGCAGCAGAAAGCTCGAACGTGCAGGCAGACGAATGCGAAAGCTGACAGAGAATATAAGAACGGTTATCCGTGAAGAAGAAATACTCAGTATGAAGATTCGTGTACACGACGATATAGGCAGGAGTGTAATTGCGACCCGTAATCTGCTGTCAAATAACAGACCGACAAGCGAGCTTGACCTTACAGCGTGGAAGAATGCTGTAAGACTTCTTATGAGGGACAACGAAAAAAGCTACGGAGCAAACAGCTATGATATATCCGGTCAGCTAAAGGAAACATCTTCCGTTCTCGGAATCGAAATAAACGTTGAAGGAGATATTCCCGACCCGTTTTATTATAAAATATTCATAACTGCTGTCAGAGAGTGCGCAACGAATGCTGTACGTCACGCAGGGGCGACAAAATTGAACGTTAAATGCAGTAAAAGCGGCGGCAGACAATGGATAGCCCTGTCCAATGACGGAAAAGCACCGGTCAGCACCGTCACTGAAGGCGGCGGCCTTTCGTCACTGCACGACAGAGTAGAAAAAAGCGGCGGAACTATGAGCATTAATTCATATCCGTATTTCGAGCTTGTAATTTCATTTCCGCTCAACAAGGAGGTAACACTATGACGCAGGTACTGATTGTAGAAGACCAGAAAATGATAAGGGAAAGCCTTGAAAATCTTGTAGCACAGGCAGACGATCTTTCTCCGGCAGGCTCGCTTTCTTGTGCGGCGCTTGCCGAGCAATACTGTATGCGTGGAAATATCGACCTGATATTAATGGACGTATGTACGGAAAATGATGAGAGCGGATTTGTCGCTGCGGAAAAAATAAAAAAACGCTTCCCCTCGATAAAAATTATCATCATAACCTCAATGCTTGATTACAGTTATCTTGATAAGGCGAGAAAAGCAGGTGCGGAGAGCATCTGGTTCAAGGATGTAAGCGCAGAAGAGTTACTCAGCGTTATAAAGAGGACGATAGACGGAGAAAGCGTATATCCCGATAAAATGCCCGAAATACCCGTAGGAAACGCTACCAGCTATGAGTTTTCCGATGCGGAAATCAGAGTTCTGCGTCTGCTGGTCGAAGGTATGACGTATAAGGAGATGGCACAGGAACTTTGCGTTACTCCCGATTGCGTAAAGGCACACGTCAGCAGTATGCTTTCCAAAACCGGTTATTCATCAAAAACAAAACTCGCCGCAGTTGTAACATCAAAAAAACTGATTGTTAACGGATTTTGACAGAAATTTCTTGCGTTTACTTTTATTTTACCCATTTGGGTAATGGCTTAATTGGAATGGTATGGTATAATAACCTCAGACAGATAAACCGCATAAGCGGCTTATCCCGTGCAAAAGCACGGTAGGCGGGTACCC